>Ga0207153_1100_pt1 | contig 17828 bp, 15 predicted proteins | sample Alteio_BWMinHeat_27_FD_153580 | JGI IMG/M metagenome (GOLD analysis project Ga0207153, IMG submission 153580) | Enriched cells from forest soil in Barre Woods Harvard Forest LTER site, Petersham, Massachusetts, United States -... | ecosystem: Environmental > Terrestrial > Soil > Temperate forest >...
TCGTATTTACGAGGAAGAGCGCAAGCGCGTGGATGCTTTATTGGAAATTGATAAAGCAAAAACAGTTTTTTTCAATAACGTAAGTCACGAGTTCCGTACCCCGTTAACGCTGATGCTGGGGCCTATTGAAGAGTTGTTAAAATACCAGGACGAAAACCTGCCGGTTGATTTTCGTGAAAACACGCAGTCGGTCTATCGCAACGCCCAGCGATTGTTAAAACTGGTTAATAGCCTGCTTGAGTTTAGCCGTATAGAAGCCGGGCGTGTACAGGCTTCCTATCGTCCTGTAAACCTGGCAGCACTTACCGCCGATCTGGCGAGCGGTTTCCGATCCATTATTGAAAAGGCCGGGTTAGAATTTACCGTAAAAACCGACAAAAAGATCCGGGCGGTGTATGTTGACCAGGAAATGTGGGAGAAGATCGTACTTAACCTTTTGTCAAACGCATTTAAATATACACTTACAGGAAGCATCAGTCTTAATTTAGAACAGCAGAAAAATGAGATAATTTTATCTGTTCAGGACACAGGCGTTGGTATCCCAACCCATGAATTGCCGCACATGTTTGAGCGTTTTCACCGTGTTCCGGGTAGCGCGGGGCGCACACATGAAGGTACCGGTATTGGCCTTTCGTTGATTAACGAACTGGTGAAAATGCATCGGGGAGAAATAACTATGAACAGCGAAGAAGGAAAGGGAAGTATTTTCACGGTAAAGATCTATACAGGCAAGGCGCATTTGCCATCTTCACAAGTTTCAGATATCAGCGAGGAGCTGGGAGAATCAGCTTTGGCCGGGGCGTTTGTTGACGAAGCCGCATCTTTATTGACAGTGCTTGAAACAGATAATGTTGAAGGGCCGTCTGTACCTATAGAAGGCGAACCGGATGATGCAATGCCCGAAAAAAGTACGCGCATATTAGTTGCAGATGATAACGCGGATATGCGATCATATTTAAAACGTTTACTGGAGCCGCATTTTTCTGTAACAATGGTATCCAATGGCAAAGAAGCGTTTGATAGCATACCTAAAGTTAAACCGGATCTGTTGATAAGTGATGTAATGATGCCGGTTATGGACGGACAGGAGCTGGTAAGGCTTATTCGTTCGGATGTACATACACTGCGTTTGCCGATTATCCTGGTTTCTGCCCGTGCGGGCGAAGAGGCGCGCATCGAAGGATTGGAAGCCGGGGCAGACGACTACCTTGTTAAGCCATTTTCGGCAAGGGAGTTATTAACTAAAGTGCGCTCGCATGTTACCATTGCCAAAGCGCGTAATCATACCGAAGAGCTGCTTCGCCAGTTGTTTGTAAACGCGCCTATTGCCATCGCTATTTTCCGGGGTCCGCAATTGATGGTTGAATTGGCCAACCCGCTAATGTTAGAAATATGGGGGCGGGCGTCTGAAGAGGTTTTGAATAAGCCGTTAATAAAGGCGCTTCCCGAGCTGGACGGCCAGGGCTACGATCTGATAATGAAAGAGGTTTATGACACCGGTAACCGTTACCTTTCGGGAGAAGTGCCGGTTACTTTTATCAGGAAAAGCCAGCTACAGGAAATATTTGTAACTTTTATTTATGAGCCGCTACGTGAATCGGATGGAACCATATCCGGCGTTATTGGCCTGGCACATGAAATTACCGACCTTGTATTGGCGCGCAGCAGGGCGCAGGAAAGCGCTGAAGAAATGCGCTTACTGGTAAAGCAGAAGGATGAGTTTATGAGCATTGCCAGCCACGAATTAAAAACCCCGGTAACCAGTATGAAAGCATTTTTGCAGATATTGGATAAAATGCAAATGCCTAATGAAACAGCTGCAGGATTTGTAACGAAAGCTGCAAGGCAGGTCAACCGGCTTTCGGTATTAGTTACTGATTTGCTGGATGTGTCAAGCATACAAGCCGGCAAAATGAAGTTTTACTTTGAACGGGTTAATTTAAACGAGATCTTAAATGATGTTATAGAGCAGCATCAACAAACCCATAAACAACACCGGGTTGTACAAAAAGGCAATGCCGATGTCCAGCTTAGCGGCGACCGTAACCGGTTGGAGCAGGTGTTGAACAACCTGATATCAAATGCTGTAAAATACTCGCCTGATGCTGATGAGGTTATAGTGAATGCCCAGGTTTTAAAAGATCACGTAAAAATATCGGTTACCGATTTTGGGATCGGAATTCCCGAAAGCAAAATGCCACATGTGTTTGAACGGTTTTTCAGGGTTGAGGAGTCAAGCATGAGTTTTTCGGGGCTTGGTTTGGGTCTCTATATTTCTGCCGAAATTGTTAAACGCCACGGCGGTAAAATAGGTGTCGAGAAAAACGGCGATAAAGGCACCATCTTTTGGTTTACGTTACCGGTAGAAAAAACGAAAAATACACCCGTTTAAACTTCCAGTTTTAACAGGTCATATAATGCCTGTCGGCCCTTACCGGTAATAACAATTGCTCTTGAGTTTTCGGTGCGCCTTATCCAACCATTGGTTAACATTTGTTGTAATAAGGCGGTGCCCAGCGCACCTGCAATATGGTGCCGGCGTTCGCTCCAGTCAAGGCAGGCTTTTGCAAAAGAGCGTTTTTGCCCGCGCAAATTATCAACGTCAATAGCAAGCGCCTTAAAAAAAACTTCGCCCCTTGCTGTAACTTCAAAATCAGTTTCGGTTTTTATGACTAATCCTTGTGCTAACAGGCTATCGGCAAGCATTACGCCAACTTTACCGGCCAAATGATTGTAGCAGGTACGACAAAACCTTACGGGTTGCTCTGCGGGTCCGGTTGCGATAGTATTATCAATTGGGGGAATCAGGTTTGCCAATGCCTCAATAGCATAAGCAATTTCATGGCGCGAATAAGTATAATAGCAATGGCGTCCCTGCTTTTCAACGGCTAACAAATCGGCATTAACCAACTTGTTTAAGTGCATGCTGATGTTAGGCGCCGTTGTTTCTGCATACATCGCCAGCTCGGTTGCAGTATATGCCTTTCCATCAATTAATGCCCACATAATTTTTGACCGCACCGGATCGCCAATAAGCGAAGCAACTTTGCTAAAACTATTTTCCATCATAATTTGACACTTCAGTACAGATTGAAGTATTGCAAATTTATGTTAAATATATTTGAGCTATAAGCACATGGAAAATTTAATTATAACCGATTTTAACGGGGTGGATACACCGAGTTTTTACACCTACCAATCAACTCATAACCCTTTAGTTTATAGCAGTGAGCATAATTTATGGGTGGCAAACTCGTATGCCTGCTGTAAAAGTGTTTTAAGCAGCGAATATACCCAGGTTCCTAATCCGGGCATACCTGCCGGTAACCTGTTAAACGAAAAAGCGGTGTTAATGATAAATAACCTGGTGCGGATCAATAACGATCAAAATCATACCCAAGCCCGTATTGCGGCTATCCTGCTTTATGAAAGAATAAAAACGGTTGATATCGGTGTATTAATAGATGGCTTGTTAAATGAGGTGCCGAACAAGGCTGAGTTTGATTGGGTATTAATTTGTAAACGGTTACCTGTTCTGGCTATTTTGAAGGGGCTGGGATTTAATGATGAAGATCACGATTGGATGGTTGAAAACATGTATGCGCTAATAAAGATCATGTCGCCCAATAAAACCGAGCCTGATATTAAAACACTAAATAGTGTTATCAATAAATTTTATAGTATGAGTGCAGGCTATATCAGCAAACACGAGATCTTAGCACAGTTTTTAAAGTTAGAGCCAGGCCTTGATAAACAGGAAGCTACAGATCTGTTGATATGTAATTTATTAGGATTGTTTATCCAGTCGTATGATGCATGTCGGGCGTTGCTTACCAATACCGTACTTACATTAAACCGCTTAAAAACAGAACGGGTTAACCTGTTACATACAAACGCCTTTTATCAAAAAATGATAACCGAAATGCTGCGTATCGATCCGCCGGTGCACAACACGCGCCGCATTGCCGTGCAGGATTTGGAGGTTAACGGAAAAACTATTAAAGCCGGGCAAACCATACTTATTACTATGGCTGCCGCCAATATGGACCACATGGTATTTAGCTCGCCCGAGCATTTTGATTTAGAACGGGGTAATAATGACGCGCATCTTACCTTTGGGTTGGCAGGCCACGCCTGTATTGCTAAATACTTTTGTATAAACATGGCGGTACAAACATGCCATTACCTGGTCGAAAAGTTTGATGGGATCAATATCCTGCACCACGATATAGTTTATGAGCCCCAATTAAATGTAAAGATGGCTAAAAAGCTGATGGTTAGCTTATAACGCCTGTTTTATTTCATACCTATAAACCTGTCGCCCCAGGTTGCCGTCATTATCTATGCCTTCAACTAATATCCGATAGTTGCCGGTTCCGGCATTAAAGTAATTAAAAGATACATTCCCTTTTTCATCTGTAAATAAATTGGATTTCCAGCAAACGGTGGTCCGCAGGTCTGATTTTTGAACATTTTCAGGAACTGTATAAACCGGTTCATAAAACTTTCGGCTAATTGCATATCCTTTAGGCATATAGCTTAACAAGTTCGCTGCCTGCACTGTACTGCCCGTATGTTCATCACCCCTGCGCGTATTGATAATAATAAGGCCTTTTTTAGCTCGGGTGCCATAAATAGCCAAATCCGCCGGATCCATCAACACCTCAACACTTGCAACGGTTGTTGGATCAATATCTTTAAATGGAGAAGAAGGAGCCCTTTGTACCGGAGATAGGCCTGAAGGATCAAGAACAAACACTCCATCTATCATTACAGCTACAACGTCATTATCAATAAAACTTAATTTATTCCTCGGTGAATGCGGGGTTCCATTTACATCAACAACGATACCATTAAGCTTCCCTATAAGGCAAACTTCTAAATTAGGGCAGGTGATCAAGGTTTCACCATCAATTACCTGGCTTGCATGGCCGGGGCCGTTTAAATTTGCTGTTCGCCTTTCGGGTTTTACTTCGTTTACAGTTACTTCTTTTAATAATTTGCTGTCTTTGTTTAACCGGTACTTTACGTTCTGGTCATATAGTTTTTTGCTTTTTTGCAGGTAGGCTTGTGGAATAGTATCCTCGATAGCTACATCCTGCTCTCCCGGCATTCCTATAAAAACACGGCTATCAGGGTCATTAACTTCAATAACCACATTACTTCCATCATTACGCGTAGTGGCCTGGAGTATAACCCGTGTACTGTCGCTATATTCAAGTTCACTAAAAGCAAACCTGCCGTTTTGATCAGCTACTGTATCTAACATTACCGGCGCACCAACGGTTGTTAATAACCGCACCTTACCACGTGCTACCGGTTTACCTGCCGGCGTTTTTAAAGTACCGCTTATCCGCATAGCTTTTTCAACCGGATAGACAGGGTTTATATCCCCGGCAGCAAGCTCTTTCCATCCCAGCACGCGGTAGCCTTGTGTAAGCATCAGCACATCCAGGTCGGCTTCGGTTTGAGCATTGATCCTGTTAAAATAATAACCCGGTTGTTCAACATATCCTTTAATATCAGATGTCAATAACAAAGCAGATAAAATAGAAGCTTCCGCGTCTTCAGCTGTATGTATATCGGTATCGTTAATAACCGTTGCCGAAAGACTTGCAGCAACGGGCTTGCCTAATTTATCATTTGCCGTTAAGCTAATAACCGCTTTTTCATTTGGCTGATAACTACTCTTATCTGCTGTCAATTGCAGGTTAAGCAGATCCTCTGTGTGCCTGATAAAGGCCATGCGCTCACTTATCGGTTCGCCCGTAGCAGAAAACAACGTGAATTGTGTAATGCCGTTCGGAAAACGACTTTTGGGTATTTTAATTATTATCGGTTGGCTGCCATTAATTTTTATACCGGTTGCATAACATACCACACCATTGGCCTGCCCAATTAAATTTAATGTTCCTGCGGTATCAGCGGGTTGATTGCCGGTTAACATAACAACAACGCGTGAGGTATCAGTATTGTCAACGGCCATCACATAGCCATTAGGCTTCGCACCCGGCAGGCTGGCATTTACTTTATCTCCGGATGCGTTGTTAACTATTGCTATATAACGCTTTCCGCTTTGCGGAGTAAACTTAAATAGCCCCATGCCTAAATGCGTGCTGCTAAATTGCGCAACAACATGATTTTCGTTATCGGTAATAACCCCGGTAACCTGCCTGCCCAATCCATCGGGGCCAATGGCTTTGAATGCTATTGTGGATGAAACATCGTTAACCATATATCCGCCTTCAGGAAAAAATTGCAGGCTAAATGGTTGCAGGCTGGGCCGTATGCTGATATCTTTTATGATCTTTTTTTTATCGATCTGCAAGACTGTATGGATTATTCCCTTGCCAAATGACGACGAATCTTCAGATTGATAGCTGATCTTTAAATCACCCTTTTCATCCGTTGTGCCACTACCGTTAAAAACCGTTTTATTGTTCCTTGTAATATTGTAAACAACATGTGTGCCGGCATATGAATTGCCTGAAATATTACTGTAATGAATATTGGCATTTAGCTGCCTGGATTGGTAATTACGCTTATAGCTGTAATTTGCTTTGGCATTTACATCACTAAGGATGGCATTTCCTATTGGTATATCTTTTTGAAAAAAGTAATCACTCCCAAAATTGTGCATCCAGTTGGTATAGGCTCTCAATTGATAGTTGCCTTCCTCCAGCGAGTCGGGAAGGATAATTGCACCGCTACATAAGCCATTATCTAATTGCAGCTTCAAATATTGAGCTACTTTATTGTTTTTTACCAACTGTATATGCAACACCCCGCTTTTAGCCGAAAGCCGGTGCAATACGCCAATGGTTGTATAGGCCTTAAACCAAATGGTGTCACCTGCGGCATACAGTGGTTTATCTGTTTGCAGGTAAACTTTTTCAACGGGCAGCGTTGCCGACCGTTTATTTAAGCCCTGCACTGCCTGTTGTAAAAATGTTTTATTGTCTTGTGCATAAATAGCAGAAAAAACTAATTGGAAAAGCAATATCGCCAGGGCAGATTTAAATAATCGGTTCATCGTTTAGGAATTGGTAAATAAATATCTCTAAAAAAACGAACATAACCAAATCTTTAGTTAGTCTGTAAGCTCCATTCAGGAATTTAAGATAAAACTTGTGCGGTTCTAATTTGTACTTTTATAAAAACACAACACTTATGGATTACGTACGATTTGGAAATACCGGGATGACGGTTTCGCGCTTATGCTTAGGTACCATGACCTATGGCACGCCGACCGAGCGCTGGCCCTGGGCATTAAATGAAGAACAAAGCCGCCCGTTTATTAAAAAAGCATTGGAGTTGGGTATTAACTTTTTTGATACTGCCGATGTATACACCGCGGGCGCAAGTGAAGAGGTGGTAGGCCGGGCGCTAAAAGACTTTGGAAAACGCGATGAATATGTATTGGCTACAAAAGTATTTAACCCAATGGGGTCAAGTCCCAACCAAAAAGGGCTATCGCGCAAACATATCATGAGCGCTATTGATGCAAGCTTAAAACGACTGGATACCGATTATGTAGACTTGTACCAAATACACCGCTGGGATTATAATACACCCATTGAAGAAACCATGGAAGCGTTGCATGATATAGTGAAGGCAGGCAAAGCGCGTTATATCGGCGCATCATCAATGTTTAGCTGGCAGTTTGCACAATCGCTGTATGTTGCTGACTTGCACGGGTGGACGAGGTTTGTATCTATGCAGCCCCATTATAATTTGCTTTACCGCGAAGAAGAGCGCGAGATGTTGCCTTTATGCAAAGATCAAAAAATAGCGGTTATACCGTGGTCGCCACTGGCAAGGGGTGTGTTAACCCGTACCAGTAAAGAACGCAATGATACCGAACGCGCCCAGACAGATGCTTTTGGCAAAACGCTTTACCAGGATAAAGACATGCAAATTGTTGACCGTGTATCCGCTATAGCTAAAAAGCATGGCGTACCCAATGCGCAGATAGCTTTAGCCTGGGTATTAATTAAACCGGAAATTACCTCGCCAATTATCGGTGCCAGCAAACCAGGTCATTTGGAAGATGCGGTAGCCGCATTAAAAATTAAGCTGACAGCTGAAGAAATAAAAAGCCTGGAAGAATTGTATGAGCCGCATCCGGTATCGGGGCATCAATAATCTGAACCATGATTACACGATTTAGGGATTAGAGAGATTGTTTTGATCCTTAAATCGTGTAATCATGGTTCAGACAAAGATTTAAAAGTAAACCCTTCCTTACTCCAATATTCCATCGCGTTTGGCAATGCATATTCCAGCCTGTCAAAAGCTTTCAGGCTATCATGAAATAGCACAATATCTCCTGCTGTGGTATATTTAATTACGTTATCAAGGCATTTTTCAGGGCTCAGATTAATGTCAAAATCGGCGCTTAATATATTCCACATAATTAATTTCAACCCGGATTTGGCTTCTTTTAACAATTTTGCCTGCGATCTTTTAACGCGGCCGTAAGGTGGCCTGAAAAGCGTGCTGTCTATTAACTTATCAGCTTCCATAAAATTTTCCAGGTAAGTTTGATCTTTTGTATTCCAACCTTTTAAGTGGTTATACGTATGATTGCCTATGGCATGCCCGGCATCTTTTACCTGTTGGAATACATCAGGATGTTTGTTAACATTGTCACCAATACAAAAAAATGTAGCTTTAGCATTGTACTGCTGCAAAATATTTAATACGAACGGTGTAACAATGGGTATGGGTCCGTCGTCAAAAGTAAGATAAATGCACTTGTCACAAGGCTTTGCGTCCCAGGTTAATTGTGGATATAGCTTTTTAAGCAGCCAGGGAGTTTTAACCAGGTACATTTATATATTAGATTTGTGGCGAAAGATAGGAGAAAGCAACTTAAACATTATGCAATATATCTCAAATCCGGTAGCTCGCATCTTCTGATCTTAAAAAAACTTTATGATAAAACACATACAAAAATTAAAAGCTGCAGGCATATTATTCACTTTGCTGTTAACAGTAATTGGTGTTACTGCAACCGCGCAGGAAAAAATTACACTTCAAACTGCGGTTGACCGTACACTTGAGCGTAACCTTACCATCAAGCAAGCGGTTATAAATGAGGCATTAGGGAATGCTGATTACCAGCAGGCAAAAAACAATCAATTACCAACCGTAAGCGCCAACCCGCAAACTTCTTACAATTTTGGGCGCAGCGTTAACCAGGCTACCTATTCTTATACCAATCAATCTTCGTTATACGTGGCTGGCGCGGCTTCTGTATCAATAACGCTTTTCCAGGGTGGTATTCTTCGCAACCAGATATTACAAAACAAGCTGGTACTTGATGTTGATAAAACCAATACCGCAAAAGTTAAAAACGATTTGATACTGAATGTTGTAACAGATTACCTGCAAATTTTAACTAATCAGGATTTGGTAACTGCCGCCAAACAGCAAATAGATATTGCCAATCAAACACTCGACAGGTCTAACATCAGCTTTAAAGTTGGGAATATGACCTTGGCCGACCTGGCGCAGGCAAAGGCACAGGTTTCCACTGCCAACTATAATTTAACAACAGCACAAAACCAGCTTGATTTATCCATTCTTATTTTAAAACAATATATGGAGATGCCGGCCAGCGCCCAAATCGTTATAGAAAAACCTGACATTACCAAACTCCAAAATATCCGGACGGTTTATGATGCTAATGAGGTTATCGGTACTGCATTAAATGTAAATCCGGATGTAAAACTTGCTGAAGCACAACAAGCAACTTATCAGCAATCTATTAAAATTGCAAAGGGGGGCTTCTATCCTGTAGTTTCTTTATTTGGCAGTGCGGGGTCAAGCTATTCAAACCTGCTTACCACGCAGGTTGTTGGACAAACAACGCCGGCTTATCAACCAATAGGTGTTATACAGGGCACCAACCAAATAGTTACAACCCCTATCCCGGTATCGCAGGCTATAATAGGCCCTTACTCAGGTTTCAGTCAAATCAGCAATAACTTTAACCAGGCTATAGGCGTAAACGTGCAGATACCTATATTTAGCCGTTATCAAAATAAAACAAACGTTACTAAGGCGAAGCTGAACCTAAAAAACTCAGAACTAAGCACGCAGATAGCAAAAAACAATTTGAGCAAAACCATCATTCAGGCTATTCTTGATTTGCAGGCGGCAGATAAACAATATCAATCAGCAAAAGAAACGTTTGCGTCAAATAAAGAATCATTAAATGTTACCAAACAGCGCTACGATGTTGGATTGGTAAATACACTGGATTACAATACAGCACTAACTAACTATAATAAATCGCAAAATGATATGATAGAAGCCCAATACGGCGTCATTTTCAGGAGCAAAGTAATTGACTATTATCTCGGAAACACCATAACTCTATAAAATCCTGAACAAACCATGGGAAAGACTACTAAATATATATTGATCATACTGGGTATAATTGTCGTTCTGCTAATTGTAGGGAAGGCAACCGGTGTAATTGGACAAGAACAAAAAACACAGGTTGCAACTGAAAAGGCAGCCGTGCGCGAAATCAACGAAAACGTATCCGCAAGCGGTAAAATAGCAGCACACGTTGAAGTAAAAATAAGCCCTGAAGTTTCGGGCGAAGTTGTTGAGTTGCCTATAAAAGAAGGTGATGTAGTTAAAAAAGGCCAGTTGCTTTGTAAAATAAGGCCCGATATTTTAAAATCAGGTTATGACAGGGCCCTTGCTGCTTACAGCTCGCAAAAAGCAACTATAGGTAATACCGAGCAAATGCTTAAACAAGCGGAAGCTACTTACAGCAACCAGCAAGCTATTTATAACCGTGATAAAACCTTGTTTGATAACAAGGTACTAACCGCATCAGAATTCGACGCGGCAAAAGCAAGCTATGATGGCGCTAAAGCTGGTTTGGAAGCAGCCAGGCAAAATGTAAAAGGAGCACAATTTGGATTAGCACAATCATCCGCCTCAGTTAAAGAGGCGCAGGATAATTTGGTTAAAACAACTATCTATTCACCAATTGACGGCGTTATATCAAAGCTGTCTGTTCAAAAAGGCGAGCGTGTTTTGGGTACTGCCCAATTTGCCGGTACCGAGATCATGACCATATCTGACCTTAACCAGCTGGATGTAAATGTTGACGTGAATGAAAATGATATTAATCGTATCGCGCTTGGCGATTCATCAAAAATTGAAGTAGATGCTTTGCTGGGCAAAAAGTTTGCCGGTACTGTGATAGAAATTGGAAGCGCTGCCAACGTAGTAGGCACCAATGCCGACCAGGTAACCAATTTTACGGTAAAAGTAAGGCTCGACCCAAAATCATATGTTGACTTGCTTAATAAAACTGCCGCCAATCCTTCGCCGTTCCGCCCGGGATTAACTGCTACAGTTGACGTAAAAACCAATCATAAAACCGGACTGGCTGTTCCTATTCAATCAGTTACCACACGCGATGAAAAGAAAACAGATGGCCCTAAAAATCAGCCTGACCCAAAGAAAACGGCCAGTACAGATGTATCGAAAGAATACGTGTTTGTGTATAATGCAGGTAAAGTAAAACAGGTATTAGTAACTACAGGTATACAGGATGACACTTATATCCAAATTCTATCAGGCCTAAAGGCAGGCGATGAGGTTGTATCGGCGCCATACCCTGCTATCTCAAAAACATTAAAAGACAAAGCAGACGTTCAAAAAGTAGATAAAGCCAAGCTGTTTACTCCTGACGGAAAATAACCGTCATATCAAACTTATTTCATTAATTTGTCTTGTCATATAAACCTGGCAGGACATTTTTATTTAAATGGATCAACAAAAACGCAAAATACTGGTGGTTGGGGGCGGTAGCTGGGCTACAGCCAATATTAAAATGCTTTCGGATAACAGCACAGCAAAAGAAATTTTTTGGTGGATGCGCAGCGAAACCGCTACAGAGCATATTCATAAATTTAAACATAATCCCAATTACCTGAGCTCGGTTGAAATTAGTGTTCCGGCGTCAAATATTTCAAATGATCTTAAATCACTTATTAAACAGGTTGATTTTGTTTTGTTGAATGTGCCTGCCGCATTTTTAAAGAATGCACTTACAGGTATTACCGCCGATGATTTTGCAGGTAAAAATGTAATATCGGCCATAAAAGGCATAGTGCCGGATGAGAATCTGATCATCGCGGAGTTTTTGCATAAGCATTATTATGTACCATTTGAAAACTTCGCTGTAATTAGCGGCCCATGCCACGCCGAAGAGGTTGCTTTAGAAAAGCTATCCTATTTAACAATAGCCTCAAGAAGTACGGCCCTGGCTATTGATGTTGCAGCCATGCTAAATACCCGGTATATTAAAACCATTGTCTCTGATGATATTTACGGGACAGAATATGCAGCAGTATTAAAAAACATTTACGCTATCGCCAGCGGCATTTGTCATGGAGTAGGGTATGGTGATAATTTCCAGTCGGTGCTAATATCAAACGCTATACGCGAATTAAAACGTTTTGTTGACGCGGTACATCCAATTAACCGCGATATTAAAGAATCGGCCTACCTTGGCGATTTGTTAGTTACTGCCTATTCACAGTTTAGCCGTAACCGTACTTTTGGTAATATGATAGGCAAAGGATATACGGTTACCTCGGCACAATTGGAAATGAATATGATTGCCGAAGGGTATTATGCAGTAAATTGCCTACACGAGGTTAACAAACAGTACAAGGTAAACATGCCTATATGTGAGGCTGTTTACGCTATTTTATACCAAAAACGTGCCCCCGCGCTGGAAATGAAGCAATTGGCAGAAAAATTGTGTTAGCTATTCCGTAAGGAGTACTAACCATGAAACATCTATTTAAAGTACAATTATTTGCAAGCGCGATCTTTATCGCCACACAAACTAAAGCACAGGACCACAAACCTGCCGGCGAGCAAATAAAGCATGATGCCCATGTAGTGGGCCATGAAACCGCAAAAGGAGCAACCGAGGTAGCCCACAAAACATCAGAGCTGGCCGCGAAAGGTACTGCTGCTGTTACTGACAAGCGCTATGAACATCATTGGGCTCCCGGTGGTGAAAACGTTTACATCAACAGTCACTCGCAATATTACTATGTAAATAAAACCGGCCATAGAATTTATTTAAAAAAATCTCAATTACGGGATAAACCATTAAGATAAAAGTTAGTCATACTATCTCACAACAATTTGATTGCCATGAAAAATTGCGCATTAATACTTGTACATGTGGCTACCGCCGGCGTGTTGCTTGGCGTAGCTTGTTCAGATCCTGTTCAACGTAAACTACAGGGTAAATGGGTGTCGAAGGACGGAAATACCAAACTACAGATATCGGAAAAGCATTTGACAATGGATAACGACGCGGTGATTCCCGAGCAGTATTTTATGCGTGGCGATACGATATTCACGTCCTACCAGGGTAAACGTCCATATACAAAGTTTGTAGTACAAAAGTTGGAAGCAAACGATTTGACACTGGTAAGCGATGATTCAAGCGTTACCGAATATAGCCGTTGATTAGTAATTGGAGATTAGTTAACCGGAGATCAGGAAAATACGTAAAGCTCGTTATCAAAATTGATAGCGAGCTTTTTTTGCAAAAACAAAAGCCCCTCTGATTTCCCAGAGAGGCCTTGTAAACTAAAACTAAACTTAAAAACTAAAACTTTATCTTTTTAATTGGGATTAGCGATATAAACTAACCTCTAATCACCAATTAACTAATCTCTGTTCTAAAACCTACGCCTGCGTTCCGGGCGATCTTCGCGGCGTTTGCCTGAAAAATCACGGAAACCTGCGTTAGCCGGGTTGCGTTCTCTTGGTGCCGCCCCATCGCGCCTGTCGCCGCCACGATAGCCACCACCGCCTTCGCGACGTTCGCCACCACGGTAACCACCTTCACGACGTTCACCGCCGCCGCCACCTGCGCCACGGCTATGGCTTGAGCCTTCGCCTGATACTTCGATGCGTACTTCGCGGCCTTTGAAATCAACGCCTTTGAATTCTGTCATTACTTTTTCTACATCGGCATGTGGTACTTCGAAGAAAGAGAAAACACCCTTAACATCAATTTTACCCACTGTGCGTCCGCTTATTTTGGCATTGTTACAAATATAACCTAACAAATCGCCACGGTTAAATTCGTCAACAGAACCTAAATTGATGAACAAACGGGTGTATTCTGATTTACCACCACCTTCGCCACCACGGCTTGAGCGCTCGCCGCGTTCCCCACGATCAGGGCGGTCGCTTCTTTCGTAACGGCCACCTTCTTCAAGGCTAACATTCAAATCAGGCGCGTTTTTGTAATAATCTAAAAAGCGGTTAAACTCGATAGATGCAAAACGTTTAATAAAATCCTCTTTAGTTAAGTCCTTAAACTCTTCCATAATACGAGGGATATATTGCTCAATTTGTTGCTCGTTAACTTCAACATCATGTACTTTATGTACAATTGAGAACAATTGCTTTTCGCAAACATCAAAACCGGTTGGAATTTCAGCCTTAACAAATTTCTTGCCCAGGCCTCTTTCAATCTGGCGAATTTTACCTAATTCTTTTGCGTTGATAATAGAGATAGATACACCTGTTTTACCTGCACGGGCTGTACGTCCGCTACGGTGGGTGTAATTCTCAACTTCATCAGGTAATGAATAGTTAATAACGTGTGTTACGTCGTTAACGTCAATACCACGGGCAGCAACGTCAGTAGCAATTAACAATTGCAGGCTGCGGTCGCGGTAGCGTTTCATCACTTTATCACGCTGTTGTTGTGATAAGTCACCGTGTAAAGAATCGGCATTGTAACCGTCTTTAATTAATGACTCGGCAATATCCTGTGTTTCAATTTTGGTACGGCAAAATACAATACCAAAAATATCAGGGTTAACATCAACAATACGTTTAAACGCTGCATACTTGTCACGGGCACGTACTATATAGTATTCGTGCTCGATGTTGGCATTGCCGGTGTTTTTGGTGCCCATGGTAAGCTCAAATGGCTCGTTCATGTACTTCTTCGCTATACGGCGAACTTCAGTTGGCATAGTGGCCGAAAACAGCCATGTTTTTTTCTCGTCGGGAGTGGTAGATAAAATACTGTCAATGTCTTCCTGGAAGCCCATGTTGAGCATCTCATCAGCCTCGTCTAAAACAACAAATTTAACCTTCGAAAAATCTATCGCTTTACGGTTGATAATATCCAGCATACGGCCCGGTGTAGCAACAACAATTTGCACACCACGACGAATCTGGCGTAACTGGTCTGAAATACTTGCTCCACCATAAACTGCAACAACATTAACGTTGTTCATTTTTTTGGAGTAGTTATTCAGGTCGTTAGTAATTTGTAAGCAAAGCTCACGTGTAGGGCACAAAATAAGTGCTTGCGGATAATTTTCTTCGAAATCCAGCAGTTCTAAAAGCGGCAGTCCAAAGGCAGCAGTTTTTCCGGTCCCGGTTTGGGCTAATCCGACAAAATCGTTGCTGCCTGTTAACAATACCGGAATTGACTGTTCCTGGATTGGCGTAGGATTTTCAAATCCTAATTCAGAGATGGCATTAACAATATCATGACGGATTCCCAGTTCAATAAATGGGTTCATGATTTAAAATAACGTATTTGGCTACATCGCCAAATCGGGCGCAAAGGTAAGGTTAATTTTTGAGAGTAGCAATATTGACTTTGGAATAAAAATTAAACTTCTAAAATGGCATATAAATCTTTATTGTTAAATTTGATTAAGATATTGTTATATGGATATTCAAGCAGAAAAACTAAAGTTAATTAGCTGGATAACTGATGTTACCGATCCATCGGTTATTAAACAGTTTATTGCGCTAAAAAACAATGAAACAGCAGATTGGTGGGATCAGATCAGTGGAGAAGAAAGGGCGGAAATTGAAGAAGGGCTTGCAGAGGCAGATAGAGGAGAAGTGCTTTCGCATGAAGAAGTAATGTCAAAATATGATAAATGGCGTTCGAAATAATCTGGACAAAAAGAGCTGCCAAAGGTTATGATAGGATTGTGAACTATTTGAATGATAACTTTTCCGAGAGAGAAATTATCGACTTTGTAGCAGATACTGATAGATTTTTCGAAACATTATCAACTCATCCCGAAATTCTGCAAAAAACCAATAAACGAAAATATATCTATCGTGGGCCGATAAATAAACTTACCATACTAACTTATCAGATAAAGCCAATAAACAGGCAAATTGTATTAATTAATATTCGCGGTGCAAGGCAAAAGCCATTAAAGTAATTATTACCAATCCCGAAATAGAATTTCTTAAATCGCTAATATATTCTACCGCAACCTATCGGCAGATTTCACCAGTTTCTCGTCGCGCTGAATAGCTTTTTGTGCCAATATTAATAGCAGGATACTTACTGATATCAAAAGGATACCTATGCCGTAATTGCTAAAGTTTATTGTTGCGTTATCGATGGTGTTTTTTACCAACTGCGATACCCAGTAGCTATAGCCAACTAATACCAGCATTGCGCTATAACACAGGGTGATTTGTAATTTTCGGTTTTTGTATAAAAACATAATTACCAGCGGTATTAACGCTACTATTGCTGTTACAGCTGTAAGGGCCACAAAAAATGTGGTGTGAGCTTGCTGACCGTTCACATCCTGGAAAATGCCGGTTACCATAATGGTTGTTGGCGTATTATTTACATATACGTTATGTACTAATGGAAAAATAAAAAGGCCTGCTATAACTAATGCCGCCAAAAACAAATAAATACTTTGTATGCGTTGTAACATGTTCTTAAATTTTATTTAGGCAAAGATAATTCTTTTAACTATTGCTAATTTGAAATTGTTGGCGGCATATTTTAATTGATTATGCTGATTTATGTTGTAGCTTTATACGCCTTTAAACAATTTGTTATGGAAAACCCCTTGCTTGATCCTGTATCACCTAAAGATGTAAAAATGGAAAACAATCACCTGGAACGAATATTTCTTGAACACTTAAATAGCATTTATTTAGGCAAAGCACATTTACTTGAGTTTTTTGAGGAAGTGGAAGAAATGGCTTGTTTGCAACCATTGAAACTGGCTATAGATGAGTGCCGTAATGATACAAAGAATCAGATTGAGCACCTGGATTCTATTTATGAGTCGATAGACAAAAAGCCTTCAAAAACCAGTATTTTAGGTATTAAGGCTATGACATTAGAAGCCTACATTGCTGTTATAAAAACCGGTAAAACACCTGTAGAGCGTGATGTATTTATCCTGTTTTACCTGCAGATAATTGAAGGGATTGAGGTTACTTATTTTAAAGTACTGAAGAACCTGGCAAAATCAATTGGCTACAGTAATACCTTTTTAGACCAGCCTTTTGATACCGCGGTTGAAAACAAGGTGCTGTTTGAGGCTATTTATAAAGAGTATATAAGTTAGGTTGTGGTTGAAAAGGTTTTAGTGGTTATAATTACTACTACTTTTACAACCCTTTCAACCTTTACAACATTACCACTACCTTTGTAGCGTGAGCACTCAACGCTTTTTCATCGAATTATCCTACAACGGTACGCACTACCATGGCTGGCAATCGCAGCACAATGCTGTTGGGGTGCAGGAAGTTCTAAACAAAGCATTATCTACTGTGCTACGTGAGCCAATAGAAAATTTAGGATGCGGGCGTACAGATGCAGGTGTGCATGCCAGACAGTTTTTTGCACATTTTGATGTAACGGCCATGGTTGATAGTCCTTGGTCTATAGATAATAGCAGTTTAATAAGAAGCTTAAATTCCATTTTGCCTGCCGACATTGGTATTCATCATATCTTCCC
>Ga0207153_1101_pt1 | contig 17779 bp, 11 predicted proteins | sample Alteio_BWMinHeat_27_FD_153580 | JGI IMG/M metagenome (GOLD analysis project Ga0207153, IMG submission 153580) | Enriched cells from forest soil in Barre Woods Harvard Forest LTER site, Petersham, Massachusetts, United States -... | ecosystem: Environmental > Terrestrial > Soil > Temperate forest >...
ATTTATATTCTTATTTATTTTTCACGCACGCACCAGTTGTTGATTTTTTTTCTCAAATAGGGGAATTTTATGGACAAAAACTGTGCTTCATATACTTTTTTTGTCATATTAAATCTTTTTAAGATAATATAACGTACTTATTCGTCAGTTTCGCCATACCATATTTTCTTATAAACAATAGTCTCATACGGAAAGCATTGCTTATTTGTTTTTTCATAGCATTGTTTTTGCAAATAATAAGTACTACAACTACTACTGTGTCCATTTTGATAAAAAAAAGAAGTTATTTTTTCATAGCCGGTATCTTAATGCTATTTAGCAATAAGATAGTCGCACAGTCGGCACCTGTTATTAGCTACACACCTTCAACCAATGCTTATTCCACCGGTACGGCTATTACTCCCCTATCTCCGGCAAATAGTGGCGGTGCGGTTTCTTCAACATTTGGTTACGGCAGCCCTGCTTCTCTTACAGCCGGTACAGGGGGCTGGAACAAACCAAGAGGAATAGCAATAAATGCTTCTGATAATGTTTATATAACCAACCAGGGAACATTTTTTATCTACAAATATGATATTAGCGGCAATTTGCTTTCGAGCATCACAACAAGTGGGATAATTCTTACCGGGATAGTTTCCACTTCAACAGGGGATCTTTATGCGCTATCATCAACTACCGGCAATATTTATAAAATCTCAGGCGATGTTTTTTCAAGCACAGTGATCACTACTATAAGTGGCGCAACCGGAAACAATAACATAGCTATTGATGCAGCTAATAATCTTTATATTACCACCAGTACAGGCGTATCTAAATATACAATCGGGGGTTCGCCTACAACGCTTATATCAACCCATGTAAATGCTCCTTCGGGTGTGGCTGTAGATGCTGCCGGTAATATTTATGTATTAAACTTTGGTGTATCTACTACTGACGGTTCGTTAGAAAAATATAATTCATCCGGGGTTTGGCAGTCAACCCTGGTAAGCGGCCTGGCCAAGCCGTACGGTCTGGCTGTTGATGGTTCGGGAAATTTTTTTGTCAGTGAAACGGGCAGTTCCGTCATTTCAAGTTATACTCCATCAGGTGCAGCTTTACTTTCGGATATATCATATCTTGCCTATGGGTTGGCTTTAGATAGCAGGGGCGTATTATATGCTTCAACCGGGCCGGTAGGTACAAGTGCAAACAGGTACGCACCAAACGGCGGATATTATATAAATAAAACATTGCCCGCAGGTTTAAGCTTTGATAATACAACCGGTATTATCAGCGGCACGCCAACGGCAACATCGGCATCAACTACCTATAAAATTACAGGCTACAATTCATCAGGTAGCTCCAGTGCAAACGTTACTATCAGCTGTGCAACTACAGCGCCTTCCATTACTTATACGCCTTCAACAGAAGTATTTCAGCTTAACCAAACTGTTAACTATGCCCCTGTAAATACCGGCAGCCCCACCACGGGTTACACAATTAGTCCTGCAGTGTCTCACGGGTTAGCTTTTAGTACCAGCACAGGTGCTATTACCGGTACGCTTACTTCTACATTTTCGGCTACAAACTATACTGTTACCGCCACAAATGGAACCGGCCATTCAACTGTAACCATTAATTTAAGTTGTATATCCAGCGCACCGGCGCTTAGTTATTCACCTTCAAGTTATAGTTATCCGGTTAACGTTGCCATTACTGCATTAAATCCTACTAATACCGGCGGGGTGGTGTCAACCTGGTCGCATACGTCCGGTACTTTACCTGCCGGTTTAAGTTTCAGCACCACTACAGGCGCTATTACCGGCACTCCTACTGCTATTACATCGGCAACCGCGTATACAATAAAAGGTACTAACAGCCAGGGTAATTCATCGGCAACAGTTACAATAGCAGTAGTTGCTAACCCGCCTGTTATTAGCTATGCTACGCCGCAATCTTATTTGGTTAACGCGGCGATCACCACATTAAACCCCACCAATACCGGTGGACCGGTAACGGCCTGGTCGGTTAGCCCTGCATTGCCGGCAGGGCTAAGTTTGAGTACAAGTACTGGCGCTATCACCGGTACTCCCACAGCTTCTGCTGCTGCTGCAAATTACACCGTTACGGCCACCAATACTGTTTCGGGCAATGGTACAACTATCATTAATATAACTTGTTATAAACTGTTCACATGGATTGGTAGCACCTCAACTGATTGGAACACTGCATCTAACTGGACAGGGGGAATGCCAGGATCAGGGGATCAGGCAGTTTTTAATTCTAATTACGTTAACCTCCCTACTGTTAGTACGCCTGCAACAGTGGGTTCTATTCTTTTCGGGACACCTACCGGTTCGCTACAAAATACGCTTACGGTAAATTCAACTTTAACGGTAGCCGGCGACATCACCTATCAAAGCGATGCGCAATCTTTCAGGAATGCCGCGGTTACTTTTTCGGGCACAGGTACTATTAGTGCAGCTAATCTAAATATTATAGCCAACACTACTGTCACAGCAGGAAATCCCTATACACAAACTGTAACATCATCTGTCAATAATCTTAATTTAAGCGGTAACCTTTCTCTTACCTCCACACAACCATCTGCAGATGCATATAATGCTACGTTTAATTTTACAGGGGGCACCTTAACTGTTGGAAACATTAGTACCAGTAACGCCGTGGGCAATACGGCTACTATATCCATTGCGCCTACAAGTATTTTAAACCTGGCAGGGTCAGGTACGTTTGCAGGCCTTTCAGCCAACGGAACCAATACACTAACTGCCAGCGCCCCTACAATTGGATATACCGGAAATAACAATCAAACTGTTTATACTGATGCATCCATAGCAAACTCAACACTTACAAGTGGTATTAGCTATACCAATATAGCATTTTCAGGTACGGGTATAAAAACAGCTTTAACAGGCAATTTAAATGTTACGGGAAGTTTTACAAACTCAATGGTAAGTAATGGTACCACTAACTATGTTAACCTTTCTTCTCCGACTGTGAATTTTACCGGTGGTGCACAAGCTTTGGCAGGTGGTACGGGTACCGGTACAACATTTTATAATGTAGCTATCAGCGGCGCTGGCACCAAAACCATGAGCGGGAAATTTAGTATTGCAAGTTCGGGTGTTTTAACAATGACGGGGACCAGTACTACTATTTTAAGTGCAGGTTCGGGCCTGCTAACTTTAAATTCGGACGCATCAGGTTCGGCAACTGTTGCGCAACTTAATGGCCCAACAATTACCGGTACAGTAAATGTTCAGCGCTATATAACAGGCGGCAGCTTAACTTATAGGGGGTATCGTTCATTGTCCTCTCCGGTTACCGATCCAACATCACCAACCTTAACGCCTTATTATAACTTATCGTTTTTAAAGGGTAGCGGCACTTATCTTACCGGTGCAGCAGGCGGTGGCTTTGATGCAACAGGCGGTGCTACCATACTGCTTTACAACCAATCTTTTACACCTAACAATGTGTCGCTTACTACTGGGGTATTCAGGGCTGTAACTGCTATAAATAATGCCACACATGCTTATACTATCGGTACGGTTGACGGTAACTTTAACCTGTCTGTTGGCAATGGCTATTTCTTGTTTTTCAGGGGTAATAACTCTACTAATATTTCAGCTACCCCCAATAGCTTAACCTTGAATATGTCGGGGACTTTAAACCAGGGCCAGTACACTGTGAATGACTGGTACACTGTCGTACCTACCTCGCAATTAGGTTATACCGGAACCGGAAGCACCGGCACCAACTCTGCCGTGCGTGGATTTAACCTGGTGGGTAACCCGTATCCAAGCTCTATTGACTGGCATACCAATTTTGGTAATACTACAACTACATCCGGTATTTGTTGTTCAACCAGCCTGGATGGCTCTATCTATGTTTATAATCCCACCACCAAAAACTATTCTATCTATACCAACAACAGCGCTACTACCGGTACTGCTACCGGGTCCACGGGCGGTAGCAACATCATTCCCAGCGGACAGGCCTTTTTTGTGAGGGCTACAACAACCGGGGCCAAGCTTATTTTTAACGAATCGGCAAAAGTAAGCTCGCAGCCTGCCACCTTATTATTAAACGCCCTGCCAAATCCCATCGTTGATCATCATCTTAGGCTGCAATTGTTTAAGGATACTATTAATAAGGACGAAACGGTTATCATTTTTAATGCAACTGCCGCCTCGGCTTATGCCGAAAATGAAGACGCTTTATATTTACAGGGTGCGGGCGAGGTGAATTTATCAAATATGACAAGCGATAATGTTGCTGTGGGCCTTAACCAGCAACCGTTCCCAACAAAGGTCCAAACTATCGGGTTAAATGTAATTGCCGCAAGCGATGGCAATTACCAGCTAAAGATGACCGAGGTAAGCAACATCCCTAACTTATTTGACGTATGGTTAAAAGATGCTTACATGAATGATTCGCTGGATATTAAACATAATCCGAACTATAGCTTTAACTTAACGCATAGTGATGCATCAAGTGTCAGCCCTCAGCGCTTTACTTTAGTTATAAGGCAAAATACTGCTTATGCTTATCATTTACTTAGCTTTAACGGGGCCGAAGTTAAGGGTGGCGCGCAATTAACCTGGACTACCGAAAATGAAAACGACTTTACCTCCTTTATTTTACAGCGCAGTACCGATGGGGGTAAAACCTTTACAGCTTTAGCTACAACCATGTCAAATGGCTCGGGTAGCTACAGCTACCTGGATACCAGCCCTGCTCCCGGGCCGGATGAATACCGCTTACAAATTACTGATATAAATGGTGCTGTCAGCTACTCAAATATAATAACCTTACTTTACTCCTCCTCAACTGTAGCGGTAAGTGTCAGCAATATCAGCATTTATCCTAATCCTGCAAACGATGTGATTAATGTTGCTATAATACCCACGGGTACTATGGCTGCTACTTATACTATTAATATTATAAATAGTAATGGCAATTTATTAAAAACATATACCTCGCAGCAAGCGGTTTGGCAAAACAATGTAAGTGGCCTTGCACCGGGAGTGTACCTGGTAAAAGTGATCAACAATACAAATGGAACAGTACTTGGAACTGATAAATTTATAAAGCTTTAATAACACAAGTTTGTTCCTTAAAACACAAATGGGTTGAGGCTAACTATCTCATAAAAAAGCCTGTTCAGCATATGATGTTGAACAGGCTTTTTATATAAGGATTTTGATTGAATTATATTGAATTAGTTGAAGCCGGATGATAAACAGATCTTCTTGCCGGAGCAGGTTGTGCCCTGTATGAGTTTGCTACCTGTGTAACGTTAAGTTGTTGTAATACACCGTCAACAACCTTTGGTAAAGCTTCCAGGTCTTTTTGTGGGTTGTGGTGAACTTCGCCAACACCAAAACCGCGCCATACAACCCGTTTAGTACGGGTATCTATCAGGTCAATAATAATAGTACCTTCTTTATAATGTTCCTGCTCGGCATAAGTTAAACCACCATAATAACCAAACGGTGCGCCATAAGCATAATAGTACGGACGGTATCCCCAACGGCCCCAGCCACCCCAGCCGCCGCCCCAACCAAAGCCAAAGCCCGGGTAAAAGCCACCGTAACCATAATCGGGATAATAGTTGGTGCGTGTGCCTGTGCCAACTTTTGTTGAGTAGCTAATTAACAAATCAGGATTGCGTTGCTGCAGGCGTAAGCCTTTTTGCGATAGCGCCTGCGTGGCGGCATCTTTTATGCTGGCATCGGCAACCATGCTATTACCTTTTTCATTGCCATTATTCATCGGCATCCACGCAAACGAATGGTAGCCGCTCATATTAGTTTTATTTAAGCCGGCTACATAATAATCATAGCTGGTGCAGGCTGATAATCCGGAGAGGGCAACTGCGAACAGGCCCAGGTAAATTAATTTTTTCATAGCAACGATATCCTTTATATATGCATTAGACTACTATAGAATAAAAGGTTTAAATCAAATTTATGTTTTTATTTGATTGTTTTATCCTTTTGAAATTGAACGAAATATAAATGTAAATCTTGTATAAGTTTAAACATTTAACACTTTTTTAATGACGTTCTAATCCCTCCTTGAACTATAGCAGATCAAAGCCAATATCTTTCCTGAAATACATGCCATCATAATATACTCTTGCCGCATCGGCAGTAGCTTGTTGCAAAGCGTCAAACAAATTATCCTGTAATGAGGTAACCGCCAATACGCGTCCACCTGTAGTTATTACGTCTTCGCCACTAAGGTTGGTACCTGCATGAAAAACATGCGAATCGCGGATATTTTCGAGACCCGTAATCATCTTGTTCTTTAAATATTCGCCGGGATAACCGCCTGCAACCATCATTACTGTTGCGGCTATTTTATTTGATATTACTAACTCCCTTTTATCAAGATTTCCGTCAGCAACACCGGATAACAGATCAACAAAGTCCGATTCAATTCTTGGTAATACACTTTCCGTTTCCGGGTCGCCCATGCGGCAGTTATATTCGATCATATATGGATCACCGCCGCAATTCATCAGTCCAATAAAGATAAAACCTTTATAAGGAATATTTTCATTTTTTAAACCTTCAATAGTTGGGATGATAATGCGGTCCTCAACCTTTTTCAAAAATTCAGCATCAGCAAACGGGACGGGCGAAACGGAGCCCATACCGCCGGTGTTTAGGCCGGTATCGCCTTCGCCAATACGCTTATAATCTTTTGCAGATGGTAATACTTTATAGTTAGTACCGTCGGTTAATACAAATACAGATAGCTCTATTCCCTGTAGAAATTGCTCAACCACTACCTTTGAGCTGGCCGCGCCAAATTTGGCAGCGGTTAACATTTCTGCTAATTCCAGTTGCGCTTCCTGCAAGGTAAGGCAAATTAATACGCCTTTGCCAGCCGCCAATCCATCGGCTTTTAAAACAATAGGTAAGCCAATGGTAGGCAAATATTCAAAACCTTCCTGCAGTGTTTCGCGGGTAAAGGTTTTTGATTGCGCGGCAGGGATATTATGGCGCGCCATAAATTGCTTGGAAAAATCCTTGCTGCCTTCTAACTGTGCGCCTTCCTGTTGCGGGCCAATAACGGGAACCTGTTTCAACTCATCATCCGCCAGGAAAAAATCATGAATGCCCCTTACCAATGGCTCTTCGGGGCCAACCAACACCATATTGATGTTTTCTGTTAAAACCAACTGTTTAATGCCTGCAAAATCATTTACGCCAATATTTACATTGGTACCATACTGGCCGGTGCCTGCGTTACCGGGCGCTATAAAAAGGTTGGTGCATTTGGGGCTCTGTGCTAATTTCCAGGCAAAAGCGCTTTCCCTTCCGCCTGATCCGAGAATGAGGATATTCATGGGGGTAAAGATATGGAAATGTGCAGATGTGAGGATGCGCAGATTATATTTAAATGTGCAGATGATCCGTTTATCTTAAAATGTTTTATTTGCTAATATATTAGCGCATCCAAAAAATCTGCATATTTGCACATCTGCACATTTGCACATTACAGACATGTCCTTAGCCGATTTTTTCACTCCAATTGATCTAAAAGAAATTGTTCCTAAATCGGGGTATTATACCAGTCAGTTGGGTAGTAAGGTCGAGCAGCATACGGTGCATTTTCCTGACCTTGATCAAAAATATGATATCGCCATTATCGGTGTGCTTGATGATCGTAACTCTACCAATAATCCCGGGTGCGCTTTGGGTCCTGATTATGTACGCGAAAGGTTTTATAAGTTAAACGAAGGCGGTTATAATACTAAGATCGTTGATTTAGGTAATATCCGCCAGGGCGAAACCGTTACCGATACCTATTTCGCTGTAAAAACCGTGGTTAGCGAACTGATAAAAAAGGACATTATTCCTATTATTATAGGAGGCGGGCAAGACATTACCTACGCGCAATACTTAGCTTACGAGCAATTGGAGCAAAAAGTGGACCTGGTTGTTGTTGATTCGCATTTTGATTTGGATGATGATGCAGAGAACGAGAGCATTGAAACTACTTCCACGTCTTATCTCAACAAAATATTTCTACATGAGCCTAATTACCTGTTCAATTATAGCAATTTGGGTTATCAAACTTATTTTGCCAGCCAGGATAGCCTGCGGGTGATGGAGAAGCTTTACTTTGATGTGCACCGCCTTGGTGAACTCAGCGGACAAATTGCTGTTGCAGAGCCTGTAATACGCAATGCCGGGATGATCAGTTTTGATATCAGCGCTATTCGCTCGTCTGATGCTATGGCAAATGCAAACGCAACGCCTAACGGGCTTTACGGCGAAGAAGCCTGCCAGGTGTGCCGCTACGCGGGTTTTAATGATAAGCTAACCTCTATTGGCTTTTACGAATTTAACCCGGCTTACGATAATAACGGGCAAACGGCCATGTTGCTGGCACAAATGATATGGTATTTTATTGATGGTGTTTATAACCGTAAAAAAGACTTTCCGTTATCTCCAAAATCACAATACCTTATCTACAAAACCAGCCTGAAGCATGATGATCATGAACTGGTGTTTGTAAAAAGCAAAAAATCTGACCGTTGGTGGATGCAGGTGCCTTACCCTACCGGTGGATCAAAAAACGAACGCTTCCATTTAGTACCCTGCCGTTATGAAGATTATAAAACAGCAGTTTCGGGTGAATTACCCGATCTTTGGTGGCGCACTTATCAAAAATTAGTTTAATACAATTAGTAACGCTATTATGCGTTACATTAATTAATATCTTTTTAAATTTTAATGAAGAAAATACTTTTCCTGGCAGCCACATTTTTGCCCGCCATACTTTTTGCCCAGGTTCCAGCTTCTGTTCCTGTTTCAGTCCCTGATCCATTTACCATTACCGGTCACTTTAAAAATTTAAATGCTACCGCAAGGGCATATTTATTTTATCAGCTGGGGGCCAATAAAGTAGTTGATTCAGCCGAGATTGCTGAAGGCTCATTTAAATTTACCGGGAAAATTGTAGAACCGGAAGTTGCTTACCTGGTAATTGATCATAAAGGAACCGGCATAGCAAAACTTGGCAATACACCTGATGTGCTGAACTTCTTTTTAGAAAAAGGCATCTATGATGTAAATGGCAACGATTCATCTTTTACTGCTAAGGTAACCGGCTCAAAATTAAACGATGAGAATTACGCGTTGCAGGATCAAATGAAGCCTTTAGAAGGTCCTACCTCGAAGTTAATGGCAGAAGTAAATGCAGCAACTCCCGAAAAACAAAACGATGAAGCTTTCCGGAAAGAGATGAACTCGAGAGCAAAGGTTATTCAAAATCAGCAAATAGTTATCCTTAAGGATTTTATACGCTCGCATCCTGATAGTTATGTAAGTATAAGTGTGCTTAATCAAATGGGGCCTCATTCAAGTAATCCTGCTGAGTTGCTGGTACTGTTTAACGGGCTATCACCCGCGTTAAAAGATTCCGAATCGGGGAAATTACTTCACCGTTCTATTGACCAGGCAATGGTTACCGGTATAGGTGCAATGGCACCCGATTTTACCGAGGATGATGTAAATGGCAAGCCGGTTACTCTTTCGTCTTTTAGGGGCAAATATGTTTTGATAGATTTCTGGGCGTCGTGGTGCGGCCCTTGCAGGTTAGAGAACCCCAACCTGGTTAAAACTTACAATAAATATAAAGTCAAAAACTTTACGGTATTAGGCGTTTCGTTGGACAGGCCCGATGGCAAAGCCGATTGGTTAAACGCTATAAAAACTGATGGCCTAACCTGGACACAGGTATCTGATTTAAACTATTGGAGCAATAAGGCAGCCATAACCTATTTTGTTAACCAGGTGCCTTCAAACTTCCTGTTAGACCCAACCGGTAAAATAATTGCACGCGATCTACGAGGTGACGACCTTGACGCTAAACTGGCTGAGATATTCGGAGGAATATAGTCTTGAGTCTGTAATCTTAAGTCAATAGTCGTCTGTTTACTCAGAACTATCGACTCAAGACTACAGACTTTTATGACAAATACTTTCCAACAATAGGCATCCTTCTGCCCATGCCAAATGCCTTTGGCGATACCCTTAAAATTGGCGGCGTTTGGTAACGTTTGTGCTCGGCTAAATTGGTTAGGCGGATAACCCGGTGTACTGTTTTTTCATCCAGTCCCATTTTTATGATCTCGGCAGATGAACAACGATTTTCGATATATTCAAACAATATTTTATCCAGTATATCATATTCCGGCAGCGAATCGGTATCCTTTTGATCGGGCCTTAGCTCGGCAGACGGTGGTTTAACGATCGTATTTATCGGTATTATTTCCTTATCGCGGTTAATATGTTTTGCCAGGTCAAAAACCTGCGTTTTATAAACATCGCCAATTACAGATATACCGCCGCACATGTCGCCATAAAGCGTTCCGTAGCCTACGGCAGCTTCACTTTTGTTTGAAGTATTAAGCAGGATGTAACCAAACTTATTACACATGGCCATTAGTAATACCGCCCTGCTGCGCGATTGGATGTTCTCTTCGGCAATGTTAAATGGCAGGTTTTCAAATTGTGGATGTAAAGCGATTTCAAACGCTTCAGTAATACTTTTTATCGGGACTATTTCATGTTTACAACCCAGGTTCTTAACCAAATCCTCGGCGTCTTTTAAAGAATGATCGCTCGAAAATTTTGAGGGTAGCAACACGGCCATTACATTGTCGGCGCCTAAAGCTTCAACCGCAAGCGCGCATACAACGGCCGAATCGATACCACCTGATAAACCTAAAATAGCGCGGGTAAAGCCCGATTTATAAAAATAATCACGTATGCCTAATATCAGCGCCTGGTGAATTTGCTCAATATCTGTTTCCCTAACGGTTTTAATGGTAGACGGTTGTTGTAAAGATACTTGACCGCTTTTGTCCACGTCATAATACACTAACGTTTCTTCAAAGTAAGGCAGCTCATCTATCAGCTTACCGGCCTTGTCAAACACTAATGATCCGCCGTCAAAAATAATTTCTGTTTGGGCGCCAACATGGTTCACATAAAATAGTGGTAAATTATACCGGCTCGCGTTATCGCCCAAAATGGCAATACGTTCTTCATCATGGTTATAAGCAAATGGCGAAGCGGCAATATTTATCATTAAATCGGGCTGCTCCTTAATAAGTGTATCCATTGGGCGCGTTACGTATAACGGGTTTTCAATGGTGTTCCACAAATCCTCGCAAATAGTTAATGCTATCTTATACCCTTTAAAGTCAATACACTTAAACTCGGTAGATGGCTCGAAATAACGGTATTCATCAAAAATATCATAATTGGGCAGCAGCGCTTTATTCACTATTGCTTTAACTGATCCGTTCTCAATAAAATAGGCTGAGTTATTCAGATCTTTACCTTCCGGCTTATGATTAGGTATAGGTAAACCTATTATGCAGGCTATATCAACGCAGGCCGCGGCGATGGTTTTAGCCGACTCTTCGCACTGGTTGATAAACTCATCAAATTCTAAAAAATCGCGTGCGGGGTAGCCGCAAACACATAATTCAGCAAACACTACCAGGTCGGCACCATTTAGCTTAGCTTTTTTTATATGATCAATGATCTTAGATGTATTCGACTCAAAATCGCCAACATGGTAGTTAAGTTGGGCTAATGCTATCTTCATAATTTAGTTAACGGTGACATTGAAGGTAAAGTGCAAATAATAAATTAATTTTGCGCAAATAATAAAAATGATGCTCAATACCTGTAAAAAACAAATTTATTTAATTTTTTCAATCGGCATACTACTCACAGCTTGTTCGCGCAACAAAAAAGTTGATGTAAGCAATATTCCCATTGATGTACACATTGAGCGTTTTGACCACGACTTCGACCTGATGCGAACCAAACCTATGGAGCCACAGGCCGATTTGCTGCAAAAGAAATATGGCATTTTTTACAAAGATTTTATCGGGCTGATAACCGGCAGCAGCAATACAAATGATACTAACTATTTTAAACTCGTAAAACAGGTTTTTAATAATGACCAAAATGGCAGGCATCCCTACCTCGACCTTAAACATGAGGTTGACTCTGTTTACCCCGGGAATATGGATAAACAAGCCGAGGAAATTACAGATGCTTTCAGGCGCATAAAGTATTATTTTCCACAGGCAAAACTGCCATCACATGTATTTGCTTACTTCTCCGGTTTCCAGGCACAAACATCTATTGGCAATGATTATTTTGGTATTGGGCTTGATTTATTTTTAGGCGCAAATTCCAAATTCTACCCTTCATTAACCGAAGTATTCCCGCACTATATGTCGCGCAGGTTTACGCCTGATAATATTACGCCCCGTGTTGCCGAAGGCATAATACGCGAAAACCTGTTTCCCGAAATTGACAACGATAAATCGCTGCTATCAAGGATGATATATAACGGCAAAATTATGTACGTTATGGACCAGGTATTACCTGATGTGCCTGACTCCACCAAAATTGGCTATACTGATAAGCAGTTAAAATGGTGCGAAACATTTAAGGCTGATATCTGGGCCTACTTTTTAGAGGAAAATTTGTTGTATAACAGTGATTATGAAAAAATTGAACGTTATTTAACCGAATCACCTTTTACCCCCGGCGTTGGTGAAAAAAATGAATCGGCGCCTAAACTCGGTATCTGGACAGGCTGGCAAATTGTAAGGCAATACATGGATAAGAACCCTAAAGTAACCCTCATGCAATTAATGGCCGATAACGACGCGCAGAAAATATTAAATCAATCGAAGTATAGACCTAAGTAGGTTAGAGATTAGTTAATTGGAGATTAGTGATTAGTTAGACACTTTGAAACCAATCACTAACCTCTAATCACTATTCACCCTCAAAAATAAAGTCATAAAAAAAGCGCCACGAAATCGTGGCGCTTTTTTTATGACTTTATTTTTGAATTACTTTACTATATCAAATACCGCTTTAAGGCATACAACAACACCTGCAGCTAATATCACATTAGCTATTGCCGAAGCGTGTTTAAAATCAGCGAAGCGCAGGTAAACACCTACTAAACCTATAATAATAGCTATTACTAATAAAATGTAATGGCGGTCTGCATTTGCTTCTTTTACTGAGTTGTTCATAGTGCTTATTGTTAGTTGCACAAAAATAGAAATGTTTATTGAAAATTAGAATATTTTTAGAATTTCTGCATCTGATTCATGGCATTAAATTAATTAGCCCTATCAAACTAACCGTGTGCGTTGCCTGTAAGTTTTAATACTTATCGATATAGCAACACCTGCAATAATAAATACCCACATATTGGTTAATATGATCAATACTTCCTTAAACAGGCTCCATCCATTTTCAAAGGCAAAACCAATGCGTTTAAAAAACGGAAGGTTATATGCTGAGGGATCGTCATTAGCTATCACCTCTTTCATGATGATGTTACTTTGTGTTAGATTCAAACTAACCACACTATACCTTACAGCCGCGTCAATTTTACGGTTGCTAATATCTTCATCTACCAAATCGTCTTTTAAATTTAAAACTGCTGTTGGGTTTTTAATAATCACTTTGCCTGTTTTTTGCTGAGCCACTAATTCTTTACGGTTATCTAGTTTAAGTTTTGATGAAAGATAATCAAGCGACTTATCTTCAATATCCATATTATTAGCCGTAACATAAATACCCAGGTGCGTTACTTCATTCGTAAATACTTCCAATTTATCTGAAGGTACTTTAACAGTAATTTCGCCGGAAGTGCTAAAGGCCGATACCCTCAAAACTGAATCATCATTTATTTTGAAATCATTACTTCTGTTTATGGTTGATGCTATTCGATGATGAATCACCGTGCCTTTATATTGCGTAGTGAGGGCAGATATCTTTTCGCTGCTTTGCTGTACGTTTTTCACCTTTATATCGATACCCGCTGTTTTTACCAGTTTAGGTTCTTGCGAGGTATCCATAGACATACCTGTTTTTACGGAATCCACAGAGGCAGCTCCAACTTCGTAGCTACCCCTGTTTTTGCATGCTGCAAATACTATCATACCCGCAAACAACGTCATTAAAATTTTTGCTTTCATAACCTTGAGTTTAAATGGTTTTATAATATTGATACCATTTATTGGTAAATAGTAACCCTTGTAGCAAAAACAGATTTTTTGTAACAACCTCATTACTGTTATTGTCTTAATGCAACGTTTATTTTTTTGCTGTGCCTTATGGCTAAACTCCATTTATGAAAAATTGGTTACTTACTATTTCATTTCTCTTCTTATCTACCTTATCATTAGTTGCACAGACTAACAAAATGTTAAAGCTAACCGGCAAAGTAATTGACTCAGCCGATCATCAGCCACTTGCATTTGTTAATGTAAGCCTTAAAGAGGGTGCTAAAAGCTTGTCTGTAAAAAGTGCCCAAACTACCGATAGTGGTAAGTTTCAATTAACTATTCCCGCTTCTGCTATCAATGCCTATAAACTAACGCTCACCTATGTTGGCTATAAAGCAAAAACCATTTCAGTAAAATTAGACAAACCTTTAATTGATTTAGGCGACATTTCATTATCAACAAATAGCGGCCAATTAAAAGCCGTTGCTATAACTGCGTCAAAGCCATTGATAAAACAGGAAATTGACCGTTTAAGCTATGACGTACAAGCCGATCCACAAACTAAAGGGCAAAACGCGCTGGACGTGTTGCGCCGAACACCGTTAGTTACTGTAGACGGTAATGACAATATCCAGTTGCAGGGAAGCGGCAGCTACAAAATTTTCATCAATGGTAAACCATCTTCTTTGATGGATAATAACCCGTCGGATGTTTTACGTTCCATGCCAGCGGATGTTATTGTTCGGATTGAAGTAATTACAACCCCGCCGGCAAAATATGACAGTGAGGGGCTTGCAGGTATTATTAATATAATCACCACTAAAAAAGCAACAAATAATGGCTATACCGGCACAGCGGGTGCCAGGTATAATAGTGTGTTTGGGCCAAATCTCAATCTCACCACTACTGCTAAGCAAGATAAGCTTGGTGTAACCGGATTTGTAGGTGTTGGTCAACAGCCTTCCATGCCAAATCATCCTAATAATTTCAGGGAAACATTTGGCAATACACCTACTATATTATCACAACAAGGTGAAAATGCGTCGCACGGCAACTCGGCTAACGGCAGTTTGCAGGTAACTTATGAGGTTGATACACTACACCTTATAACAGGCGCTTTTGATTATTTTGCAGGGAAATACAGCCGCTATTACAATCCTTTTTCGGTTTTTTATGTTCCCGGCGGCAATGTGTTAGAATCCTATAATTTATTGACCAATGGTGGCTATAACTATTTGGGTACCGATGCCAGCTTAAATTATGAAATTGGCTTTAAGCACCATAAAGGCGAGTTGCTAACCTTTTCCTATCGCTATTTTTACTACCTGAATGGCCAGTATAGTAACGTTTCGGCTATAAACCGTTTCAATTATAATGATCCTGATAACAACCAGCAAAATGATGCTTCATCAAAAGAACATACCTTACAGGTAGATTATGTTCAGCCGCACAAAAATTTAACCATAGAGGCCGGGGCAAAAGCTATACTTAGAGATAACTTCAGCAATTCGGATGGGCAGGTAGCATCTGCAACGGGCTTTGTTAATGACCCATCCCTTATAAATAATTTCAATTATGAGCAGGATGTTTATGGTTTGTATAATTCGTATTTGTTAAAATTATCTAAATGGACATTCCAGGGTGGTGTACGCGCCGAGCACACAAGGGTAAATGTAAATTTCGCCTCAAATGGTACATTGTTAAATACTAATTACACCAACGTAGTTCCTTCCCTATCGGTTCAACTAAATTTAAAAGGCAACAACAGCCTGACTTTTGGTATTACCAACAGGTTACAGCGCCCTGGTATATCACAGTTAAACCCTTATGTAGATAAAACCAACCCGCAAATTGAAAGTACAGGGAATCCTTTTCTTACCCCGGTTATTAGTCATTTATTTGAGCTGAGCTTTAATAAAATTTCTACCAAAGGATCGTTGAATTTACGCCTGAGCTACCTGTACACCAACAACAGCATTATTCCGGTTAGCAAGGTTGTAGGCGATACACTGACGATTACCTCGTATGATAATGTGGGACAGAATAAAATATTACGTACGGCTGTTAATGGCAATTATATGCTGAACAATAACTGGAGCCTTAACTTTAATACCGGTATTTTCTATGTTTGGATATCGGGTGTTTACAATGGGCAGTATTACAGCAACCAGGGGCCGCGTACAAACACTTTTTTGAATACCAGCTACAAGTTTACCAACGATTGGGTTTTAGCAGTTAGCGGAGGCTATAACAGGCGCTACATTAACCTGCAGGGTGGCTCTAATGATTATAAATACGCCACCTTTAGCGTTACCAAACCTTTAAAGAATTTTGTGTTAACCGGTGCTATTAATAATCCATGGGCCGGCCATTATTCATTTACTAACTATACCAAAACAGATCAGTTTTACCAGATCAACGATGCCGACCTTATATTCCGCAATTTTAATTTTAGCGTTAGCTATAAATTTGGTGGGCTGAACGCCAATATCAAAAAGAATAAGCACGGTATAAACAATGATGATGCTACATCATCGGGGAATTGATTGTCTGAACTCTGATTAAGCGGATTAGAGGATTATTCAGATTTTGGCGTTAGTTTGGATTTACAATCTCGGAATAACACCGTATAAATCTATTGATATTGAAGGTTTACAAATGTCCCCGAATCCAATTAATCCTTAAATCACATAAATCCCGGTTCAGACAACAAAAAAGGCTTCTCTTTGCAGAGAAGCCTTATAAATTATTTAAGTTTAAGAGGGTTTAATTTGATGACAGTGCTGCCGCGCCACTAACAATTTCGGTAAGCTCGGTAGTGATAGCTGCCTGGCGTGCCTGGTTGTATGATAGCTTTAATGCTTTTAATAAATCACCTGCGTTCTCAGTAGCTTTATCCATTGCGGTCATACGTGCGCCATGCTCAGATGCATTTGAATCTAATACCGCACGGTACAATTGTATCCTGATGTTTTTCGGAATTAACTGCTCAACAATTTCCTCTTTTGAAGGCTCAAGGATGTAATCTATCTGCGGGCCTTTAGCTTCTTCCTGTTTCTTTTCAGGCTTAGGCACAGGCAGCAATTGCTCTGTATATAAAAATTGCATAGCAGCGTTCTTAAAGTGGTTATATACCACTTCAACACGGTCATACTCGCCTTTTAAAAACCCTTGTATAATAGTTTCGGTAATTAAAGAAACATTAGCAAAGTTCAGGTTATTATAAACATCATTATTGTTGCCAATAACATTGTATTTACGGCGCTCGTAATATTCTTGTGTTTTTTTACCAATGCTGATGATAGATACATTGCCGGCTTTTAATTGATCGCTGTATTTTTCAGCAATTAAGTTGTTGGCCGTTTTTATAACGTTAGCATTAAAAGCACCCGCCAAACCACGGTTTGATGATACGGTAACAATTAATACTTTGTTTGGAACACGATCTGCCAAAAACGGTGAAGAACCATCCTCTAAACTTGCGGATAAATTAGACAAAAGCTCCTTTAGCTTATCAGCATACGGGCGCAATTGAACAATAGCGTTTGTAGCCCTTTTCAGCTTAGCCGCCGAAACCATTTTCATAGCTTTGGTGATCTGCTGCGTAGAGGTTACTGAACCTATCCTGTTTCTTACTTCTTTTAAATTAGCCATTCTCTTTTTTGAGTATCAAGTATTCAGCATCAAGTAGCA
>Ga0207153_1102_pt1 | contig 17577 bp, 15 predicted proteins | sample Alteio_BWMinHeat_27_FD_153580 | JGI IMG/M metagenome (GOLD analysis project Ga0207153, IMG submission 153580) | Enriched cells from forest soil in Barre Woods Harvard Forest LTER site, Petersham, Massachusetts, United States -... | ecosystem: Environmental > Terrestrial > Soil > Temperate forest >...
GAAGACGACGTCGAGATAGGCGCGAATTCCACCATTGACCGCGGTGCGCTCGAGGTCACGCGCATCGGCCGGGGAACGAAGATCGACAATCTGGTGCATGTTGGACACAACTGCCAGATTGGAGAAGATGTCGTGATCGCCGCCCAGACCGGGCTCTCGGGCAGCATCACCATCGAGAAAAATGTCGTGCTGGGTGGACAGGTGGGCGTCGGCGAACATGCGCGGATTGAAGAAGGCGTGATGCTAGGCGGCCAGGGCGGGGTTCTTCCCAACAAAGTGCTGCGCGGAAACGGTGTGGCGTTTTGGGGAACTCCGGCAAAGCCAGTGCGCGAATATTTGAAACAGTTGGCAGCGTTAGCCCGGCTGGCGAAGAAGGAGTAGCGGTGGCAATCGTCGTGGTGGGCGGGCATTCGCGAAGCGTGGGCAAGACCAGTGTGGTCGTCGGCCTCATCGCCGCCCTGCCAGAATACGGCTGGAGCGCATTCAAGATCACTCAATACGGCCACGGGATCTGCTCGCAGAATGGCGAATCCTGCCACTGCGCGACCGACGACCACAGTTGGGCGATCTCTGAAGAAAAAGATCGCGTGGGGGATTCCGATACTTCTCGATTCCTGGCGGCTGGAGCGGCGCACGCATGGTGGGTCCGGACTGAGCAAGGACGGCTGGCGGAAGCTCTGCCCACAATTCGTCGCAGGCTGGCAGAGGCCAAGAATGCAATTCTCGAGTCGAACAGCATTCTCAAATTTGTGAAGCCTGATCTTTACTTAACAGTTCTGGATCCGGCGACGGCAGATTTCAAGCGGTCGGCGCAGGAATTTCTTGATCGGGCGGACGGGGTCATTTTGCATGAGACGAACGGAGAGCACGCCTGGAGCGGAGTTTCGCTGAAGCCGGTGGCCGGATGCCCAGTGTTTCACATGAAGCCGCCGCGGTACATCACTTCCGAACTGGTCGGCTTCGTAAGGGATCGCTTGGAAGTTCACAAGCACGGAGGACACTGAGCCTCTCTGGTGAAGATTTACCGGCTCGAATACATTTCTATAATCCGTTCAATCGCCCGCCGGCAGACCGCACAGAAAGCATCGTGCCGGGTGAACATGATGCAGTTCTCTTGCGGCCGGTAGTAGCCGTGGGCTTCGTAGTTCGCGCCCTCGAACGCACCCACCCGGTCTGAATACTTGTCGCTCGCCAGCATGGTGTCTTCTTTCTGGCGCTCTTCTCTAAAGAGTTTGTCCATCTCGGATTCGGGGCGCTTCTGAGCTCGAATCTCGCGCCGCTGGCTTTGGATCTCATGCTCCATGGCCTCGAAATCTTCTTTGCGCCAGGGCGTCGGCACCGGTGTTCCGGCGACGATCAGATCTTTCCACTTGAGATTCGAGGGATCGAGCAGGGCAGTCGCATTCGGTTCCCAAGGCTCGATCTTCTTCGTGGAGGGAAGATAGGCCACCTGCGAGGTGTAATATTCGTCGGCGAGGCCGGCAATGTGGTGGCCGAATTCGTGAACGAAAACGTACGGCGCCCATTCGCTGTCAGCCGCCACGGTAGCGTAAAGATTGAAGATTCCGCCGCCGCCGTAGGTTGCACCGTTCACCAGAATCTCAATGAACTCATAAGGCGCGTAGGAAGCAAAGTCGCGCAGGGCGCGGTTCTCGGGAGTAAGAATGTAGCGCTCGGTGTCAAACGTGTCGTAGGTCGTACCCAAAGGCGAACGACGGTGAACGCCGTTGGAAGGACGAGAAATGCCGGATTCTTCTGATGGCGGGCAGAGTCCCCAGACGTTGAAATCGCTGCGGTGTTCGCGAAAGGGCGAGCGCGTAAACAATATTTCCGTGAAGTGACGTGCGTCATTCTCGAATTTTGTGCGCTCAGCGGCGGTATAACCGTCGCCCATGATCAACAAATCAACCTTGTTGGCAGGCTCACCGCTCTTTTGGATGGTCAAAAGCGGGCCGGGTGAGGGCGGACGTGAGGTGTCGATGAACTTGTCTTTTGGATCAATGCGGGTGGTCCATACCGGCTGAAATTCCCCGTCGACTCGCTTCTTGAGAACGATCTTCACCGGCGCTTCGGGAGCGGGGAAGCGCAGTGACTCAGAAAATGTCCGGCTGGCGTTCTTGGCTTCTTCGGTGGTAATCCACTCGCCGTATACGGAACTGAATCCGCGGGAGTAGAGCAGGCGTCCGCTCGCCTGGTCGCTCACCTCGAAGAAGTAGTTGCCGAGGTTAGTGTCGTCAATGGCTTTGGCGAGATCGCCAGGCCAGGGCAGCGGCTCGATCACGATGCGATCGACACTGAAAAGTTCGCGAGTTGCGTCACCAGTGTGGTAGTAGTCCAGACGCATGGTGGCCGGAGCAGCGAAGGCGGCGAACGAGAGGCACAAGACCAGGCAAAAGAGAAGCATGCATTTGTAGCGCATGGTGAGCATTGTAGGGAAATCGGCGAATGAAATACAGAGACTGGGCGTCGACGCTCAGCCCGACGGCTGTGTTTGTTATCCTGCGGTGTGGGACGAATTCACAAGAATGCATGGCTCCTGGTCCTGCTCTCGGCAGCATTGCAGATTCTCGTCTTTCCGCTTCCCAATCTCTACATCCTTGGCTGGGTGGCGATCACTCCGCTGCTCGTCGCTCTACTACGAGCCCGACCACCAGAAACACTGCAAATTCGCGCCGGAATCAAGCTGCTTCCCGCCAAACCGGTGCAGGCGTTTCTCATCGCCTATGCGTGCGGGATTCTGTGGTATGCCGGAACCTGCTATTGGATCTACAGCGTCATGCGCCAATACGGGGGAGTGAACACTCCCGCCGCCCTGGGGATTCTGATTCTCGTCTGCATGTATCTGGCGATCTACCACGGTGTGTTCGGCCTCCTCATCAGTCTCCTTGCAGGAGACAGTCGCTTCAGCCGCCGAGCGCTGCTGCTTTCGCCGGTAGCGTGGGTGGCAGTTGAACTGGCGCGCACACGCATCACCGGATTTCCCTGGGACCTGCTGGGAACCAGCCAGGTGGACAATATTCCGCTGGCACGAATCGCGACCGTGACTGGTGTGTACGGAATGTCTTTCGAAATCATGGTGGTGAACGCGGCGCTGGCGGCTGCGTTTCTAGTTACGCGCGACAAACGCCGGAACCTGCTGCTGGCTGCGGTTGGGGCTGCCGTGATCCTACAGGCCGGACTGCTGATCCCGGCCCCTGCGATTCCCGCCGATCGCACCGCAACTCTGGTGCAGGCGAATGTGCCCATTCTCGAAGGTGCGGATTGGACGAAAGAGTATTTCGCCGCCACGCTGCAGGATTTGAGCAGAGTCAGCTTCACAGGTCAGAACTCGTCACACCTGGTGGTGTGGCCGGAGTCGCCGGCTCCTTTCTATACCACTGACCCGCTGTTTCGCGGTGCAGTCAGCAATCTGGCGCGGCAAGCGAACACGTGGGTGCTGACCGGAAGTATTGGAGTTCGCAATGCATCGATCACTCCGGGAGGGGCAACCGAGATCTACAATTCCGGCGCGCTGGTGAGCCCGGCGGGTGAATGGACTTCGCGCTACGACAAGACGCATCTTGTGCCTTTCGGCGAATACGTTCCCTTTAAACGTGTGTTCGCGTTTGCCGGGGGACTAACCAAAGAAGTGGGAGACTTCTCGGCTGGAACATCGCGCGCGCCACTCGACGCGGGCGGTACGCGACTTGGCATTTTCATCTGCTACGAATCTATCTTTCCAGATGAAGTCCGGCAGTCCGCCGCCCAAGGCGCGCAGGTCTTCGTCAATATTTCGAATGACGGATGGTATGGCGACAGCGGCGCCTATGCCCAGCATCTGAAGCAGGCGCGCATGCGGGCGGTCGAGAATGCCCGCTGGTTGCTGCGGGACACCAATACCGGGGTCACGGCCTCCATCGACCCTTATGGCCGAGTTGCAGCCAGCGTGCGCCGCAAGATTCGCACAGCGCTCGAGGCCCCGTACGCGCTATCGAACGACACTACTTTCTACACCCGTCATGGAGACTGGTTCGCCTACCTGTGTGCGATAATTTGTGTAGTGGCGCTTGTCATCCGAACGCTGCAACCCTCGAGGCTCTAACTATGGTTGATGAACTCGAACAGGAATACGTGGTTCTGAAAGATAAAGTGCGCGAACTCCGGGAGTACCTTTGACACAGGCAAGCTGCGTCAGCAACTAGGCGAATTGGAGAAGCAGGTTGCCGATCCGAACTTCTGGTCCAATCCCCAAAAATCTCAGCAAGTGATGCGCGAGAAAAAGCGCGTAGAAGACGGTTTGGCGACCGACGTTGACCTCGCTCGCCGCATCGACGATATCGCCGCGTACTTTGATTTGGCACGCGAAGGCGAGTCGGTCGACGCCGATTTGCGCCGTGAGCTTACTTCGCTGCGAGAGCGAGTCGATCAGCTCGAGACCGAGACACTGCTCTCGGGAGATCACGACGCTCGCAACGCCATCGTGACCATTCATCCTGGTGCGGGCGGCACGGAATCTCAAGACTGGGCTGACATGTTACTGCGTATGTATTTGCGCTGGGCAGAGAGGCAGGGCTTCAAAACCGTCCTCTACGATTACCAGCCCGGCGACGAAGCAGGGCTGAAGTCGGCCACATTCGCGGTCAACGGCCAGTATGCATTCGGATTGCTGACCAGCGAAATCGGAGTGCATCGGCTGGTGCGCATTTCACCTTTCGATCAGGCCAAACGGCGGCATACCTCATTCGCCAGCGTCTACGTGTCGCCGGAAATTGACGACAGCATCGAGGTCATCATCAAGCCGGAAGACTTGCGGATTGACACCTACCGCTCCAGCGGTAAGGGCGGGCAGCACGTGAACACCACCGATTCTGCGGTGAGGATCACGCACATTCCTACCGGAATTGTTGCCGCCTGCCAGAACGAGCGGTCGCAACACAAGAATAAGGAGCGCGCCATGAGCATGCTGCGCTCGAAACTCTACGAGTACGAAGTAGAGAAAAAGCGGGAAGTAACGAAGAAAATCGAAGATTCGAAACTCGACATCGACTTCGGCTCGCAGATCCGCTCCTATGTGCTCCAACCCTACCGCATGATCAAAGACCACCGCACCAAGATGGAAGTCGGCGATGTGGACCGGGTGATTGATGGCGATCTGCAACCGTTTATCCGGGCATATTTGCAGATGCGGCGAGGCGGGAAGGCAGCGCAGAACTAGGGAAGAAGTTGTCACCGCCGCGAAGTGCCTTTCGTAACGTTACCTGCCACGAAAAAACTGGAAAGCCCTTCAGTTCTGCCTGATCCTGTAGTGTCAAGGTTTTTCGAAGTCAGAGGCAGACCTATGCCCCGCATGATCGATCTAATCCGGGCTTCGGCGGTGCCCTCCGGGCTGATGCACTCGGCTGCCCGGGGCGGTCTCGCCGTTCCGCCGCAGGAGATGATCGAAATCCTCGTGCATCTGGCGACCGAAAACAAGGTGTTCGCACAACAGGCGCGAATGACTCTGGCAGGATGGGACGAAGGCTCGGCCCGCGAAGCCGCGGCCAACCCGGCAAGTCCCAAGGCTGTTCTCAACTATCTGGCGGATCCCCAAAATCTCAGGCCGGGGTTGCTGCCGATGTTGCTGGAGAATCCCTCCGTGAGTGCGGAGTCCATCATGACCCTTGCGGTTTCGGCCACGCGCGAGCAAGCAGAGGCCATGTTGAGCAGCGCGCGGATCAACGCAACGCGCGAAATTCTGAACGTTCTGGGATCAAACGCGAACCTGACGGAAGCTGAAACGAAGGCAATCCAGGAGAAATTGCTGGCATCGGAGAGCGAAACTGCAACTCCCCCGGCTGCGGGCGAGGCCAGCGGAGATGAGTCAGAAGTTTCAGAGGACGCCATCCGTGCTTATCTCTCCGAGCACGCAGCTGAAATCGTAGCCGAGGCCGGTAAGGCATTCCAGCCTATTGGCGGAGTGCATGAGGAACTTGCACCCGAGGTCCGCGCCGCAGCCGAAGTTCCGGCTACATCCAGTGGCGAAAACGGGCAGGCAGCGGCACCCAAGCGGGCCCCACTCAAGAAATGGATTCTGAGCGCCGACGAGCAACGGGGCAGCGCTCTGCAGAAGATTTCCAAGCTGGATATCAAAGGTCGCATCCAGTTGGCGATGAAAGGGAACAAAGAGGAGCGCTCGCTGCTGATCCGCGATGGCACAAAAATCGTAGCGTTAGCGGTGCTGGAGTCACCCAAGGTGACAGACGGCGAAGTCGAGAGGTTTGCCGGGCAGAAAAACGTGCTGGAGTCGGTACTGCGCGCCATTCCCATGAAGCGGCGGTTCATCAAGCAATACCCGATCGTTCGCGCTTTGACCTCCAACCCGCGAACCCCGATTGATGTTTCCCTGGGATTGATCAAGCACCTGCTCACGCAAGACCTGAGACATCTTTCCGGGAATAAAGAAGTTTCCGATACCGTGCGCAAGCTGGCGCTGAAAATGTTCAAGCAAAAGCTGGATGTAACCAAGAAGGGCGAATAACCGGCATCCCATTGGCGTCGCTTCCGCCGCGCCACTACAATATTCGGTTATGGCTTCGTCTCCCGCCGATCCAATCACAGACCTGCTGAAACGCGCCCGCACTATCGCCGTGGTTGGGCTTTCGAACAGCCCGCTGCGCCCTAGTCACGGAGTTTCCGCATACATGCAAACTCAGGGGTATCGGATTATTCCGGTAAACCCGGAAATCAAAGGCGCATTGGGCGAAAAAGCCTATCCGTCTTTGCGCGACGTTCCGGAGAAGATCGACGTCGTGAACATTTTCCGTCGACCAGAGTTTGTTGGTGAAGTGGTGGATCAGGCCATCCAGCTTAAGATCCCAGCGGTCTGGATGCAGGAAGAAGTGATCAACGAGGCAGCGGCCGAGAGAGCGCGGAAGGCCGGAATATTCGTGGTGATGGACCGCTGCGTCCTCAAAGAGCACAAGGCTCGCTTCGGGTAGGCATTCCCTCCCTGCCCCCCATAACTGCTAGAGGCAGAATTCCTTGCGAGCGACTCACTGGCTGCGCAAAACCGTGGCGGCCGCATACTTACGTTTTTGGGTTGACATCTTACCCATAAATTCTTACACTCGGGTTGTATGTCTACCCAAGAAACAGAAGAGAAGCTGGAACTCCTGCAAGGCACCTTGGACCTGCTGATCTTGCGCACCCTGATTTTTGGATCGCAGCACGGCCAGGGCATTGCACGCGCCATTCAGCAGACGTCGGATGAAGAGCTCCTGGTCGAGCACGGGGCCCTCTATCCTGCGCTCCAACGCCTTGAAGAGCGCGGCTGGATTGCTGCGAAATGGGGAGTCTCCACCAATAACCGCAAGGCCCGGTTCTATTCACTGACGGCCGGCGGTCGCAAACAACTGGTGAAAGAAACCACCAAGTGGAAGCGCCTCTCGACAGCCATCGGACGCATTCTTGGCCCTGAGGAGACCTAGGAAATGTTTCGGCACAAGCGCGGGGCAAACGACTTCGGCGCTGAAATCGAAGCCCACATCGAACTGGAGATAGAGCGCTTGCAGGAGCAAGGGCTCAGCTATGAACAGGCCCGAACCGCAGCACACCAGGCCTTCGGCAACGTGACCCTGGCGCAGGAGCGCTTCTACGAGTCCGGCCGCTGGCTCTGGTGGGACGATTTCTGGCACGACATTCGCTATGCCCTGCGCATGCTGCGCAAGCAGCCAGTCTTCACCCTCGTGGCCGTCCTGACCCTGGCCCTGGGAGTTGGCGCCAACACGGCGATTTTCAGCATCGTGAATGCAGTTTTGTTGCGTTCTCTTCCCTTCGCCCACCCCGACCGGCTGGTGAAGATCGTCGCCAACAATCGCGGGGTGGGGGCGAGGGACATTGGGCTCTCCGTTCCCGAACTGGACGATCTTAGATTAAGGGCAGGCGTCTTTGAGCAAGTGTCCGCTATGGCCACAGGCGACACTAATTTGACCGGTGCACAGCGTCCGCAACGTCTCGAACTAGCGGTTGTGAGTCCTAACTATTTTTCCATGCTCGGCGCCTCGGCGCACATCGGGCGAGTGTTTGGCCCTAGCGACGAGGTGCCGGGTTTCGCTGAAGCGGCCGTGATCAGCGATAGTCTGTGGGCCAGCGGGTTCGGCAGAGATCCCGGAATTCTGGGGCGAAAGTTGCAGCTCGATAATGATCCCTACACGATTGTCGGGGTTCTTCCCCCCGGATTCCGCCATCCTGGCACCGCTGTCACGGATGTTGAAGTATGGGCAGCATCGGGATACAGGGCCGATCCCTACCCGAAACCAGAGCGCATCCTGCGGGTGGCGACCGGAGCGATCGGGCTTGTGAAGCCTGGCATCAGCCGCGAGCAGGCGCAAGCGCGGTTGGATGCGTTCGCGGCCCAGTTAAGGGCAGAATACGCCACCGATTATCCGGCGGGGTCGGGCTGGTCGATTGAGGTACAGCCACTGCAGGAGTCGCTGGTGGGCAATGTCCGGCCCATGTTGTTCGTGTTGATGGGCGCGGTGGTCCTGATCATTTTGCTGGCTTCCGTCAACGTTGCCAATCTTCTTCTAGCCCGGGCTTCCGGGAGACAACGGGAAATGGCTGTGCGGCTGGCGCTGGGGGCCAGCCGCGCGCGCATGATTCGGCAGTTGCTCACCGAGTCGCTGATACTGTCTCTGGTCTCCGGCATCGTCGGCGTGCTAACCGCCATGGCGGCTTTGCATTTTGTGCAGTTTCTACCCGCCAGAATTCCCCGGCTGGCCGAGGTGCAGATGGATTGGACGGTACTGGCCTTCGCCTTGTTGGTTTCCCTTCTGGCCGGGCTGGGGTTCGGATTGGTACCGGCCCTGCAATCGTCGAAAGCCGAAATTGCTGTAGCCATCCGCGAAGGAGCCCGGGGATCGGGCACGAGTGGTAAAACCAACCGCTTGCGCGGCCTGCTGATCGCCTCAGAATCGGCATTGGCCGTGGTGTTAATGGTAGGAGCGGGGCTGCTGTTGCGCACGTTTTGGGGACTTCTTCAGGAAGATCCCGGGTTCAATCGCTCAAACATTGTCATTGCCGATACCCGGATTCCGGTACCCAACAACCCCCAATTGAATCGCTACGCCCAGCCTGAGAGCTTGAACACTTTTGTGCGGGAAGTTCTGCGGCGCGTGCGTGCCATCCCGGGCGTCGATCTAGCCTCCATGACTACGGACCTGCCGGTTACTCACCTGTCGCAACGCTTCCCCATCAACATCGAAGACCGGCCGGACGAGTCTCGCAAAGGCTTGTTTTCCGAAACCACCAGTGTGACCCCGGAGTATTTCAAGGTGTTGCAGGCTTCGTTGGTGCGCGGACGTTTCTTCGCGGAAGACGATCAGTTCGGCAAACAACCGGTGGTCATCGTGGATGAGAACACGGCTCGAACCTACTGGCCGGACCGCGATCCCATTGGCCGGCGTTTGAGTATTGGGCGCGCGGCCACGTGGTGGAACGTGGTGGGAGTGGTCAAGGACATAAAGAGTGATGGTCTCGACCAATTCGGAAACCCTCACATCTACACGCCGATTTACCAGTTCCCAGAAATTCAGGGTGTTGATTTTTTTATAGGGGCGGGTCCTTTAAGCGTGACCGTCCGGACATCATTGTCAGCCGCGAGCCTGGAGCCGCAGATACGCCGAGAGATCAAGGCCATCGATCCAGGCCTGCCGGTATTCAATGTGCGTGCGATGAATGAGGTCATCGACAGTTCTCTGGCTTCGCGCCGCTTTTCCGCTCAGTTAGTAGGCCTGTTTGCGGTCGTGGCGCTTCTGTTGGCGTCGGTTGGAATTTATGGTCTGTTGGCCTACACGGTGGGTCAGCGGTCTCACGAAATCGGAGTGCGCATGGCGTTGGGCGCCGTGCCCTCAGCCATCGGAAAAATGATTGTGAGCCGGGGCGTGGGACTGACCGGCATCGGAGTGGTAATCGGTCTCATAGTGTCGGGAATCATGGCTCCCATGATTTCCACCCTGCTGTACGGAGTCCGGCCGCTTGATCCGGAGGTGTTCTTGGCCGTGCCGCTGATTCTGATGGTGGTCGCGCTCCTGGCCAGTTACGTTCCGGCGCGGCGGGCGGCAAGGGTAAGCCCGAGTGTCGCTTTGCGAGATAGTTGAAGCAAGGATTCAGGGCTTGCGGTCGAGACTCGCAGAGAACAAAGGAGAGTCATTCGTGAGAACTTTCTCAGTGTTGTCTTGTCTGCTGCTGGTCATTGCCACGCGATTAACGCAATCGCAGAACTCCCCCACCCAGAATCAAAGCGATCCGAAAGCTGTACCAACAGTCTATTCCCAGGTTCCACAGGCCAACGCGCTTTACATCCAGGGTCTGGATTATCTGAGCAAGAGCAACACATGGATGGAGGGCGGTTCTCTGGTCAACGCGCGCGAAGCGGTCCGCCTCTTCAGTCAGGCAGTGAAGAAGGATCCTCAATTCGCGCTCGCGTACCTCGGCCTGGCAGAGGCCTGGGATAATTTTGGATTCTCGATTCCCGGTAGCGTACCCGCCGTCAAGCTTTACCCGCACGAGATTTCTGCCGCTCTCATGGCCGAGAAATTGGACGACAACCTGCCCAGTGTACATTCACTACTCGCCAGCCTTTACTCCGATAACGCGTACGACTGGGAGAGCGCCGAACGCGAATATAAGCGGGTCATCAGCATGACGAACAGCCTGGCCTCACACTCCGGGTACGCTACCTTCCTTGCAACCCAGGGAAGGTTCGAGGAAGCCATCGCAGAGGTAAAGTTGGCGGAGAAGATCGATCCCTCAAACCCGTCCGCTAATAAGGACATGATGGAGATCTACTATTGGCGGCATCAGGATGATCAAGCCCTGGAACAAGGGCGAGAGTTGCTGCGCAAGGCCCCACAAATCTTCTACGCGCATTTCATAATGGGCTTTGCCTACGTCCATAAGGGTGAGTTCGAGAACGCAATCCGGGAGTTTAAGTTATCCACCGTGCGGGGCGATGCTGGCTCGCTCTCTGGCCTAGGCTACGCCTACGCCATGTCTGGGAACAAAGCGGAGACGCAGAATGTGCTCTTGCGGTTGAAACACCATAGCGGGGCCAAGAATGTCCCGTATCGTAGGGCTGCGATTTATCTCGCATTAGGCGACAGAGATCGAGCGATCAAACTCATCGAAAAAGACTACCGGCAGCGGAGTAACTGGCTAAACCGGTTGAATGTCGATCCCGTGATGGACCCGCTCCGCGACGATCCCCGGTTCAAAGACTTGATGCGCAAGATGAATTTTCAACGCGATGCCCGCGAGGCGTCTCCCAATGGGGGTAGTCAATCGTCTGGATATGCGGAGACATCGACGACAGAACTTGAGCACTTCAGTGACTAGGTTGTGTTTTTCGCAGTTATTGCCAATCCAAAGGAGAAATTACGATGAAGCGGTCTTCGCTTGCGCTAGTTGCCTTCACTTTGCTTGCCGTCGTCGGAACCAGTCCCTACACTCAGGGCCAGTCGCAGAATCAAGCTCCGCTTCCTGCGCGTTCCCGAGCCGACGAGACGCTGGCTATGTGGAATGACATCGGGAACAAACTCATCGCCATGGCCCAGGATTTTCCCGAGGACAAGTACGATTACAAGCTGCAGAAAGATCAGCGCACCTTTGCACAAACCATTCTGCACGTCGCGGGAGTCGACTACGACCTGATGCGTTTGGCTTCTGGATCAAACATCGGGCCCGACTTCGGCAAGAATAAGTACGACCCGTCGCGAGACGTTTACAAGACCAAAGCCGACGTGGTGAAGCTGATTCAGCAGGCAGTTGCGGACGGAGCGAACGTGATTCGACAGCAGGGCGATGCGGGGCTGGACAAGACGACGAAATTTCCGTTTGGGAACAGGCTAGTCCACAATTCCTACAATTGGATGTTCGTCATCGAGGATAGTGGTGAGCATTACGGACAACTTGTGGTGTACTACCGCGCCAATAACATGGTGCCACCGGAATCGCGGCGGTAATCCCCCGTGGGGTGTTAACTTATTGCCGTCGTTCAAGCGCTTGATCATTACGGAGACGGCAGAGTATTTGCCGATAAACGGAGGTGTGCCGCCCAGCAGCCGGGGAAAGCTGATCCCGGTCTCATCAGGCCCTTACGAAAATTACAGTAGCATCGTCCCGCAAGCCGACCCCGTTAGCGAAAGCATGCACATCGGCAAGGATGCTTTCGGCGGAAGCCCCCGGTTGCAAAACATGCTTCTGCAACCGCTCGGCCCCATATTCCGCTTCGTCGCCGTTTTCCGCTTCGGTGATGCCGTCGCTGTACAACACCAGGCGGGAGCCCTGCGGTAGATCAATTTCGATCTCTGAATAATCTCCAGAACCAATTCCCAGCGGAATGCCTCTTTGAGTTTCCACGAAACGCGCCTCACCTCCGGCGACTAACAGAGGTTGCAGGTGGCCGGCGCTGGAAAAGATCAGCTTGCGGCGCCCAGGATCGAGCACCGCGTACACCATGGTCACAAATCTTCCAGCAGGGAAGTCCTCCACCATCAGGCGGTTCAATTTGTTCAGCACTTCACCCGGCGTGCAGTGCGCCTCCGCCAGCGAGCGCAACATGCCGCGCGTGGCCGACATCAGCAACGCCGCTGCCGTGCCCTTGCCCGCCACATCCGCCAGCACCAGGCCCCAGCGGCCGCCATCCAGCGGAATAAAATCATACCAGTCGCCGCTCATGGGCCCAGCCGGAACCGACAGCCCGGAAATCGCAAACCCCGGAATATAGGGCGAACTCTTCGGCAGCAACGATTGCTGCATGGCGCGCCCTTCCTGGGTCTCGCGATCCATCTGCGCGTGCCGGTGCTGCTCGTCCCTGAATCGGCGGGCATTGTGCACGGCGATCGCCACGTCGCGGCACAATGCCTGCAACAGCCGCAACTGCTCCGGAGGGAATGCGTCGAGTTCATGGTGCGAGGTTGAAAACACGCCCACCAGTTGACCGCCCACATGCAGCGGAATGGCAACTTCGGAGCGCGTCGATTCTTCGCATCCGATGTAATAGGGGTCCAGCCGAACATCCGGCGCATAGCGCATCTTGCCGGTGGCGGCCACATGTCCGACCATGCCTTCTTTGCCGATCTTTAAGCTGTGGCCGGGGCCATGAGCGTCGCAGCCGTCGCACCCGCAGGCGCTGGCCAGCACCAACTCACCGCGCTCCTGATTGTGCAAATAGATGTCCGCATCCACGCAGCCGAAGGAACGGGCGATGTCAGTCACCACTTTTTCGATGAGTTCGTCGAGGTCGAGAATGGTCGAGATACGCTGCGCCGTCCGTTGCAGCTTGAGCAGGTCTTCCACCTGATCAATTTGCAGAGGCCTGGCCGGCCCCGAAGCGTTGGCGAGTGGTGTTGCGCTACTCATGTGATCGCTCCTGAAGCAAGCGCAATGAATAAAAGCACTTAACCGTTACAAATAAGATGCCATGGCGCCTGGCGCAGATTCACTTTATCGGCTCTGGAAGGGGAGTTCTAGCGAAGCGGTTTGATGTGCTAGCGAATCCAGTCGAGGATGCGAATCGGTGCCCCCAGGTTCGCGTCCGCCTTCGGACGCTAACCTAGGGACACCAACTGTAACTTCCACCTCTACTTCAGCGAAGCCATATCAATCACAAACCGATACTTCACATCGCCTTTGAGCAAACGTTCGTAGGCCTGATTGATCTGCTGAATTTTGATCAGTTCGATATCGGCGGTGATGCCGTGATCCGCACAGAAATCGAGCATCTCCTGCGTTTCCTGAATGCCGCCAATGCCGGAGCCGGCCAGGCTATGGCGCCCCATGATCAGGTTAAACACAGACACCGGCAGCGGTTTGGACGGCGCTCCGACCATGACCATCGTGCCATCGCGTTTCAACAACGCCAGATACGGATTCAGATCGTGCTCCGCAGAAACCGCGTCCAGAATGAAATGAAAGCTTCCGGCATGTTTCAGCATGTCATCGGCGTTGTTCGAGATGACGACCTCATCAGCTCCAAGCCGCCGCGCGTCTGCGGCTTTGTTCGGAGAAGTAGTAAACAGCACGACATGCGCGCCCAACGCGTGAGCGATTTTCACGCCCATGTGGCCAAGGCCGCCCAGTCCCACGATGCCGACCTTCTGCCCTTTGCTAACTTTCCAACGCCGCATCGGCGAATAGGTAGTGATGCCTGCGCAAAGCAGCGGCGCCGTACCAGCAAGATCCACCTTGTTGGAAACTTTCAGTACAAATGCTTCATCCACCACGATGCTCTCGGAGTAGCCGCCATACGTGACTCCGCCGAGCACCTTATCTTCGCTGTTGTAAGTGAATGTGGGCATTGCCTCGCAGTACTGTTCGAGGCCGGCGCGGCAGTTTTCACACACGCGGTCGGAATCCACCAGGCAGCCAACGGCGGCAAGGTCTCCTTCTTTGAACTTCTTCACCGCTTTGCCGACCCGGACCACTCTTCCGACAATCTCGTGTCCCGGCACACACGGATAGACCGTCGGCAGCGCCTCATGCCACTCATCGCGTACCTGGTGAAGATCCGAATGGCACACTCCACAATAGAGAATTTCAATCTGCACGTCCTGCGGGCGAGGTTCACGACGTTTGATGGTGTCTGGCGCCAGCGCCGAATTCGCGCTTCGTGCTGAATAAGATTTCGCGGGATAAGTTGTGGGAGTTTTAGAGCGAGTTTCTTCTGGGGCAGTAACAGATGCAACTGGGGGATTCATACGGTTCTCCTCAGCAGTTTTAGACGCGCGAGCGAGCAGGAAGGGTTCAGAAGATGGCACGAGGTTCGAGCCTACTCACTTCCTGCTCCTCATCTTCTTAATCTCCTCCAGCCGCTCACGGAGTCGCTTTTCCACTCCTTCATTCGTCGGCTGGTAGTAGGTGCGATCCCGCAGATTGTCCGGCAGGCATTGCATGTCCGCGACCTTGTCTTCAACATCGTGCGCGTATTTATATCCCTGGCCGTATCCCATGCCTTTCATCAATCCGGTCGGCGCGTTGCGCAGATGCAGTGGCACCGGCTCAGCGGCGGTTTGTTCCACATCCTGCTGGACCGCGGAATAAGCGGTATAAAGCGCATTCGACTTCGGCGCCAGCGCCAGATACACGACGGCTTGAGCTAACGCCAGATTCCCCTCCGGCATACCAATGAAATCCACAGCGTCGCGTGCAGCCATACATAAAGAGAGAGCGCCTGGGTCGGCGAGGCCGATATCTTCCACTGCCATCCGAACCACACGGCGGGCGATGTAGAGCGGATCTTCGCCGGCTTCCAGCATGCGGGCCAGCCAGTAGAGCGCGGCGTCGGGATCGCTGTTGCGCACCGATTTATGCAGCGCGGAAATCAGGTTGTAATGCTCTTCGCCGGCTTTGTCGTACAGCAGAACCCGCTTCTGCAAGGCATCGTGAACGATGGCGTCGGTGATGTCGGTCTTAGCTCCACTCGCAAGTGAAGCAGCAACTTCCAGCGCGTTGTAGGCAGTGCGGGCGTCGCCGCTGGAGTAGGAGGCGATCTTAGCCAGAACTTCGTCGGAAGCATGCAGATTCATGGCTCCCAGACCGCGTTCCGCATCCGATAGGGCCCGCTTGAGCAGCAACACGATTTGCTCTTCAGTCAGCGGCTTGAGCGTATAGACGCGGCTACGCGACAGCAAAGCGGAAATAATCTCGAACGACGGATTCTCAGTAGTCGCGCCAATCAAGCGAATGTTGCCTTTCTCAACATGTGGGAGAAATGCGTCCTGCTGGGCTTTGTTGAAGCGATGAATCTCGTCGACAAAGACGATGGTGCGCGTCCCGTACTGGCGAGCGCGCTCGGCCTCGGCCATCACCTGCTTGATTTCCTTGATTCCCGCAAGCACGGCGGAGAACTCGATGAACTCGGCCTTCGTAACGCGAGCAATGATCTGCGCCAGCGTGGTTTTGCCGGTGCCGGGAGGTCCCCAAAAGATGAGCGAACCCAGATCGTCGCGCTCAATCTGTGTCCGCAGTGGCTTCCCGGGCGCGACCAGATGCTCCTGCCCGACAAACTCATCAAGCGTCCGCGGCCGCATGCGGTCAGCCAGCGGCCGCGTGCGGTCGCTGGAGTTGTCGGGTTGGGGAGTGGTCTGAAAAAGACTCATGGAAAACTCATTTCACCACGGAGACACGGAGTCACGGAGAAAACCAACGTTTATAAAACCCTTCTTACAATCCCGTTCTTTAGTATGGCAACGTTAAAGTTGATCAGCAGCCCTACTTTCTTCCCGGTGAGCTTTAGATACGTTATCAGTTGGGCTTGGTGAATCGGGAGGATCTGTTCGATTGCCTTCAACTCAACCACAACCAGGTTTTCCACGATTACGTCCAGCCTGTAGCCACAGTCGAGCTTAAGGCCTTTGTACACGACCGGGAGCTCAACTTGCCGCTGAAAGTTCAAAGCTCGCAGATGCAACTCGTGACAGAAACACTCCTCATACGCCGACTCTAGAAGACCGGGACCGAGTTCCCGATGGACTTCAATCGCTGCCCCGATAATCGCTTCTGTGGTCTGTTCCTCAAGCAACATAAATCACCGCTTTTCTCCGTGCCTCCGTGTCTGCGTGGTGAGTTATCTTGTTCGTTGTCTGGCCACCTCGTACAACACAATACTCGCAGCCACGCCCGCGTTCAGCGATTCCACATTCGCCGAATGCGGGATGGCCAAAGTCTCATCCATCTGGGCCAGAAGATCGCGTGGCAACCCCGCGCCTTCACTGCCTACAAAGACAGCCAAGGGCCCACTGAGTTGCGCGTCGTGCAAAGCCGTGCCCTTGTGCGACGACGTCGCCACCAAGCGCAGGCCTTGGGAACGCATCTGCGGCAAAATCTCAGCTAGCTTCACTCTCGCAATCGGCAAACGGAACACCGATCCAGCCGACGCGCGCACGACTTTCGAATTAAAAGGACTGACCGTGCCTTCCCCGAGCAACACGCCGGCGGCACCAAAGGCCTCAGCTGAGCGCAGGATGGTCCCCAGATTCCCCGGGTCCTGCACTCCCGAAATCGCCAGCACTGGCCCGGCGGACGATTTGGCGAATACTTCTTCCACCCTAAAGACCGGGCATCGCACCAGGGCAGCCACGCCTTGCGGGCTGTCGCTAGGAACGGCAGTGGCAAACAGCTTATCGGGCAGCAGCAGAGTTTCTACGTAAGCGGCGAGCTGGGGAAGTAGCCGCTCGGCTTTGGCGACAGCTGAGGAATTGAAGAAAACGGCTCGGAACCTTAATCCGCTGCGGATGGCCTCTTCCAGTATGCGCATGCCCTCAATGGCACAGTGGCCATCGTCGGTCAGATCAGCATGGGCAAAGGCCTTGCGCAGGTCCTTGACCAGCGCGTTATGGCGGCCTTCCACGCGGCGGAGGCGGTCGGGAATGTCCGAGTTTGCGCTACTGTGGGTCTTTTTCACTCGCTATCTGTCCTGGGCAGAATGATACCCGTTTCTACCGCTTGCACGGCGAGTTCATGGTATGTTAGCTTTCGCGTTCTCAGAACATTCTTGGAAGGACTAGTGTGCGCGCCGAGATCGTCAAAATAAGCAGCACCAACCCGGAGGCGTCGCTCATT
>Ga0207153_1103_pt1 | contig 17507 bp, 11 predicted proteins | sample Alteio_BWMinHeat_27_FD_153580 | JGI IMG/M metagenome (GOLD analysis project Ga0207153, IMG submission 153580) | Enriched cells from forest soil in Barre Woods Harvard Forest LTER site, Petersham, Massachusetts, United States -... | ecosystem: Environmental > Terrestrial > Soil > Temperate forest >...
AAATCTTTGATTCCTGAAACCAAGCCACAGCGTTCTGTATGGCATCAATAATTTCCTTTTGTGGCTTATCAAGGCTCATTAAAAACAACACCAAATCTGCACTTTCTCCGTTACATATACTTGGCGGTTCAAATTTTCGGGCCCAGGCGGGTTTTAAACTTACCTCATCATATTGTTGACACCAGGCTGTGGGTTTCCCTACGTCATTTATCTGGGTTTTAATTATGCAATCCATACCTTTATCATAAGCTACTTTCAGTTTTCCTTTTAGCTTGTCGTCAACAAAAGCATATTGTGGTTTATTATCCAAAACATCTTTTAGTAATTGCATGATACCCTCAAAAACACCATCATTAAATGTTATCTCGCGGCTATAATCCGATTCAAGTGGATAATATTGCGGCCATCCACCATTTTCATATTGAGCCTTTAATATGTAGTCAAATCCTTTTAATGCCCCTGTTTTATATTTCCCGGTATTAGTAGCATGATATATTACTGCTAACGCAGCTATTTGTGTGTAGGTATTATCATTGTCAAAAGTGGTATTTAAGGTGCTTCTCGACATGTAAACACTATCCTTCTGATCGCGGGTTAATATGGCAAACATGTCATAGTTCTTCGGCCAGCCACCATTAGTTTTTTGAAATAGCAATATGTTATCCCCAATATTCGTGAGCTCTGTTTCCTTGTACCTTGGCCGCCCTAGCCTTGCGTTGATAACATTTTTTTTATCGAATATCCCATACCAATGCCCTGTATTATCTGCAAAAGGAGCGTATGCTACTTTATTAAAATCGGCATCCTGGGCGTATATTGATTTTGCAAATAACATCAATATAAAAAGCAACGTTTTGCCCGCTATAAATGGTTCCCGGTAATTTAAACTACTTTTCATGTTTAGTATTACAATAATTATTTCGCTACTGCTTTAAGTTCAAATTGTTCAAGTAACTGTAATGTGTCGTTATTAATTATGGCTTCCAGGTTATCAACAACCGCATCTTTAAAACCGGGCAATTTGTTAAGGTTCGTATCCCATAAAGACAGATCTTTTAAAATGGTTTCAACCACTGTTTTAATATCAGTATTTTCCCATGCCGCCTGGAATTTTTCTGCATGATTATCAGTAAGAACGTAGCTATTGCCATTTATTTTACCTGTATATTTCCCATCGGCACCTAATGTAACTTTCATAAATCGTATAAATGCAGCTATACCGAAAGCAAAACATTCAGGCGTATCATTATTATGCTTGTAATGATTTAATAACAATGGCAGTACCCGTAATTTTAGTTTGGTAGCGTACTGCATGGAAATACTGATCCATTGATGGGCTATGTTTGGATTTTTAAAACGATCAATTACTTTATAGGCAAACTGTGTAGAAGTATGTTCATCCACATTATAGGGAATTACCGGCACAATTTCATTTATCATTAATCTTGATGCAAACCTTGCAAATACGGGGTTTTCCATTGCTTCATATACGGTTTTAAACCCTGCTAAAAAAGCAATGCCGCAGCTAAGAGTGTGTGTCCCATTTAATAAGCGTAATTTTAGTTCCCTGTACTTTTCAATATTAGGAGTAATTACTATTCCCTTATGCGCAGATGCGAAAGATAGTGCGGATCTTACCTCTTCGTTACCTTCAATGGCCCACAGGCAATAAACTTCGGCGACTGTACGTAAATTATCTTTATAGCCCGATGTTTTTTCAAATTCGGCAGTTAGTAGCTTATCCGGTTTACCCGGAACAATACGATCAACAAGTGAATTGCAAAAGTGATTGCAATTTTCCAACCAATCCATAAATGCCGGTTCCAGCTTATTTAAATGTGCAAGTTCAAGTACAATTGATTCCAGTTTGTCGCCATTGTTAGCAATTAGTTCAGTGGGTATAATAATGAAACCACTTTTATCACTTCCATTAAATGCTTTATAACGTTCATATAATACTGCTAATAATTTACCCGGGAAAGACACGGGTGGGTGTTGCGCAATATTATCGCGGATAAGTTGAATGCCAACCTCTGTTGTGTTTGATATTATAATTTTCAGGTGGGGGTTATGAGCAGTGTTAAGTATACTTTTCCAATCATTAGCTGCCGATAATACACGGCTGATAGATGAACATACTACTTGTTCATCTATAATTTTCCCCTCATCTAAGCCCTTTGTATGCAGCGTATATAAGCCATCCTGGCGCTCAAAATCTGTAGTACTGCCAACATTGGTCGATTTTACTACTACTATCCTGCCGTTAAACAATCCTTCGCGGTTAGCTTTATCAATTAAATAATCGGGCAACCCGCGCATCAATACACCGGTGCCAAACTGCAATACTTTTTCAGGTAGTTCAAATATGTCTGTACCCGGAAGCGAAAGCCCTTCAATATCGATCTTATTTAAGTTATATCGGGATAGAATCATAGTAGTTGTTGTTATTTTATAAGGGGCTTTTCATTTAAGTTTTATTGCGATGCCAGCGGATCCCAGTTATCAGCGCCGCCTAAAATATTTTTTATTGTATATTTTTTTGCTTCGGCTGATGTTAACTGTTTTGACCAGGCAACACGGTTTTTATTTGCTGCTCCGGGGCCTGTACTACCATATTCCGCATAATAGGCAGTCTTATCTTTATCCTGGAACATATTATCGCCTTTCCACTGGTTCCAGCCTTCAGGTGTTATATGGCTTCCCAACTCGCAGTTTATGTAAACGGTTTTAGCGTAAGGACGCCATGGCCTGCCCAGGTATGCTTTTTTTACCGATGTGTCGGCCGGTATTATTTTACAGTTAAAAAGCACGAAACCAAATTGCTGGCGCGGTGTAGTTGCGGCGGCTGTTGTAAAAGAGTTAGTTAAATTTTTTATAGTACAGTTTTGAAAAACAACAGTTGCTTCGCCAAAAATAAAGTCAGTGGTTCCCTGTATGTAACAATCCTGGAAAAATTCGCGGCTTTTTTCAGTGGTCAGGTAAAGCGTATCCTGGTTACCTAACAAATTGCAATTTTTTATCTTACACCTATCTCCTTCAACATGCAAGGCTACAGCTTGCCCTACCCTTCCGGATGCATTTTCTATGGTTAGATTTTCTGCTGTAAAGTCGTTACCCTGTACCAGTACAGTGTAGGATGTGAATGTATTAAACTTACTATTACCATACACATCTTTTCCTCCCGGTATAAGTTTACCTGTATGGTCATCGTTGGTAATGATGGTATTGTCTTTATCCTCACCAATTAACGTGATCAATGTTTTCCATGTAGGGATAATCAACTTTTCATGGTACACCCCTTTTTTGATGTGAATGGTTACATGCTGGCCCAGGTCCCTTACGGAATTAACGGCTTCTTGTATAGTTTTATAATTGCCACTGCCGTCCTGAGCCACCGTTACGTCTTTAGGATAAACAACCTGTGCCTTTAACTGTGCGGCTACCACAATAAACCCAATAATAATTGCTATTTTTTTCATACAGCTAATTTATCGTATTCAAATCGGGTGCTATTAATTAAACACATATCTAACGTGATTTTTACAGCCTTGAGCATTTTTATAGTCATGGCGATTTGGGCTCCCATCCTTTTAAAACAAGTGTCCTGGTGTACATTTTTGATTCATCATCCGTTAACTGATGCGACCAGGGAACCCGTTGATCGGGTTTATAGCCCGGCCCTGTATTTTTGTATTCGGCATAGTACGCTGTTTTTTCATTTTCAGCATTTCGCCAGTTATCCCAGCCGCTTGCAGCTATTACATTGCCCAGATCGCAATATAAGTACACCGCTTTGGCATAAGGGCGCCATGGCCTGCCTAAAGCGAAGCTATTATCGGGAGCACTGCCGGTTATTTTGCAGCGCATAAACACATAGCCATATTTGGTTGTATCGGGCGTTGACGCGGCTGTTACATATAGCCCGCCTTTTTTACAAAATATATCACAACTATCAAATACTACCGTGCCCGAACCAAATATAAAATCGGTGGTTCCTTCAATATAACAGTCTTTATAGTATTCCCTTTGGGCTATCCCATGCGTGTATATCGTATCCTGGAAACCAAGGAAACGGCAGTTAAAAAATGCGGCTTTATCTCCGTTTATATAAATAGCGACTGCCTGCCCAACCGGACCGGCAGAATTTTCAAAAGTTATATTTTTAGCTGTAAACCCTGATCCATATACATAAAAACTTGCCGTACGTGATGTACCTAAAGGTTTGCCCGTTGAATCTAATCGTGAAGCGTAGTTATCGAAGGTCAACACCGTTTCATTCTCGCTTTCACCAATTAGTGTAATATTGGTTTTAGCTTCCGCTACAACTATCCGTTCTTTATATATTCCTTTTTTAACAAATATTTCTGTTGTTGCATTTTTATTATCGGGCACGGAGTTAACTGCCTCCTGAACTGTTTTGTAATTGCCGCTACCATCCTGTGCAACAACAATGCGTTTTTGGGCATTTACTTGTGCAGTAAATAAAAATGCTGTAACTACCCACAATAAATTTTTCATTTGGCTTGAGGATTTACAGTTGCCGCGTTAACCCCTTTCACTATTCTGTCTGCAAGTGCAAGGTGTAATTGCTTTATATCATTTAATACAATTTGCGCCATTTTGCGGGCACCTAATTCGTTAAAGTGTGTATCATCAGTCTTGCCGTCGGGATAGTTAGGGTTTTCTCCGGGCAGTAGATGATTGTATAATAATTTAGAATTCTCAGGACCGAATTTTTGTAGTAATTCCTGGCTTTCCTTATCCAAATCAATTAAGGCTATATTTTGCTCTATGGCAACCTTTCGTACAATGGCAGCATATATCTCATGTGTTTCCTGTACATTATTATTCCTATCAAACTTGCGGCGTGCTACAGGTGTTATTAAAATTGGCGTAGCTTTTTTATCACGTGTTTCATTTATAAATTTTACGAGGTTCGCACTAAAATCAGCTTCGGGTGTATAAGTTGCCTTGGTGGGTACCTCATCATTATGCCCAAATTGAATAAATACATAATCACCCTCTTTCAAATTGGCTGTGATTGATTTCCATAAACCTTGGGCAATAAAACTTTTAGTGCTTCTTCCATTCTTAGCTTTATTTATTACTGTTACCGTGCTATCAAAAAAAGCGTGAAATGGCATCCCCCATCCCGTTTCCGGATAGGCTTTTACTTCTTTATCAGCCATGGTTGAATCACCAGCCAAATAAATATTGACGTGGTTAACAGGTATTGTAAATGCACCCAAAACAAGTAAGCCTGCTACTAACAGCATCTTATTGCCTACACTATGTATATTTAATTTACAACGCATAATGAATAGGATTTAAAAAGGCTGCCATAACAGGCAGCCTTTTATATAAATTAAACAGGTTATTAAATTAATATCCTGGATTTTGAGTAAGCACCGGATCTGATTGTAACGTTACTTGCGGTATTGGCAATAACTCGGAATGATTAGCTGTAAATAATTGCGCAACATTGGTTATGTACGCGGCTGTTAATGAACTTACCCATGCAACTTTTGTATAACCTGAAGGTGTAGCTGCAGGTGTAGGAGCGTAAAGCGAGTTACTGTAAACCAAAGTTTGTGAGGAATTTAAATAATACATTGATTGTGGCAGATTATTATATGGCGCTTGTTTATTCAGCATCAATGTTAAGTTTGCTCTTGTACTGGCAATTTTTGAGTTTAACAGGTTCCAGCGTATCAAATCATATTTACGGGTACCTTCGCCGCCAAGTTCAAAAGAACGTTCATCAACTATTACAGTAAAAAACGCGTCGTGTGTAGTTGGGGTAGCAGCCGTATTTGCCAATATCGCATTTCCGCCAAATCCCCTTAATCTAACTTCGTTAAAAGCACTTATAGCAGCGGCGCTTGGCCCATTATTTATCTCATTATCAGTTTCTGCAAACATTAATAATACATCCGCAAAACGTAATATAGGCCAGTTTATTCCAAAATACTGAACCAGGTTGGTTGGTGCTATAGATGGATTTGTTATCCAGTCACGACGAAATTTTCCACTTATCAAACCCGCGCCACCTGCTTTACCAACCATTGGTTGCAGTACTTTAGTTCCATCAAGGTTCACATAATATGGAGCAATGGTGACATCCCTACGCAGGTCATTAGGATCAAATGCATAAAAATACGTTGGTGTAGCAGTTATAGACGCATTACCTAAGCTGTTAACTTTAGGACCATCATAATAACCAAGTTTACTATCTGCAACTCCTGACCCTCCGCCCATAGCAACCTCAAAAATTACCTCGCCACTGGGATCTATTTTATGCGCATCTATGTTATTTTGGAACAAGTTTTGGAAACTTGTGTTGAGAGTGTGCTGATCCCTGCGTGCCAAAAGATCGGCGCATTCACTATTCGCCATTTTATAATAAGTTAAATAATCGGCATTTCGGGACATAGTTCCTGTGCTATTTCTTAATGAATAGCCGCCCCTGAATAGGGCTATCCTTGCTCTCAGTCCCTTAACGGCCCCTAACGTTATACGTTCATCGCTTGCTACGGTTGTACGCCATGGCACCAGGCTTTCAGCAGTTAACAGGTCACCTAAAATATGGTCATAGGTCGCGTCACGATTTGTACGTGGAATATATAAAGTAGGTTGATCTGCCGATGGCACATAAGGAGTCGGAACATCCCCCCAATTCCTGATCAATTCAAAATAAAACTGTGCACGCAGGGTAAGCACTTCGCCATACAGTCTTTTTAAAGCAGCTTGATCTGTAGCGCTTCCGCTTGTATAAGCAGCCATTAGCGGGATGTATTTAATACAGATATTGGCCCTTTCAATTCCGGTATAAAGGTTTTCCCAAGGCAATTCTAACTGTGCATTGGTTGATGTAGCTTCGTACCGGGCAATATCACGACGGTCACCGTCAGGCGCGGCATTATTAGCCGGGCCTATCATTTCGTCCTGGTCAACTGTATAGTACATACTCAACCTTATGCCATATCCCTGATCACCGCTTAATTTCGCGTATACCCCTAATACTGCTTCTGTCGCGCTTGCAACGTTACTAAATGCAGCGGCAGTACCAACTGATGCAACGGGACTTTCGGTCAGGTATTTTTTACATGAAACCGTAGCTCCTGTTATAATAATTACAACAAGGCTTAACACACGGTATATAAATTTCTTTTTCATCTTTATGAATATTATTGTTTTACAATGTAAGATTTAAACCAAACAGGTAGGTGTGTGCACGAGGGTATGCGGAATAATCAACCCCAGGTGTTACAGGTGTAGCTGTACGTGTATTTACAGCCGGGTCATAGCCACTATAACCTGTTATTAATGCTACATTATTTGCAGTAACATAAATCCTTAACCTATTTATTTTCAACCTGTTTAAAAAGTCTGTTTTAAACGTATAACCAAAAGTCAGGTTATTCAGCCTCGCAAATGCACCATTCTCAACAGCGTTTGAATTAACATAAAACTGCGCTGAACCTGTAATTGGGATTGGCACTTTAGCACCCGCGTTAACAGCATTTAAGACATCAGGTGACGAGCCAACAGCAACATTCGCGCTATTTACAGTAACAATTTTTTCTATAACATTGCCATTTGCATCTACTGTTCGCCAGCGGGCGTTTTCGCTTGCAAGCAAGTTAGTATTAGCAGTATAGCCGTTTGTAAACTCAATTTTTGAAGCGTTAAGTACGCTAACCAGGTCCTGGAAGTTAATAAATACGCTGGCATCAAAGTTTTTATAGGTAAAGGTTTGATTTAAACCGCCAGTAATTTTAGGGATCGTATTACCCAGTATTTTTTGATCGGCAGTGGTAACCACGCCATCACCATTTAAATCTGCAAACTTGGTTAATCCGGGTTGAGCTGTACCTATAACTTTAGATGGATCAACTACACCGGCTTTTAAAGTGTATTCATGTGTTGTTGGGTCATAATTAAAATCATTGGTAGTATAAAAACCTGCGCTTTGATAACCATACACGCTACCAACAGGTTTGCCAACTTGTAATATAAAATCAGCAGGCTGGCCCGAAACTCCCCAGCCCGAATTATACAGGGCAGAAGTTTGCCCCGGCGCTAATGCCAGTACTTTATTGGTATTGTATGAAACGTTAAAATTAGCAGTCCAGGTAAAATTACGTTTTTGCATTATGTGGGCATTTAATTGTAATTCAAGGCCTGTATTTTGAGTTTTACCAACGTTTTGAAATTGAGTACTGTAACCAGAAGTAGTAGGAACCGGAACCTGTATCAACAAGTCATGAGTTGTACCCCTGTAAGCATCAACTGATACATTTAAATGGTTATTAAACAAACCGAAATCTACACCTATATTATCTGATATGGTAGTTTCCCATTTCAACTTTTCGTTAACCAAATTTTGCGGAGCATATCCTACCAACGCAGTGTTTTCAAGCAAAGGGTAAAATACCGGTGTGCCGTTAACCGGGGCAGAAGATGTGCCAAATAATGTTTGGGTCAAATAATCAGAGATACGGTTGTTACCTGATGAACCGTGGCTGTATCTCAATTTAAGGTCAGACACAGCGGTAACGTTCTTCATGAAATTTTCATCAGATATACGCCATGAAACTGCTGCCGAAGGAAAATATCCCCATTGATGGCCGGGCTCAAATTTAGACGAACCATCGGCACGCATAGTTGCTGATAGAGAGTACTTTTTATCAAGTGTATAGGTACCACGCCCGAAAAATGATAGTAGGTGTGATTCATTATATATGTTTTGCGGATACCCTGCCACTATTGTGCCCTGGTTAAGTTGATTTAAAGCAGCTGTTGGCGTTATTCCATTTGGAAATAATTTAAACTGATTGTTTACACCTTGTGCATCAATATTGTAAAACTCGTTGCCTAATGTAAAGGTAATATCACTCCTTTTTGGGTTAGCAGCCGCATTACTAAATGTAAGCACGTTAGATATATCTAAGGTATTAGTATTAAGCTGGTTAATGGCTACTATAGGCAAACCTCCGCCATTAATTTGAGCGTTAAAAGTAATAGCATCATCAAAGTTATTTGCAACTTGTTTGCCAAGATCAACGCCAATGGTTGAGCGGAAAGTAACGTATTTATTAAAAGCATAACTTAAATAACCGTTTAAATCAGTTATATATTGATAATTTCTACGGTATTGCGCGTTTGAGTTAGTAATAGGATTTATTAGTCCTAAATTATTACCCGCAAGCTGGCTTTCATTAAATAGCACCTGGTCTGCCTGCGCTTCAGTTAACCCGGGGATAATAAAAGGGATATATTTAATAGTATTACGCAGGTTGTTGTAGGTTGAGCTTGAAGCACTCGATACATCTACACCTGATACTAACTGATCGCTGTAACGCGCACCAAACCCATACCTGAAATGTTCACTTGCTTTGTGGTCAATATGAAAGTTTAATAATTTACGGTCATAAGTAGAATTTACCACATTTTCATTTTGCTGATCATCAGTAAAACTTACATTAAATGTTGTTGAGGTGTCTCCCCCGGTTATACTGAAATTATGTTGTTGTTGAAAAGCTGGCTGGCCAAAAACCCTTTTTTGCCAGTCAATAGGTTGAATGGTTTTAAACTGAGATAAAGCGCTATAGCTATTTCCATAATCATTGGAAAAATTCGTGCTATCGGTAGTATTACCACGGCTTCTTTCATATTCGTACGTAACAAAATTGTAAGGATCCATTACGCCAAGTTCACGGGCAAGCTTTTTAAACCCAACAAACGCATTGTAATTAACACGTGTATGCTGAGCATGACCGCCTTTAGTAGTGATAATTACCACGCCATTTGCACCCCTCGCGCCATAAATAGCTGTAGATGCAGCATCTTTCAGCACATCAATTGATTCAATATCTTGTGGAGATAATGACGCTAAACCGTTCTCTACCTGTACACCATCAATTACATAAAGCGGATCATTAGTTTGGGTAATAGAACCACCGCCACGAACTAAAACTTTAACGCTGGCATCAGGCGAACCATCTGATGTAGTAATTTGAACACCGGCTAATCTGCCGGCTAAAGCTTCGGCTAAGGACGAAACTGGCTCATCCTTCAAATCCTTTGCAGTAACCGAAGATATAGAGCCGTTTACGTCGCGGCGTTTAACCGTTCCATAACCAATAGCTACTACTTCATTTAATTCCTGCGCATTGTTTTCAATTACCGCATTTAAAGTAGTTTGCCCCTGACTAAGTGTAATTTCCTGGGCCTTATAACCAACAGACCTGATGATCAGCACTACTCCTGCTTTGTCAGGAACAGTAAGCTTATAAACACCGTTCACGTTGGTTTGTGTCCCGCCAGTTCCTCCTTTAACAACTACTGATGCGGCAATTACAGGATCTTTGGTATCCTTGTCTGTTACTGTACCGGTAACTTGCCTGGTTTGTGCCAATGCTGTTGCACCAAGCAATAGCAAAAGGCAAACGCTAAGTAAATTTTTAATCATAATCTGGTTTTATTGGTTATTTAATTGGTTTTAATATCTCGCGAATTAAAAATTTGCACGGCACATCATTCGATATTGAATGAGTACTTACTACCTTAAAACTTGCTAAATATTTATAATTGGTTATACCTGCTAAGTGTGCTTTTTAGCATATTTTGCCTTAACAGGTAAACAAGGTTAACTACTATAAAGAAATAAAAAAAGGATATTGCCAATTAAAACTATGCAATCGTTACCGGGAACGTTTGCGGAAAATAAATAATTTGTTATTGCACATGCTTTACTCCATTTTAACACAAAAAGGCCGCTAATTGTAATTAGCGGCCTTTCGGTTACGAAGTATATTTACACACTATTGTATTAACACTGTACCCTTATCTAACTGCTTATCCAATTTAACCGGTACAGCAAGGTTTTTCAAGTCAGTTTTACTAACCTTAATTTTTTGAGTGTTCGGCCCTGTTGCCGATATAAATGTAGTTACACCCTTACTAAACTTCATGTTATCAACTGTAATGTTTTGCGCGTTATTCAGCTCTATTAAAGTTGAAGCGGGTGAGATCAGACTTGTATTTTTTAAAGATATATCAGCAGCGTCTGTAGCGTTAAAAGACTCGCGGGAAGAAATAGTGATATCGGATAGATAAATGTGATTTACCGGCATTTCGGGTAACCCCGTGATGGCAATTGCTGTTTTTGCATTATTGCAATATACATGGCTGATGTAAAAATCCTGGAAGCGGGGCGTTTGCGCGGTTACAGGCATAGCGGTCGCGGTTGCGTTTTTTTGCGTATCCTCGTAATAGGTGTTAAATGATATGGCCTCATTTAAAATATCATGCATAAAAACATTATCAATATAAATGTTATGCACCAATCCACCCCTTCCGCGACTGCTCTTTATCCTGATGCCCACATCGGTATTTACAAAATTGCAATTGGTTACATACACATTGCTCATTCCTCCATCGGTATTGCTGCCAATTACAAAACCACCGTGAGCGTGGTAAACAATACAATCTGCAATAATAATATTTGTCAGTCCCGGGTCGGTATTTGGATCTCCCTTATTTCCACTTGATTTCATACAGATACCGTCATCACCGGCATTCACTGTGCAATGGTACACTACTGCATTTTTGCAGGATGAAAGGTCAATACCATCACCGTTTTGAGCATAATATTCATTATTGATAGTAACATTACGGATGATCATGTTAGTGCAGTTTTTTGGGTTTAATGCAAACTGCGGCGAGTTTTTAAATGTAGGCCCGTCAAAGAGCACATTTTTACTATTAGTTATAGATACCATAGTGGGGCGCAAAAAGTCGCGTGCCGGTAAATAGTCTGCATCTGTTAATCCGCTTTTACCTTTAATAATTTTCAGGTACGCTTCTCCTTCCATAGCTTGTTTGGTTGGCCATAAGGTATTGCCGTCGCTGCTTAATAGTTCACCGGATTTTTGCAGATCGGACCATAACTGGGGTGCAGCTTTACTTTTTTTAAGCGGCCTCCAGGTATCGCCGCCGCCATCAAAAACACCTTCGCCGGTTACACCTACATTTTCCAGCTTATTGCCTGATAGTAATATTTTAGTTTTACCATCAATCATAGGGTATTGTGTATGGTCTGTAGTGAAGGTCACCAATGCGCCACGGTCGGCATGGAAGTTAACATTACTTTTTAACTCAATCGGACCGGTTAACCATAAGCCTGCCGGTATCACAACTATGCCACCGCCTGCTGCAGAGCAGGCTTTAATTGCTTTTTCAATTGCCAATGTATTTAGGGCTTGCCCATCACCTATCGCGCCGTAATCCTTTATATTGAAAACAGCAGTTTTAAATTGAGGTTCAGTAACGACCGGCATTTTAAATGGAGCATTGGCTATATATTTAGCCAGGTTGTCGTTGTTTTGCGCTAACAGGCTATTGACTGACGCTACACATAGCGCACAGGCCATGGCAAAAAATGATACTTTAAATTTCATGGTTTATAATGATGTTTAAAGTAAACGTAAAACTAAAACCTGCTATTTTTTAAGATTGTCCGGTATTTTTTAACGGGAACGATTGCGTAAGGAAACGGTTTTACAGCTTATTTGAAAGCACTTTTTTTACAGAGGACGCCCTTGAAATCAGTTCGGTTTGCAATTGCTCAGCAGCAAATTCTGTTACGGGGCGTTTGCTTTCAATGGCTTTTATCAATATTTCGGTAGCAATTTGCCCAATTTGAAAAGCGGGCTGGCGCACCACCGTTAATGGTGGATCAAACAGTTCGGCAACATCCGAGTTGGTAAAACCTGCAATGGCAATATCCGCGGGTATTTTTAATCCCATCCGTTTAATGGTAAACAGGCAACTGGTTGTCAGTCGATCACTGGCAGTGAATATAGCATCGGGCCTGTCTTCCATATTTAGCAAACATGTTACAGCATTCTCTACATCCTCGGATATTAACCCACCCTGGCTGCATTGTTTAACATATTCCTGCTTAAACGGCAGGTTATAAGCGTCAAGCGCGGCTTTGTAGCCTGCAAGACGCTCCTTCATTATTACCAGGTTATCTGATATGGTTAAATAAGCTATATTAGTAAAACCTTCATTTATTAAAAGCTCTACCGCTTCAAATGCGCCTTTATAATTATCTGTAGTTATTTTATGTGTTTCAATATCTGCGGCTACCCGGTCAAAAAACACTATCGGGAAGCCCTTATCCTGTAAATATTTAAATGGTGTGGTATCAGTTGTTTGGGCGGATAAGGAAATCAACAACCCATCTACATGCCTTGAAAGTAAATGTTGAATATTTGCTTCTTCCCTCACAGCAGATTCATGTGTTTGAGTTACTATAACATGATAACCACGATTATAGGCAATTGATTCGATACCGTTTATAGCCTGTGAAAAATAGCTGTTAGCAACCTCGCAAACCACAACACCAATTGAATGGCTTTTTTGCTCTTTTAAACTTAAAGCTATGGGATTAGGGCGGTAATTTATTTTTTCGGCGTATTCTAATACCAGTCGTTTGGTCTCCGTACCTATCTCATGACTGCCGTTTAGAGCCCTGGAAACTGTCGAGGTTGAAAGCCCAAGCGCCTTTGCAATATCCTTTATGGTATAAGATTCAAACATGTTAGTATCCCCGGAAGTAATTTTTAAATAGTTTGATAAATCTTAATGGCTTAAGGTAGCTAAATGTAAGTACTTATTTTAAGTATTTTATTGCCTATTTTAAATAATACGAAATATATGTAGCTTATAAAACCGGTATGGTTATATTGTTTTTACATCAACTTTTTTTAGCCAACCCTGGTTTCCGTTAGCCAGTTTTATTTTTATCCAGCCATTATTGGTATCTAATATGTTAACTTTTGTACCGTCATGTAAAACGAAAAGCGTAGCCGTTTGTTCCGCGGGACCACTTTTTATATTAACTGTGCCTGTAAAAATAATTGCCTGTTTATTACTATCGAAATAACTTTGCTGCATAGCAGCAATAAAAATGGTAAACACGCCGCAAACAAACAATACAATGGCTATATAAAACGACGCCTTTTTGAGCCCTACCAAATGGCTAAAAAAGTATATTATTAATAATACCGATCCAAATAGTACCAACAAAATACTGGTTATAGATAGCGCATTTAAAGAAGCGCTTAAAATAAAGCCGCGCCACCACTTAGTAAGGAAAAATTCCTGCGGCTCATCTACTTTGTCGGTAGTTTTTAAGTTGGCAAACCTGATATTAAAGTTGATATCCTCGTCGCCGGGCGATAGTTTACGCGCTTTTTCATAATACCATATAGCCGTGGTAAATTCACCATCTTTATAGCTGGCATTACCCATATTAAAATACAACGCTGCCGATTGGTAACCGGCATTTAATATCTGCTGATAGTCGGCCAATGCCTGTTTGTATTGGGCTTTAGCATATGCTGTATTTCCTTTTTCAAACAGTGCCTGTGTGTCACTTTTGGCAAATGATACCAAAGGCAAGGCGATAGCTAACAATAAGTATATGATCCGGTTAAATTTCATCTTCAATATCATTAATAACACCTTTTGCCTTCTCAAAAACTTCTTTTTCAGAGATATGAGTAACCGGGGCGTACCTTGCCATTTCGCAAAGGTCAAGTGTATCGGTTAACTGGTCAATTACCTTTTCATCCACCGATTTGGCGGCTAACGCTGATGCAATGACCTCACGGTTCAAATCGGCGGCTGATATATTTAGCTTATCCCCCAGGTAACCATATAAGCCTTTAAAAATCGCCTCATAAAATGTATTTGCATTACCTGCCCGTAATTGCTTTTGAGCATCGGCTAAACGTTTAGCTGCTATTTTACCTGCCCGGCGGCTCCTAACCCGCACCACATCGGCATTGTATTTACGGTTTTTGTTACGGAATATAAACGCTATTAAAGCCAAAAACGGACCAACTAAAAGGGAGATAATAAACGCGGTTGAACCATAAAAACTTTCGCCTTGTTTACTTAAACCTGCATCGCCGGTTTTTATGTAGTGGATATCTTTATCCAATAATTTAATATCCTGTTTATCGGCACCTGAGAAAGCAGTAACATTGCTTTCGTTAACACCTTTGTTAACTTTAATTTTGAAACCCTTGGTGGTTAAACTTACATACCTGCCTGTAGCCGGGTTGAAGTACGAAAACTTTAGCGGATCAATGGTAAAATCGCCCTGGTGGCGGGGTATCATCAGGTAATTATAAAACCTGCTGCCCGAAACGCCGCTCACCAACTCGGTAACGGTATCTGTTATCTTCGGGTCGTACTTCTCAAAATCGGCAGGGAAATTTGTACTCAGGTTTTTTAATAGTTTTATATTTCCTGAGCCGGTAACTTTTACCTTATAGTTTAATGCCTCGTTGGCCTTAAGCTCAGTTTTATCAATACTGGCTTCCACATCAAATTTACCTACCGCTCCGGTAAAGCTGGCCGGTTTGCCCGCCTCTGGTAATGGGCGCACATGCACTACTAAGGGTAAACTTTTAGCTACATATTTTACATTTTGATAGCCACCGCCAAAAAACTGCTGCATCAGGTCACGCCCTGGTGCAGGAATTTGTGCTATAAAATTCATTTCAAACGGATCAACAGTGATATTGCCCGCATGTTCAGGGAATAAAATAATTTGCTTCAGATCAGCAACATTATATCTTTCGCCTTTAACAACTTCAATGCGTGGCTTTTGTTGTTGCTGCTGAGACGGCAGTTTTACATCCTCGTTCCAAAATCCGGTTAAATCGGGTAATTTGGTTACCTGGTTTTGTAAAATCCCAACTCTAAAGTATACTTTGTAAGTAAGTGTTAATTGTTGCCCCTGGTAAACATTATCCTTATCTACCGATGCCCGGATAAATATGTATTTGGCCATATCCGCAGCGTTACCTTCTGGCACATCATTGGGTGATTGCTGCCGCTGCTGCCCTTGTTGCGCACTATTAGCTTTTGGAACCGGCTTACCTTTTACAACTTTTATTTTTATTGGGTTAGTAACCACTTTGCTGCCGTTTATGCCTAAAGTAGCCGGGCCAATAGTAAAATCACCTTCCTTTGTAGGCATTAATTCGTAGCTGAAGGAGGTACTCATGGTAGTATTACCATTTATAGATTCCATGCTGGAAGATTGATTAGGGCCACCAACTATTTGGAAGCCGCTAAAATCCGGCGGACTAAAACGATCAACATTCCCGTTAACCGAAAAAGTTACTTCAAACACCTCACCTGTGCCAACTTCTGTTTTACTGGCAGTAGCGCTAACTTTTACCCCTTGTGCAAATATGGTTAGGGGAAGAAGAAATAATAATATTAATATGTATTGCCTAATGTTCATTGTTAATTAAAAAGTTGTAAAGGTTGTAAGAGTTGTAATAGTTAAAAGGCCATCATTTACATTTTCAACCTTTATAACTTCTTCAACGTATCTAACTACTCCCTACCAATCTTTCGATATCTGCATTTTAGCGCCTTTAAGCTTTTTGTTTTTTAATTTATCCTGGGTTTGCTTCTCGTTATTATTTAAAGCATCCAACATACGTTGGGCATCATCTTTTGATAGTTTATTAGGCTCAGGTTTTTGTTGCTGCGGCTGATCTTTCTTTTGCTGATCCTGGTTCTTTTTATCCTGGTTCTTCTTATCCTGATTTTTTTTATCCTGCTTGTCCTTATTCTGCTTGTCTTTATTTTTATCCTTATTGTTTTTATTCTTGTTGTTATTCTTATCCTGCTGTTGCTGCTTTTTTAATTTCTCCTGGGCATAGGCCAAATTATAACGCGTTTGCTCATCCTTCGGATTATTAAGTAACGATTTTTTGTAGGCTTCAATACTTTCTTCCAGTTTTTTACCTTCCAATAAAGTGTTACCCAAATTATGGTAAGCGCTGGCAGCAACGGTTTTGTTTTTATTTGCTTCGGCTATTTTACCGAATTGCTCGCCTGCTTTGTCTAACTGCTTTTGCTTATACAGTGCATCGCCAAGGTTGAAGTTTCCTTCAACATTTTGATTTTTTTTAGCGAGCGCTTTACGATATTCGGCTTCGGCCTCTTTGTATTTTTTTTCCTGGTATAACTGGTTACCTTGTTTTACATAGCTTTTCTCCTGCTGTGCAAACAACATCACCGGTAATAACAACAACAGAAATAATATTATCCGTTTCATGCGCCCTTCACCTCAAATAGTTTCAACCTGCTCAATCTTTCGCTTTTACGGTTGGTGATAAAAAACTCTATTAACAAACATATTAACGCTGCACCTAAAAAGAATTGGAACCGATCTTCAAAGTCTTTAAAGTTTTTCGCATCGATAGTTTTTCGCTGCAATTTATTTATCTGCGCCATCACTATATTTAAACCACTATTTGAATTAGTAGCCCGCACATAAGCACCGTTACCGGCCGCAGCAATTTCTTTTCCCATAGTTTCATCAAGTTTACTGATAACGGTATGGCCCGCGCTATCAGTATGGAAGCCCACTTGCTTATTACCCTGGTAAATTGGTATTGGGC
>Ga0207153_1086_pt2 | contig 17214 bp, 11 predicted proteins | sample Alteio_BWMinHeat_27_FD_153580 | JGI IMG/M metagenome (GOLD analysis project Ga0207153, IMG submission 153580) | Enriched cells from forest soil in Barre Woods Harvard Forest LTER site, Petersham, Massachusetts, United States -... | ecosystem: Environmental > Terrestrial > Soil > Temperate forest >...
ACTCCTGCCAGGATTGGTAGGCACGGCCTTCGTGCTCGTCCCAGATATGACAGTCCCTACGGCCGAGGCCGCATAGTTCCTTCACATCAGAGGAGCAAACGGCCGTCGCCGCATAGCTCCTTCACCCCGAGGAATACGCGACGTTGGGGGAGGGCCGCATAATTCCTTCGCACCACTTCGATTCGCGTTAACTTACACCATGCCTTATTTGCCGTCTGCTCAAAATTGCACGGTTCTTATGTTTCGCTTGAAATGGATTGACAGGCAGCATTTGGGGATCCTGTGGCGATCGGCGACGAGGGAGTGTATGCAGGAGTGCGCCCCAAAACTGCTTGACACGGCCGATGCCTAGAAAGCAGTGATCAGCCGAATGGAATGCCTGAAGTTGATCAAAAGTGCACAGCCTCGCACAAGGTTGGCGGCGTAGAAGGAGCTAGCGGGTCCAAACCATGGAGTTCCGCTTCAGGAGAAATACATGCATCGACTGTATTGGTGTCTAGCTACGCTTCTGCTGGGTGCGGCCCTGATTGCACCGGTGGGCCTCAAGGCCAGGGATAGTCGTCAAAACTGCCCCAACAATGGATACTACGACCGCGACCGTAGGGACTGTCATATCTGGGACGAGCACGAAGGCCGTGCCTACCAATCCTGGCAGGAGTCTCGCCACAAAACGCATCGGGAATTCACCAGGCTGAAGTCTAGAGAACAGTCGGAATACTGGAAGTGGCGCCACGAACATCCGGATGATGACCGGGACCGGCACTAGCACATCGCTCGCGGTACGCGGCCATCGCGGCAGCCGCCGTGGGTAGCCGAAACGGATTGGCGGAGTTGGACTCTGTTGGCATATCTCCATTGCAGCGCAAGTGCGAACCTCCCGTCTCAGATGAAGAAGTGAGCAATTTTGAACAGTTCGATATTCGGGAGAAACAGTATTGTTCAAGTCAGCTTCAACGCGATACGGGACAGTCATGGGTTAGCGCCGGATGATCGACGTTCTGACCCTCACGATTGCCCGTTCTTTCTATTCTGTCGTTCTTGCAGGAGGTTTTATGCTGAGGGAGTTTCTGGTACATCCGAAAACCCGCAGAATCGACTGGTGGATGATCGCGCTCTTGCTCGTTTCGCTGCTTAGCTTCGCCGGCGCAACGATTCTCCTCGTGCACCCTGCATAACAGCATGAGTCCATTTCGTCATTCAACCCGCGTGCACGATGCGGTCCCTAGATAGTCGCTTTGGCCGAAGGAGAGAAAACATGAAAAAACTGATGTTTAGTACGCTGGCGTTCTTTTTTTTGACAACCCTGGTTTGTTTAGCTCAAGACTCCACAAACCAGGACAACATGAAACCAGGCGCCACACCGGAAAAGCAAGAGCACAAGGCCACATCCAAGACCGTGACCGGCTGTTTGCAGAAAGGCCATGAAGCGGGCGAGTTCTCCATCACGGGCGAAGACGGAAAGACGTGGGAGTTGAACAGCAACAAGGTTAAGCTTGATGAGCACGTTGGTCATCAGGTAACGATCACCGGTTTCGCTCACCACGAATCGAAAGCACAGGAAAAAGCAGAGGACAAGAAAGAAGGCCAGATGGAGAAAGCGGCAGGCAAAGAAGAGTATGGTGACCTGCGTGTGACCGATCTGAAGATGGTCAGCGAGACTTGTAGTAAGTAACTACGCCTGTCAAGACGAATGGGCGGATCGCTAGCTTTTGAAGCGATGTGCGTAGCAGTAAGGTCGGTCTTCCGCGTGACCAGTACAGGTTGATAGGGTCTTAACAGAGTGCTGACACGAGAAAAAGCCTTGACTCCCCCGTCGGCGGAGTCAGGGCTGCTCGTCGTTCCCTTAAATTTTGCGGTGTGGAAATCTACGTGGAGAGAAATGCCTTGGGTTCGAATTTGACGAGTTTCTTGGACGCTGCCACCTGCAGCATAGTTGGCCCCCTTCATGCTGAACGGCAAGCCATCGAAGAAGCGTTAAGTGCGCTCAAGCTTTTGAAGCGGGCGCGTTTGAACTTCGATTCATTTTAGACAATTTCGCTCCTGGCAACTGCCCCGCCGGAACAGACTTACAAAGTGCGTAAATCGTCTGTGACTACTACCCCCCACGCAGGTCTAGCTGCGAGGGTGGGGGTTCCTTGCCGCACCGGGCGGGTTCGCGGCAGTGTCAGGGGCGCACCGCCTTCATCGGTCATTCGCGACACTGCCTCCTCGTCTAAGATCCGCTGTGTGCATGAAAATGCGTCTGCAGTATCGCCCCTCTCCCTTCGCCAAGAGATGGTCAGCAACAAAGCACTCTCTCTTCCAGCGCTTCGACGTCGTGCAGAACGCCGGAGTCCAGGACCAACAAATGGCTGGTCGACAAAGTCACCGTTCGATCGGCCAAATGTATACGGACCTGCCCCTTCAATTGCTGACTGGGGCCGCTCATTTTCCATTGTGAGCGATTAAGCTCAGACAGTTCGCTGTGGAGAAGGCGATGCTGAAACCTTTCCCGGTGCTCGTCACCGAACCTTTTGAGGAGGGTTGGACTATCGAAGACGAACAGTGTCAGAAGATTGGCGGAGGGTATAAGGCACTGAAGTTCAGATTTTTACTGTTTCTCTGAATGGAGCCAACATTTCTATCTACGCCGATCCCGAGTCCAGAGATCATGAGGAGAACAACAAAAGAGCAACAGGACAAAGCGACACTTGCCGAAGTCCTCAAGGAAATGGCGAAGCCGAGAGTGGCTATGTCTGCGCAAGAACATTTGCCACAGTGTTCGGAAAAGGAAAATGATCTAGTCGTGGAGAACAATGTTGAGAAGTGAACTATGAACTTGCAAATCATCGCTGCCGTGATAGTCGATGAACCCCAACCTCCCTAAACCGGTTCATAAAAAAGCTAACGCGCGAGCGAGTAGTCCCGACCATCTCTGCGAGGGCCTCCTGACTAATCCTGGGGATTGGAGTTTCGTGCACGCCTTCTTTTCCGAAGTGAGCCAGCAACAGCAGTATCCGAGCTAGTCTTTTTTCGCTGGAATTGAAAAGCTGGTCAACCAAATCTTCTTCGTATCGGATGTTCCGTGCCAGCAAATACGCCACGAACAATTCGGAGAACGCAGCTTCGCGGTGAAGCTACAACAACCGATCGGCACTAAAACGAAGCGTCGACTTTGGAATGATGCTCTTTAGCGGGCAGAAGACGGCGCGAAGGCAAGGTGCATACCGCGATTGTGTTTGTCGAAGGCAACAGTGAGCAATCTTTTTGTACCTGCAGCGAATGTTCCCAAAATGCTGCTCGACTCGTCGTACGAACCGTCTGCCGACAGCACCCGGACGCGAATCTGATGTTCTCCCGGGGTCAGTTGGACTACGTCGGAAAGATACCCCTCAATTCCCTTGAAGAACACGACTCGCTTCCTGGTCTCGCCACGCAAGGAATGATTGTAGCTGGCGTGATTGTCGATCCAGACGGAAAGGTCCGCCGTCATAAAATGATGCTGCACGGCAATGCCCAACTGGCAGGACGAGGATTGTTCCTGAGATGCGCTGGGGGCAGTCTTCGGCACACCAACTGGCCGGGAGGGAACAGTACTCGCTGCCAGGTCGAGTAAGGGAAGCTTCTCTGACGCGGTCTCAACACCCACGACTGTGGCCATTGCTGCTGTCGGCCCCGGGGGAGGCAGGGCTACTGCATTCGAAGAGGGAATCACCGCCCAGAGACCCATAAACGCAAGGGCCAGCGTTCCCAGAGTCAGAAACGAAACTCCCAGCTGCTGCCAAGGTTGATCCAAGTGAACGCCGACAGTTTTCTTGTGTTCTATTCCCTGATCGGACGCTGCGCTGCTCTGTTTCGACAGGAAAGCCGCTGTCGCCTTCATCATCGAGTTGTAAGAGGTGCCATTTGACTCCGCGACTCGGGATTGCCGATTGGTCTGCCTACCCGAAGAGCCATCCGTGCCGATGCCTGGATCGGACCCATCTCGCAGGCGTTGCAGGTCCAGGACCATGTCCATCCCAGTCTGGTACCGATCGGCCGGCTCCTTGGCTATCGCGCGGGCAACGATACAATCTAATTCGGGAGAAAGTCCCATGTTGAACACAGCCGCAGGCACAGGCTCTTGATTTTGCATTTTGTGGGCAACTGTCATCGCACTGTTGCCCTGAAACGGACGATGGCCGGTGAGCATCTGGTAGAGAATAACGCCCAGGGAAAACAGATCGGACCGACCGTCTACCGAGTCCCCGCGAAGCTGCTCAGGTGACATGTAGGCCGGAGTTCCCCACTTAGATCCCCCGGCGTCCTTCACATTGAGCTGGGCAATTCCGAAATCGACGATCCTGGGGCGGCCGTCGTCTCCAATGAGGATGTTCGACGGCTTGACATCGCGGTGCACCACTCCTTGTATATGAGCGTAGTCGAGGGCCTCGGCCACCTCCTGAATCAATTGCAATCTGGTGTTCAAGGGCAGGCTGTCGCCGTCGGTAGAAAGAATTTCTTCCAGAGAGCGACCGGCTACAAACTCCATCACGATGTAAGAGCTCAACGTCTCTGGGTCTTCCGCGATGTCGAAGACAGGGACAATTCGCGGGTGAGAAAGGCGGCCCGCGGCTTCCGCTTCACGAAAAAAGCGCGCCCGGGAAGATTGCTCTTCGGCTCGATCATCGGCTGCAAGCGAAACAGTTTTAATCGCGACAAGCCGGTTTATCTTTGGATCGTACGCCTTGTAGACGACACCCATAGCTCCTCGACCCAACAGAGTCAGGATTTCGTATCGCCCAAAGGCCGATGTTCTGCCGGTTTGCATATGCGGCGCTTCTTTATATTTTAGCGTCGCTCGGCCCCAGGTCGTGATGGCACTCTAGTGTCGAGTGAAACAAACTCCAGTCATCAGCTATCTGGTTACCCCCGTAATTGAAGGTTGATTCTCGAAGCCATGATCGGTCTCTCCAAAAACATGTGGAGGCCTGATTTCGCCAGTCTGGTTTCAGTGGACACTAACGCTTGGCAGGGAGGTTATTCACGAAATCGGTGATCTGTGAGATCACTTCCTCCTCGCTTGAGAGGAATACGAAGTGGGTGGAGTCAGGAATCAAGACTACCTTTGCGTGGGGCTGCTCCCGAAAGATCGCAAACTGCGCCTCCTTGCGAGTCGTTTCTGCGGCTCGAGAGGCTGCGAGTTTCGCCGGGTCGCTCGTCTGACTTGGAAAGGGAGATGAAGGATAAGAGAAAATCGCTAGCAGAGGCGTATCGATGGAGTGGAAACGTTCTTCTTCGAGCATCACGTATTGGCTTGCATTTCCGTGCCCAAGAAACTCACCCACCCTCCCGTTCTCACCGATACGAAAATGCTGACGCACCTCCGCTTCGGGAATGACACCACCATAGTAGCCTTTCATGTAATTCTGATAGGCAGAAATGCTGGCAAGGTCACTGGCTTTCGGAGAAGGACCGGTTCCCCCTTCCACTTCGGCTTGGAGGTTGGAAAGATTTGAGTGAAAGATCTCCATGTCCGTCAATGTCTTCGATATGAGGCCGTCATCGAAGAGGTCCTTCTGTAGTTCCGAAAGGTCATCTCTGAGCTGCGCTAAAGCCGGGGTGTAGTCGCCATACTTGGGGTTGTAGAGGGCGAAAGGGGCTCCAGCATCGAGATAGATAAGCGCTGCAGCGCGCCCTGGATGGTGCGTGGAGAGGGCGCTCAGTTCTTCTCCCGCGATCGAATGGCCGACGAGGACAGGATCAGCGATGTGCAAGGCGTCAAGAACCGCGATGACATCATCTCCGAGCCGCCTTGGGCCATAGCCCGATTGAGGTACGGAGGACTGGCCAAACCCGCGCCGCGTAATGCCAATGACGTGATAGTGCGCCGCGAGCTTCGGCCCTAAGCTGTCAAAAACGTGGGCTGTGCTTCCGAGACCTGCGAGAAGTACGAGGTTGCGCCCGGTCCCTCCCCAGTCAAGCACTTCAAGCTTTACGTCTGGCTGCACCTCGACGAACTGAGTTTTGAGCGCAGTCTCTCCCCCAGACGAGGGACCGTTCTGGCCAAAAGCTGTGCAGGCTATCAGGATAAAGACAGTCATCCGGATTTGTTGACCCATTTGCATCACCTTTGCCTTTACTGTCTTGCAATCCTACTGCATCACGGTTCAACGCTAAGAAGACCGCATGGATGCATCTAGTCACGAACCCCAGCCGGCAGAAATCTTCCCCAATAACACCCAACAAGCAGCCGCCTGGCTGACACCCTCGGAAGCAGCGCAAGTACCTGCGGGTAAAGGTGCGCACTGTCCTGCTCGCACGATGGCGATGCTCTGTGTGTGTTTCGGCTTGCGAATCAGTGAATGTCTAGCTCTGAAGTAGTGCGACGTGGACTGGCTTAACGGCCGGTTGCGAATCGAACGGGAATTTTCCGCTAACATGTCGACGATGTATAGACTGTCTAGTCGCAAAAACAGATGAGCATAGACCCTGAACTACTGGCCCTGCTAAAAGCGTGGAAGCAGAACTCACAGTTTTCCGCCGATGGAGACTGGCTGTTCGCATCTCCTGCGCAGGTAGGGCGCTGGGCCCTGGTCCTATCCACACGTGTTGCGCGTGTTCCACAAAGCGGCGACCCGAGCGGACATTGGCAAATTGCCGACACACACACTCCGTCACAGCTACCGTTCATGGTTGGACTCCGTCGGAACTCCGATCGCCGTGCAGCAGAAACTCATGCGGCACACCGACATCCGCACGACGATGAACTTGTACGGCGATGTGGTGACAGATGAGATGGCCCAAGCGCACTTCAAGGTCGTTGGATTGGCCCTGGCGCCGCCCAGTTCGGACTAACGGATTGCGGACCGGATCGCAGCCTCGCTAAGTACTTGGAAACATGGCGGAGAGGGAGGGATTCGAACCCTCGGTACAGGTGTTAGCCCGTACAACGGTTTAGCAAACCGCCGCATTCGGCCACTCTGCCACCTCTCCGCGGTCGGGCTTTCAGTTTATCACGGGAAAAACTGCGTTCTTGTGCCACCGCCCGTTTGGATGTTGTAAGGTCCTGGCTCAAAACGGTCTTCAGACAATGGACCAACATGGATCAGAACTTGGGCTTATGCTCACGCGCATGTCTCAACAGCTATGACCGGCGCGGGAGCCGCTTGGTAAACCGTCCCACGCCATGGCTTCGTTTCGATGGCGAGCGAACCGAACGACCGCCGATTTCCTGACCGCCACCGACCTGGCTGCGGGTTCACTGCCGACGCTTCCACAAAAGACCCGGCCGCGACTCGCCTAGTTCCGAAATTCGCATGACTTGCATCGAAATTCCGCGTTGTACTTTGCCCACCTTCACGCGCTATTTAAGGAGGGGGCTGTGTGCGTCATCAAGCAGTGCTGTCCCTGCTGCCCAAGCAGGAAAAATCGGCCGCCATGAGAGCGAGCGACATCGAAGTGGGGAACTGTTTTGCGAGCCTACCTCAACCCGAGAACCGGCCTGCCCCATGCCCAGGGTTTGTACGACCCGGCGAGCGAGCATGACTCTTGCGGAATCGGGTTTGTTGCCAACATTGCAGGCAACAAGAGCCACGACATCGTCGACAAGGGAATCCAGGTGCTCCTCAACCTCGCGCATCGGGGCGCATGCGGCTGTGATCCGGAAACGGGCGATGGAGCCGGTGTTCTTATCCAGATTCCGCACAAGTTCTTCGCGCGAGAATGTGGAAAGTTAGGATTTCCTCTCCCCGGGCCTGGCGCATATGGCGTTGGGATGGTGTTTCTTCCGGTCGAGAAACATCCGCGATTGCAATGCGAAGGAATCCTGGAGCGGATTGCGCACGAAGAAGGATTGACCCTACTGGGATGGCGGGACCTGCCGGTTTACGCTTCTGCCATTGGCCGCGTGGCGCGAGCGTCGCAACCTTACATTCAGCAGATCTTCGTGCGCCGCGCTGCCGGAATGGATGAAGACACATTCGAGCGCAAACTCTACGTGGTGCGCAAGCGCGCCGAGAACGAAATCCGCGAGTCAGGAATTGAAGACGCGGGAATGTTCTATGTTCCGTCGTTCTCGTGTCGAACCATCGTATACAAAGGGCTGCTGCTGGCAACGCAGATTGCGAATTTCTACCGCGAGCTTTCGGATCCGGATGTAGAAAGCGCGCTATGCCTCGTCCACCAGCGCTTTTCTACGAATACCTTCCCGAGTTGGCAGCGTGCTCATCCCTATCGCTACGTTGCGCACAACGGCGAAATCAATACGCTGCGTGGCAATCTTAACTGGATGCACGCACGCCAGTCCTTACTGCAATCGCCGCTATTCGGCGACGACCTGAAGAAGTTGTTCCCCGTGATTGCGCCCGATGGCAGCGATTCATCGAACTTCGACAATGCAGTTGAATTGCTGCTGCAGGGTGGGCGCAGTCTGCCGCACGTCATGGCCATGCTGATTCCCGAGGCGTGGGCAGGGAATCCGTACATGAACGCCGACAAACGCGCCTTCTACGAATATCACGCATGCGTGATGGAACCCTGGGACGGACCCGCGGCAATCACCTTTACCGATGGCCGTGTGATTGGGGCCACACTCGACCGCAACGGACTGCGGCCGGGACGCTATGTCGTGACTCATGATGGCTTGGTGGTGATGGCATCGGAGGCGGGAGTGCTGGACATTCCCCCTGAGCAAGTCAAAAGAAAAGGCCGCTTGCAGCCGGGGAAGATGTTTCTGGTCGACACGGTCGAAGGCCGCATTGTCTCCGACAAAGAAATCAAGCAGATGCTGGCTGGCCGACAGCCCTACGCGCAGTGGTTGAAAGACAATCAGATCACGATTGATCAACTGCCTGAGCCTGCGCGCATGCACATCCCTGACGTTGAAACACTCCTTCGTCGACAGCGAGCCTTCGGATATAGCGACGAAGACCTGAAAATGATCATCGGTTCGATGGCCTCGGCCGGGGAAGAGCCGATCGGGTCGATGGGCACCGACACCCCGTTGGCCTGCCTCTCCGACAAGCCGCAGTCGTTGTTCAACTACTTCAAGCAACTGTTCGCGCAGGTTACGAATCCTCCCATCGATCCGATTCGTGAAGAGATGGTGATGTCCCTGCTTAGCTACATCGGTAGCGAGCGCAACATTTTGGAGGAAGTGCCCGAAAGTTGCCACATGCTGAAGCTGGAACATCCTCTCCTCACAAATCATGACTTGGAGAAATTGCGCCGGGTTTCGTATCGCGACCTGCTGGCGACCACGATCCCCACGCTGTTTCGGGCAAGCGAGAATGAGGCTGGGTTGCAGCGGGCGCTCGACGAGCTTTGCCAGAGAGCATCGCGCGCAGTAAGAGCGGGATACACGCTGCTGATTCTTTCCGATCGTGGAGTCGACAAGGACTACGCGCCTATCCCTTGCCTGCTTGCTCTGGCGGCTGTGCACAATCTGCTGGTGCGTGAAGAAACGCGCACCCAAGTTGCGTTAATCACCGAGTCAGGCGAGCCGCGGGAAGTCATGCACTTCGCGCTGCTCAGTGGATATGGAGCCAGCGCCATCAATCCGTATCTCGCGCTAGAGAGCGTACAGAATCTGGCAGAGCGCGGAGAGTTGGGCGATGGAGTCACTCCGGAAATTGCGGTGAAGCGCTTCATGAAGGGTGTCAAGAAAGGCCTGCTGAAAACTTTTTCGAAGATGGGCATCTCGACGCTGCAGAGCTATCAGGGCGCGCAGGTTTTCGAGGCAATCGGCCTGAATCGCGAGTTAGTGGACGCCTATTTTGCCGGCACAACGTCACGGATTGAAGGCATCGGCCTGAATGTGTTGGCTCAGGAAGCGCAATTGAAGCACCAATACGCATTTCGGCCGCAGACTGAGTTTGAGACTGAGCTGGCAGTGGGCGGTAACTATCACCAGCGCGTAAACGGCGAATATCACCTGCTCAATCCGCAGACGATCAGCAAACTGCAGCAGGCAGTGCGGCAGGGAAGCTTCAGCACATTTCAGGAATACACCGATCTTATCGACAAGCAGAACCAAAGCCTGTGCACGCTGCGCGGGTTGATGAAGTTCAAGAAGAGCGAAACACTGGTTCCGATCGAAGAAGTCGAGCCCGCAAAAGAAATCGTCAAGCGCTTTACCACTGGCGCTATGTCATTTGGGTCGATCAGCAAGGAAGCTCATGAAACGCTCGCCATTGCGATGAACCGCATCGGCGGCCGGTCGAATACGGGTGAGGGCGGCGAAGACGAAACGCGATTCACGCGAGATGCGAACGGCGATCTCCGCCGAAGCGCGGTCAAGCAGGTGGCATCGGCACGGTTTGGTGTGACTGCAAACTATCTTGTCAATGCCGATGAGTTGCAGATCAAGATGGCGCAGGGCGCAAAGCCTGGCGAGGGCGGCCAACTTCCCGGTCATAAAGTCGACGATGTCATCGCACGTCTACGGCACTCGATCCCAGGCGTGGGTCTGATTTCGCCTCCACCACACCACGACATCTATTCGATTGAGGACCTGGCACAACTTATCTATGACTTAAAGAATGTAAATCCAACGGCCCGGATTGCTGTGAAGCTGGTGGCGGAGGTCGGCGTCGGCACGGTTGCTGCCGGGGTGGCGAAGGCCCACGCCGATGTCGTGTTGATTAGCGGCGACAGCGGCGGCACGGGTGCATCTCCGCTGAGTTCCATCAAACACGCGGGCATTCCGTGGGAGTTGGGACTCGCGGAGACGCAGCAGACGCTGCTATTGAACGATCTTCGCAGCCGCATCCGCCTGCAGACTGATGGAAAGTTGCAGACTGGTCGGGATGTCGTCGTCGCCGCGTTACTGGGTGCGGAGGAGTTCGGCTTCGCTACCACGCCGCTGATTGCCTTGGGCTGCGTGATGATGCGCAAATGCCACCTCAACACCTGCTCGGTGGGAATTGCCACGCAAGATCCAGTGCTGCGCAAGCAGTTCCAGGGGCAACCGGAGCACGTCATCAATTTCTTTTTTTTCCTGGCCGAGCAGGTTCGCCAATACATGGCGGAACTTGGCTTTCGCACGTTCGATGAGATGGTTGGACGCGTTGACATGCTCGACGCTGAACCTGCAGTCGATCACTGGAAGGCTCGTGGCCTCGATTTCTCGGCGATTCTCTACAATCCGCCGGTGCCGGCGCGCGTGGCCAGACGCTGCGTGCAAAAGCAAGATCATGGCCTGGAACAGGCGCTGGATCATCAACTGGTGGAGCATTCGCTAGATGCTCTGCTGAGCTTGAGTTCGGTTGAAATTAATTTGCCGGTGCGCAACGTGCATCGTTCGGTCGGAACCATATTGAGCGGTGAAATCGCACGGCGTTACGGTTCTGCGGGACTCCCTGATGACACAATTCGCATCCGGCTCACCGGATCGGCCGGCCAGAGTCTGGGCGCCTTTCTGGCCAAGGGCATCACGCTCACGCTTGAAGGCGACGCCAATGACTACGTGGGCAAAGGACTTTCCGGCGGGCGCATCGTCGTTCATCCGCCGAAAGGGTCCGGATTCACGCCTGAAGAAAACATCGTCATCGGCAACATTGCACTTTACGGCTCCACCAGCGGCGAGGCGTTCTTCAACGGAGTTGCTGGAGAACGCTTTGCCGTTCGCAATTCCGGGGCGACGGCCGTGGTCGAGGGCGTTGGCGACCACGGCTGCGAGTACATGACCAACGGGTTGGTGGTGGTGCTCGGCGCTTGCGGCAGAAATTTTGCTGCGGGCATGAGCGGCGGGATCGCCTACGTTTTCGACGAGCGTGGCGATTTTGCGGAAAAGCGCTGCAATCTGGAGTCGGTTGACTTGGATCCGCTGCTCGATGAGCAGGATGTTCAGACCGTCAGAGATCTGGTCGCGCGCCATTCGGAGTTAACCGGCAGCCCCCGGGCGAAATGGATTCTTGAGAATTGGAGCGATGCAATCACGCGCTTCACCAAAGTTTTTCCACACGAATACAAGCGTGTGCTGGGAGTTTCACGGAGTCGGGAGACTTACGTTCCCGCGCACGTCGTTCCGATTCTTGCGGCTGAGCCATTCGAAGACGCCGTTCAAGACCTGCAGGTGGTCAATCGGCAGGTGCTATATGGGTAAGACCACGGGCTTCCTGGATCACTCGCGTGAACTCGCGCCGCGCCGCCCGGTCGCGGAGCGCGTAAACGATTGGTTCGAGATTTACCAGGATTTTCCGGAAGAGAAACTGCGCGAGCAAGGCGCGCGCTGCATGGATTGCGGCGTCCCCTTCTGCCAGACCGGCTGCCCTGTCAGCAACCTGATTCCAGACTGGAACGATCTCATTTATCGCGGGCGCTGGAAAGATGCGGTTCGGCAGTTGCACGCCACCAATAACTTCCCAGAGTTCACCGGACGCATCTGTCCGGCGCCGTGCGAAGCGTCTTGTGTGTTGGGCATCAATCAGCCGCCGGTTGCCATCAAGCAGAACGAGAAGAACATAGTCGAGCGCGGATTCCTGGAAGGCTGTATTCGTCCCGAACCGCCGAAGATTCGCACCGGGAAGAACGTTGCGATTGTCGGCTCCGGCCCGGCCGGGCTCGCCGCCGCGCAGCAACTTTGCCGGGCTGGCCATACGGTCTCGGTTTACGAAAAGAACAACCGCATCGGCGGACTGCTGCGCTATGGGATTCCTGAGTTCAAGCTGGAAAAGCACATCATCGACCGCCGGCTTGAGCAGATGTGTGCCGAGGGTGTGAAGTTCATCGTCAATGCCGAAGTGGGTAACAATGTTGCGGTAGAGGATTTGCGCCGGGAATCTGACGCCATTGTGCTGGCCGGCGGCACGGAGTACCCGCGCGATCTGAAGGTTCCCGGTCGCGAGCTGAAAGGGATACACTTCGCGATGGAGTTCCTGCCGCAGCAGAACAAGCGCTGCCTCGGAGACACCATCGACCCCGCAGCTGAGATTCTTGCTACCGGCAAACGGGTTGTCATCATCGGTGGCGGTGACACGGGGGCGGATTGCCTGGGCACATGCCACCGGCAAAAGCCGCTGTCAATTCACCAGTTCGAGATCATGCCCAAACCGCCGGATGAGCGCTCACCGCAGACGCCCTGGCCGATGTGGCCGCTGCAACTGCGCACGGAAGCCGCTCATGAAGAAGGTGGCGTGCGCGATTGGAGCATCGCTACTATCAAGTTCACTGGCGATGAGCGCGGCTGCGTGAGGCAACTTCACGCCGTGAGAGTTGGCCCGCCGCCGAAATTTGAAGCGCTTGCCGGCACTGAGTTCACCATGGACGCCGACTTGATCCTGATTGCGATGGGCTTTCTAGGCCCCGTGCGCAGCGGAATGATTGAGCAGCTCGGAGTTCAACTCGACCAGCGGGGCAATGTCGCCACTGACCAGAACTATATGACGTCCGTCCCCGGAGTTTTTGCCGCGGGTGACATGCGGCGCGGCCAGTCGCTAGTGGTCTGGGCCATTTCAGAAGGCCGAAAGGCAGCGGCTTGTGTCAATGGCTATCTCACCGGGCAGACTGCGCATCCTGCAGAAGCTCCGTCGATGCAGAAACCCCACGGCATCTCTGTCGAGCCCGCCTCAGTTGCTATCTGAGGCACTTTCCAGGTGCCGTCCCTGTCGTAGACTTATCTCAGGGATTCTGTGGCGGAAGAAAACACTGGATCAAAACAAATTGGCGCAGCGATCGGACCTGAATGGCCGAAAGACGCCCGCGCGGCAAATGCGCAGCCGCCGATCGAGACCGACTCCATTCAAATCGAGCAACCAGCCCGCGTCGCCGCCGGGCTGAAATCTGTTCTCAAAGCGGCGGAGTTCACACTCAAAGAACCTGGGTTGATACGAGGCATCGCTGCGCTCTCGCGGCTGAATCAGTTTGACGGCATCGATTGCCCAGGATGCGCGTGGCCCGATCCCGATCACGACCGCTCCCTGAACGAATACTGCGAAAACGGCGTTAAGGCCATTGCGGAGGAGGCTACCTCCAAGCGCTGCACGCCGGACTTCTTTCGGTCGTGGAGCATCTCTCAACTCGCGAAGCAATCTGATTACTGGCTGGGCCATCAGGGAAGGCTTACCCATCCCATGGTGTTGAGGGCGGGTAGTGATCACTACGATCCCATTTCATGGGATGACGCATTCACCCTGATTGCGCACGATCTCAACTCGCTGACGAGCCCGGATCACGCCCTCTTCTATACGTCCGGGCGTACCAGCAACGAGGCGGCATTTGTCTATCAGCTCTTCGTGCGGCAGTTCGGCACCAACAACCTGCCCGATTGCTCCAACATGTGCCACGAGTCATCCGGCGTAGCTCTCAAAGAAACCATCGGCGTGGGGAAAGGGACGGTTACGCTTGAAGACTTCGATCTTGCCGACACTATCCTTATTATTGGACAGAACCCAGGCACCAACCATCCCCGCATGCTGACCAGCCTGCAGCGTGCGGCACGGCGCGGGGCAATGATCGTCAGCGTGAATCCCCTTGCTGAAGTTGGGCTTACTCGCTTCAAACACCCGCAGGAGGTGCTGCATCTGCTGGGGCCCGGAACCAAAATCGCGACCCACTTCGTGCAGGTCCGTCTCAGCGGCGACCTGGCCTTTTTCAAGGGGCTGTGCAAAGAGATTCTGGAGCGCGAGGCACAGCGACCGGGCACCGTCATCAATCAGCCTTTCATTCGGCAGAAGACTTTCGGTTTTGAAAATTTTCGTTCTGGTCTCGCTGGCATTTCGTGGGATGACATCGTCGAGCAGAGCGGGGTCTCGCGGCGCCAGATTCGCGAAATCGCAAACGTAGTAACGGGCTCGAAAAACATGATCGCCTGCTGGGCCATGGGGCTGACGCAACAGCGGCAGGCCGTCGCAACCATCCAGGAAATCGTCAACCTGATGCTGCTCGGCGGACACATCGGACGGCCGGGCGCCGGCATCTGCCCGGTGCGCGGGCATTCCAATGTCCAAGGTGACCGCACGATGGGGATCTGGGAAAAGATGCCCGACAGTTTTCTCGATAAGCTGCGCGATGTATTCGGATTCGAGCCGCCGCGCAAGCATGGATTGGACGTGGTGGATGCGATTCATGCCATGCACCGAGGTCAAGCGAAAGTTTTCTTCGCAATGGGAGGGAATTTCCTTTCGGCAACGCCCGACACCGAATTCACCGCCGAAGCTCTATCACGATGCGAGCTGACTGTGCATGTTTCGACCAAGCTGAACCGCGCTCACGTGATTGCAGGAAAGCAGGAGCTGATTTTGCCGTGCCTGGGTCGCACCGACCGGGACGTGCAGGCGAGTGGATATCAATTCGTCAGCGTCGAAAATTCCATGGGCATCGTGCACACATCGCGGGGAACTCTTGATCCGCCTTCCGATCAACTGCTCAGCGAACCGGCCATTGTGGCGCGTCTGGCTGTGGCCACGCTCGGGGACCGGACGAAAATCGACTGGATACACCTGGTTGAGGACTACGACCGTGTTCGCGATCTCATCGCGCAAGTCGTGCCGGGTTGCGCGGAAATGAACCGCAAGGTTCGACAACGTAGCGGTTTTTATCTGCCCAATGCAGTTCGCGACGGGGACTTTCAAACCGCAACCGGCAAAGCGCAGTTTACGGTTTCGGTAGTCGAGCCAATTCCGCTTCTGCGCGGCCAGTTCTTGATGACCACCATCCGCAGCCACGATCAGTACAACACCACGATCTATGGTCTCGACGATCGCTATCGCGGCATCTTCAATGGCCGACGTGTCGTGCTGATCAACGAAGAAGATATGCGCGAGAACGGCTGGCACGCCGGGGGTCGCCTGGACATCACCAGCCATTTCTGGAACGACGGAAACGAGGAACTGCGGACCGCGAAGCGGTTCGTGGCAGTGCCTTATGAGATTCCCCGGCGCTGCGTCGCCACCTATTTCCCAGAGGCCAACGCGCTGGTGCCAATCGGTAGCGTGGCATTACGAAGCAACACGCCGACATCTAAGGCGGTGGTGGTGAGTTTCTCGTTGTCGGCAACTCACGAGGATTCCGCCGAAAACTAGAAAAAATGAGGCCGTCCTCGGGCATTCCAGATATTCCCGGAGCGCCGTCCGCCTCGTTGCTCCATGCCTCTCCGAGAACTAGTAATGCAAACACACGAAAGTTTGTTCGGGATTCGTAACGCAAAACGATCTGTTGCAAATTTTCTGCTGAAGTCGTGGAGAATACGCTTACTACTGAGGGGGGAGAGGGGTGAACCTAGGCGACTGCCCGAATTGTGGCGGTACAGGATACGTCGCGAAACCGGTCGACTTGAACGGTAAGTCCGAAGGGGTCGCGTTTATCCGCTCGAAGTGCCCTGTCTGCGGGGGCACGGGACGGAAGCACCCAATCCCACCAAAAACTGCGGGCTGACCGCACGGCCTGCGGTGCTTGCGAAAAACGGCTTGGCCTGGGCTTTCAGACTCCGTCCAACGGCTGATGGTCCGGGCCAGTCGTTTTTGTTGTTTGCATTTCCCCATCAATGCCGCTGTCGCGCGGCATCATGTTAAGAACGCCGCAGGACATGGCGATGTCGCTGACCCGCTGAAAGCCAAGTCCCACCACCGCACCACGCAGCGAATCGACTTTCTGCCAGCGCCCGAAGATATAAACGTCGACCACGTTCGTGGTCGTATCGAAGGTGAGATGCCACACGTGTTCGAGGATCATGGAGCGCGTGACCCGGCGCCCGGCGTTGCGCATCAGGTATTCCAGCAGAGAGAACTCCTTCGAAGTGAGCTCGATCCGGATCCCGCCACGCTCCACGCGGTGCTCGACACGGTCGAGCTTCAGGTCGGCGACGGCCAGCACCGACTCGGATGGCAGATGGCTGCGCCGCACCAGCGCCCGGATACGCGCCGACAACTCGCTGAACGAAAACGGCTTGGCCAGATAGTCATCCGCGCCCGTGTCCAAACACTGGACGCGGTCTTCGACCCGATTGCGCTGGGTTAGCACCAGCACCGGCAGGTTGGGCCTCTTCATGCGCACCTGGCGCAACACGCTCACGCCGTCGAGTCGGGGGAGGTTGAGATCCAGGATGAGCAGATCGTACTCGGACTCGCTGGCCGCGGTGCGAGCCTGTTCACCATCGGGAAAAACCTCGACGGTGTAGTGCTCATTTTCCAATCCCTGGCGGACAAACCGGGCCAGAGCCTCGTCATCTTCCGCGATGAGAACTCGCATAACGTAAACCGTCCTTAATGCGATAGCCCAGTTTAGTTAGAGAGCGCTCAAATGCAGCCAGGACACGCG
>Ga0207153_1107_pt1 | contig 17030 bp, 14 predicted proteins | sample Alteio_BWMinHeat_27_FD_153580 | JGI IMG/M metagenome (GOLD analysis project Ga0207153, IMG submission 153580) | Enriched cells from forest soil in Barre Woods Harvard Forest LTER site, Petersham, Massachusetts, United States -... | ecosystem: Environmental > Terrestrial > Soil > Temperate forest >...
TCCTCCGCCGTCAGTTCTAATTCTGGTTCCGGCGTTTTCTAACTTCACGGAGTGAACATGCGCATCGCATTCTTAGGTTTGGGAATCATGGGACGCCCTATGGCGTCGAATCTGGCGAAAGCCGGTCACGAAGTTACGGTATGGAACCGCACTCCAGGCCAGAATGTCGAAGGCGCCAAAACCGCCCCATCGCCGGCGGAGGCGGCTCGCGATGCCGAGGTGATCTGGCTCTGCGTTGCCGACACCAAGGCCGTTGAGAGTGTTTTGTTCGGGCCTCAGGGCGTGTACGAATCCCTGTCCGAGGGACAAATCATCGTCGATTCCAGCACCATCTCGCCGTCGGCTACCCGCCGTTTTGCCGAGCGCGTTGGCAGCAAGGGTGTTCAGTATGTGGATGCGCCTGTGACCGGATCTAAAGTCGGCGCCGAAAACGGCACGCTAATCTTTATCGTGGGCGGCGAAGAAGCGACAGTCGATAAACTAAGACCTCTGTTCGCAGCTACCGGCAAGAAGGTTTTCCGCATGGGCGAAACCGGCAAAGGTGAAGCTGCAAAACTCGCCATGAATCTACAGATCGCACTGATCTACGAGGGCTTCGCCGAGGCTTTGACCCTGGCAGCGAAACTCGGCGTGAACGCCGAAACCATGCTGCCCCTGATCGAAGCTTCGATGGTCCGTTCCGGAGTCGTGGACTACAAGGCGCCATTCGTCCTCAAGCGAGACTTCTCTGCTAATTTCCCCCTGAGGCTCATGCGCAAGGACATCCGCCTTGCCCTAGAAGCCGCCAAAGAAGCCCGCGTCAAGCTGCCCGCGCTTGAAACCGTGGAGGAGATTTACGAGATGGCCACCGAAGACGGCCATGAAAACCTGGACTACGCCGCCACTATCACCCTGCTCGAAAAGTGGGCTGGAATCGAGGTCAAAGGTACTGCTGCCTGACCGGGCGTGACCTCTCGTAACCCAATATTACAGAACTATTACACAGGAAATTCCCTCCTCTTGATACCTTAACTATAAGAATCCAGCTGCCACCGGGGAACGCGCCATGGAACTCGAAGTCCTCAATCGCAAAGCCGCCGCCGACAATGAAATCAATTGGGTAACCGCAATTTTTATGGGTCTGTTTCATGTGGGAGCCATTGCGGCCCTGTTTTTCTTCACCTGGAAAGCCCTGTTCGTCGCCATGTTCCTGTGGTGGGTTTCGGGCAGTCTGGGCATCGGCATGGGCTATCACCGGCTGCTGACTCATCGGGGCTACAAGACGCCGAAATGGGTTGAGTATGTCCTCACCACCTGCGCTACGCTGGCCCTTGAAGGGGGTCCCATTTTTTGGGTAGCGACGCACCGTATTCATCACCAATTCTCCGACGAAGATGGCGACCCGCATTCACCCATTGACGGCAAGTGGTGGGCCCACATGGGATGGATTCTGACCGGCAAGTCCATGCACCACGACACCACGACTCTTGCCCGCTACGTACCCGATCTCGCCAAAGACAAATATCACGTCTGGCTGACGAAATATCATTACGTCCCCATGATTGTGCTGGGGTTAATCTTGCTGGCCGTTGGCGGCCTTCCGTTCCTGATGTGGGGCATCTTCATGCGCACCGTGGTCGGGCTTCATGCGACCTGGCTGGTCAACTCCGCGACCCATAGCTGGGGCACTCGCCGCTTCGTCACCAAAGACCTTTCCACCAACAGCTGGTGGGTGGCGCTTCTTACCTTTGGCGAGGGCTGGCATAACAACCATCACGCTCACCCGGTTTCCGCCCGGCACGGCCTGCGATGGTATGAAATTGACATGAACTGGTACGGCATTTGGGCGCTAAACAAGCTCGGCTTGGCGCGTCATGTATACCGGGTGAAGATGAACAACCTTCCCGCCATCCCGCCGGTGGCGTCTTCCATCACCACGCTCCATCTGACCGTCCCGACCTCTTCGACTGCCTCAGCCGACTAGGCGGCTTCTTGCCCGGCAGTGGCGCCGACGGCTTGACTGCGTTGGTTCTCCGCGAACTTCCTCGCAACGCGCTAGAATCCTGCTATGCGCATCACCAGTCGGCGCAAAGCTACGGTCACTTTCCTCGTCCTGGGCGTAGGCCTGGCGGGCGTTGCCGTCGCTGTAGGCTCGGGCTGGATCATCCTTAATTGGCGCCTCGACATCAAAGTCTTTCTGGGATTCATCTTCTTCGGGGCCATCACGGCAGGCTTGGTCCTCAACACAATTTTCCTGCTGCGCGAGATTCGCCGCAATGAGCAGCACGACAGTTTTATCAACGCCGTCACTCACGAACTGAAAACTCCCATCGCCTCCATTCGTCTTTACCTGCAGACCTTGCAGCACCGCGACGTGGACGAAGCCCAACGCCGCGAGTTCTACCGCCTCATGCTGGACGATTCTGATCGACTCCTGACCACCGTCGAGCAGGTTTTGAAGGCGGGTATGGTGGGCCACAAACGCGGCTCCCGTGGACGGATCGCAGTCGACTTCGCCGGATTAGTGCAGGAGTGTGTCCAAATCGCACGCAACGGCCGTCATCTTAAGCCGGAAGCCCTGCGCTTCGAACCTGTGGTGAATGGAGCTGGGGCGACGGTGAACGGCGACCCTGAAGAACTTCGCACTGCTGTTTCCAACGTGCTCGACAATGCCATCAAGTATTCCGGAGACCAAGTGGACATCTCTGTTCGCCTGGATGCGCCCGATGAAAAGCGCGTGGCTCTCAGCGTTCACGATCACGGCATGGGCATTCCACCGGCGGAATTGAAGCGTGTGTTCAAACGCTTTTATCGTGTATCGAGCCGGTCGTCGTCGCATGTAAAGGGGACAGGGCTGGGTCTGTTTATCGTGCGTGCCATTGCCAAGAAACACGGGGGCCGGGTGTTTGCCCAGAGTGAGGGGGAGGGCCACGGTACCACCGTCGTCCTGGAACTGCCGCGCAGCATTCCGGAGAAGACGGCGTGAGCCACGTCCTCATCGTCGAAGACGAAGCCCATCTGGCCAACGGCCTGCGCTTCAATCTGGAGGCGGAAGGGCATTCGGTCGAAGTTGCAGGTGATGGTGAGACTGCGCTTGATCGTCTTTTAGGATCCTCCGGCGGTGGTAAGAGTGACAGACACAGTGCCTTTGACGCCGTCGTGCTCGACGTGATGCTTCCCGGTAAAGATGGCTTTGCCGTTGCCGCCGAGCTGCGCGCCGCCAAGAATTTTGTCCCCGTGCTCATGCTGACCGCGCGCGGCCGTCCCGAAGATGTCCTTAGAGGCTTCGCGTCCGGGGCTGACGACTATCTTCCCAAGCCGTTTGAATTGCCTATTCTGATGGCCCGCTTGCAGGGATTGCTGCGCCGTCGGGAATGGTCCCGCATGGGCCAGGATTCAGAGAAGGGAAATCCCGCTGCGAACCCACAGGAAGGCGACATCTTCTCCTTCGACGGCCGCACGCTGGATTTTCGGACCCTCGAGTTGCAGGTGAAGGGGAACACTATCCAACTCACGCTCATGGAAGCCGAACTTCTGCGCCATCTGGTGCGCAACAGCGGGCAGGTGGTCTCCCGCAAATCGATTTTGGAAGAGGTTTGGGGACTGCACGAAGACACCGACACTCGCGCCATCGACAACTTCATTGTGCGCTTGCGCCGCTATATTGAAGATGACCCGGCCGAGCCTACCCATCTGCTCACCGTGCGGGGCGTCGGATATCGCTTCGTGCCGCAACCGGCAGAGTGACTAGAACTCAAAATATCCCTCACCACTTGCCCGTCGCGGGATGCCCTCGGTACCTGTAGCGGGCAGCAAACCGACTACCCCTCTCAGGTTTTCCCAGGCCGCCTGATTCAACGCCGGATCCGACCCTACGAGGTCGCGGATCATGTTCCACGCCGCAACGTTGAGCGCGCCTTCCGGCGGAGGTCCCATTGCCAGGGAGACCGAGCATTGCGGACAGAAACAAATTCGCTGTGCCGCCGATTTCTGTCGCGGCCGGATTCCCACGGTCTGGGCAAACATGTACACGGCAACCGATTTGTGTCCTGCTTCCAGTTCCCGATTGCAGCGCAGACAGTACAGGTTTTCCAAGGATCCCCCTTTGACCGCCAAACAAAATACTGTCTCTATCCTCCCGGCAGCGCAAGTATGTAAGAGGATTCCGCGAACCAATCCGCCGAACCAAGCTTGACTCTATCCACAACTGTCCGCATCGTGCACTCTACTGCCATGAGCACGGTCGCTCGATCTTCCGCAAAATTCGTTCGCTTGTCGCATCTTCGCCGGCTGCGGGGATGCCACCAGGTGGCTGCGGTCTGCTACCGCGTCCGCAGCACCACAGTCGAGTTCCTCCTGGTGAAAACTCGCGGCAGTGGACGCTGGACTTTCCCTAAAGGTAGCGCCGAGCCGGGTTTGACCCACGCACAGGCCGCTGCCCTCGAGGCTTTCGAGGAAGCCGGAGTCCATGGCCGCATCGAGGAAACGTCGTTCGCTACCTACGTTCGCCGCAAGGATGGAGACTCACGCAAGTCTGCAGCCTCGAAAGAACTGACCGTCCTTGCTCATCTTTGCGAGGTAACGCGCTTGGAGGCACCCCAAGAGTTTGAACGCAATCCCACCTGGTTTTCCGCGGAGAAGGCGAAAGGCTGCCTGCGTGAAGATCGTGGGGCCAATTACGCTGCTGAACTGGCTCGCGTGGTCGACCGCGCCGTCGCCCGCATCCAGAGGCTGCGCCTCAACTCTGCCTTAGCCGCCGAACATCGGCCAAAAGACGGGCTGCAGAAAGTCCAATTTATTGATTGTGCATGGAGAACTGTGGATGCTCCCAAAGCCTCCGTCGGCAACGGAAAGCCCCGCCGCCAGTTCTTGAATTGATGGGCGAAAAATGGGTGGGAAACCGTTACTGCCTGGATTTTGATGCTCCCGCCGCCAACTCCCGCAACACACTCAGAAACCCAGCTGCCGCGTCATCACCCGACAGAGCGTCCAAATCCATGGTGGCAGCCAGGTGTGGTGATTCGGGGCGTAGACGAACCTTCAGCAAGTTATGTCCGCGAGACGTTATCAGGGTATTCATGATCGGCGGAAGTTCTTGCTGCCATTGCGTGGAGGTGGTGAGCACCACCGGTCGCGACCGCGACACTGTCCAGTTGCGCGAACTCCGAATCATCTGCCGATCGCCATCGCTTAGCCAGTGATGGCGGAACACTTCCAGCTGAACACCGGGGGCGTGGTCCAAGTCCGCCTCAAACGTCACCGTCTCCCTTTGTTTGTGCCAGCGGCTCAACAACCACTGCACCGGCAGCGGACGAGGCAGCAGGCGTATGGTGATCTGGGCGTTCCCGAACCAGTGTGCCGCAAAACGCAAATGCGCTTGCAGCCGTGACGCCCCAATCCAGTGGGCATCCACGATCCGGGCACGGTGTGAACAGGCTTCCTCAACCTTGCGCAGGGCGAGGATTCCCCTGCGGCGGTTGTAACCCGCGAGGCATAGATACCACAGCCCAACCAGGCCGATCACCAACCCGACGTAGATGAGAAACTGGAGCCCCACAACCATCTCAGATGCGAATGGTACGTCTTAGGGTGCGCTCCACGCAACAGTTTCGTGGGATGTTTTTGACCAGCTCTAACCCCTTTTCTTGCATACATCAAGCCCGTCAGGCGGGCGCTTCCGGATAGAATCAGCGAGTGGAGTTTTCTCTGAGAGCGTTTCGGACTGAGGATTTCGAGGTCCTGTGGAGCATCGACCAGAAGTGTTTTGCTCCGGGTATCGCCTACCCGCGGCCGGAGTTGGCCGCCTACATCCAGCGTCGCGGATCGTTCACTATCGTAGCCGAACGGGCTGCGGGAAAGTCCGGCGGCATTGCTGGCTTCATCGTCGCCGAAGCCAGCCGCCGTGGCGTAGGTCACATCATCACCATCGATGTGCTTCCCGACAGTCGTCGCAGCGGTCTAGGCTCAACGCTGCTGGCCGCCGCCGAGGAGCGGCTGCGTAAGGCTCCCTGTCACACGGTGGTGCTCGAAACTGCCGTCGATAACGCTTCCGCCCTTGCCTTCTACAAGCGTCATCACTACAGCGTCACGAAGGTCGTGCCGCGCTACTATTCCACCGGTGTAGACGCCTTCGTGCTGGAGAAGGCACTGCTTGATTCGTCTTCGGCATCACCCCGGCGATAAACTGACACCAGGCGTCTTGCTACCTTTGGATGGGTGCAATCCCTGGCAAGAGGGTTTAGACTCGGTGCGTCCTAAGGAAACGAAGGTAAAGGGCCGATTGCATCTTTTGGGGCAGTAATCTCATCCAACTTGAGCACACTACACTCAAGGTGAAACATGACACAGCCGCCGCGCGCTGAGCGCACTACGAAAGAAAGCACCGGCAATGCGGAGCCCGAACGGGCGCTTCCCATTCTGCCTGTGCGAGATACGGTCCTATTCCCCCACGCCGTCCTACCCCTGACGGTGGGAAGGGAAAGCTCCGTACAGCTCATTAATTCGCTGGGGGAAGACAAGACGATCGTGGTCGTCGCGCAACGCGAGGCCCGGGTTGATACTCCGCAACCTGCCGATTTGTACACCGTTGGCACGCTGGCGATTGTGCACAAAGTCGTCAAAATGCCCAACCAGAGCCTCTTCGTCTTTGCCGAGGGCTTGGAGCGGGTGAGGTTGGGGCAGTTCGCCCAACTGGCGCCTTTCATGCTCGCCCAGATTGAGACGGTTCCCGAAGCGATTCCGCCAAAGAGCTCTGAAGTCGAGGCTTTGCAGCGCAACGTGCTGACTCTGTTCCAGCAGATCGTGGCCGGCTCGCCGACGCTGTCGGATGAACTTTCCACCGTGGCGATGAATATCGACGAACCCGGTCGCCTGGTGGATTTCATTGCGTCTTCACTCCCTTCACTCTCGACCGCCGATAAACAGGACGCGCTTGAAACGACCGATGTTCGCGTTCGTCTGGAGAAGATCAATCAGCATCTGGCGAAAGAGCTGGAAGTTCAGCAACTGCGAAACAAGATTCAGTCGGAAGTGCAGGACCGAGTCCAGCAGACCCAGCGCGAGTACTACCTGCGCGAGCAGATGAAGGCCATCCAAAAAGAATTGGGTGAGCAGGACGAAGGCCAGCGCGACACTGAAGAACTACGGCAGAAAATCGAAGCCGCCGGAATGCCGGATGAGGTGAAGAAAGAGGCGCTGAAGGAATTGGGCCGGCTCACGCGCATGTCCCCAATGGCCGCCGACTACGGCGTAACTCGCAACTACATCGAGTGGCTGGCAGTGCTTCCCTGGGCCAAGACTTCTGGCGGCGACGTGGACATAATTAAAGCCAAGGAAGTCCTTGATGCCGACCATTACGACTTGAAACGAGTAAAAGATCGCATCCTCGACTATCTTTCCGTTCGTCGTTTAAAGCCCACGATGAAGGGGCCGATTCTCTGCTTTGTAGGTCCTCCTGGAGTAGGCAAGACTTCGCTGGGCAAATCCATCGCCCGCGCTCTGGGCCGGAAATTTGTCCGCATCTCGCTGGGTGGGGTGCACGATGAAGCTGAAGTGCGTGGCCATCGCCGTACGTACATTGGTGCTCTGCCCGGGCAGATCATCCAGGGAATTCGTCGCGCGGAAACCAAAGATCCCGTCTTTATGCTCGACGAGATCGACAAAGTCGGCCGCGATTTTCGTGGAGATCCCAGTTCCGCATTACTCGAAGCTCTGGATCCCGAGCAGAACTCCACTTTCCGCGACAACTATCTGGATGTTCCCTTCGATCTCTCAAAGGTATTGTTCATCACCACCGCCAACATGCTCGATCCCATCTCCGAACCACTGCGTGACCGCATGGAGATCATCGAACTCCAGGGCTACACCGAGGAAGAGAAGGTACACATCGCATTCCAGTATCTGATTCCGCGGCAAATCGAAGAGAATGGAATCACCAAAGAACAGATTGATTTCCCCGAAGACTCAGTTCAATACGTGATCCGTCACTACACTCGCGAAGCCGGTGTGCGAAATCTGGAACGCACCATCGGAACCATCTGCCGCAAGCAGGCCCGTCGTCTCGCCGAAGGTAAAACCGAAAAATTAGTCGTCACTCCGGAAATCGTGCAGGAATTCCTCGGCGGCATCAAGATTCGTGTCGAAGGCGAAATCGCTGAGCGCACCGAACGCGCCGGCGTCGTGGTCGGCCTGGCTTGGACCCCGTCTGGCGGCGACATTCTGTTCGTCGAAGCCAATGTGATGAAGGGCAAAGGCGGTTTCACCATGACCGGCCAGATCGGCCAGGTCATGCAGGAGTCTATGCAAGCTGCACTAACCTGGGTGCGTTCCAACGCCGTGCAGTTGGGCATCTCCGAGAATTTCTTCGCCGAGCACGACATTCACATTCACGTGCCTGCGGGCGCCATTCCCAAAGACGGCCCATCGGCCGGCGTCACCATGACCACGGCCCTGGTCTCGTTGCTGACCAATCTCCCGGTGCGTCCACTGACCGCCATGACCGGAGAGATCACGCTTAGCGGCAACGTTCTGCCCATCGGTGGCGTGAAAGAAAAAGTCCTGGCTGCCAAGCGGGCGGGTGTCCGTGACGTCATTTTGCCGGCTGAGAACCGGATGAATGTCGTCGAAGACCTGACCCCGGAGCAACTGGAGAACATTAACATTCACTACGTGAAGACCATCGACGAGGTTCTGCGTCTGGCGCTGCCATCGTCACCCAGGCAAGTGAAACAGGACGCCGAAGAACGGGAAAAAGTCCTCAGCGAGCAGCCGGTGGCGTAACAATCGGCTCTTGGTTCACGGTCGCAGAGCGGCGCAAGAGTAAAGCCCATGGCGCAAAGCCGTGGGCAGACCTGAAATTGGCCGAATTGGCCGAGCGGCGAAAGAGTCTTTTCATCCACACCCGTCAACCTGAACCCACGGGCGACAAGCTCCCGCATTTCCCCATTTATCTATGGGTTACATCTGAAAGACCCCATCGCTCCGGGGTAGAACTTTCGCTCTCCACTAGTGTTTAATCCTTTGAGACGTTTTTTCTGAAAAGCGTGCGCGGCGAGAACCGCCAGCGAGGAATGAACTAATGAAAACGCCACGAGTCTTATTGATTTCCGCAGTCTTAACCGGTCTGCTAGCGCTGCCAATAACCCGGCGAGCCTTGGCCCAGGACCAGCCAGCCCCGCAGGACCAAGCCGCGCCACAGGACCAAGCGCCACCACCGGATCAAACTCAAGCTCCGCAGGACCAAACCCTGGCGCAACCGCAACAGACGCCGGCCCAGCCGGATGCATCTCCGGCACAGGACCCCCCGGGCCGCGTTGCCCGCCTGAGCTATTCCAATGGCTCTGTGTCTTTTCAACCCGGCGGCCAGGGTGATTGGGTGGCGGCCGTGCAAAATCGCCCTCTCACGAACGGCGACAATCTCTGGGCAGACAAGGATTCTCGCGCCGAGTTCCAGATCGGTTCCACTTCGATACGCATGGACTCTGAAACCAGCGTGACCTTTCTTGATCTCGACGACCGCACCACCCAACTGCGCCTGTCTCAGGGTTCGCTTGTCTTTCGTGTGCGCCATCTCGACGACGAAGATCGCTTCGAGATTGATACTCCTAATTCCGCCTTCCAGGTTCAGCGTCCTGGCGAGTATCGTGTGGACGTAAATGCCGCCGGCGACGAAACCGATGTTACGGTGTGGAAAGGCCGCGGCGAAGTGACCGGTGGAGGGGACTCCTTCGTGGTGATTGCCGGCCAGCGAGCGACCTTCAACGGCACCGACAAATTGGATCACCAGATCGGGCAAGTCCCCACCAATGATGACTTCGACAGTTTCGCTTTCGATCGTGACCAGCATGAAGACAAAGCCGAATCATCCAATTACATTTCTCCAGAAATGACCGGCGCTGAAGACCTCGATGAATATGGTCACTGGAACTACGCCGCCGAATACGGTCCGGTCTGGACCCCGATCGGCGTTTCAGTGGGATGGGCTCCTTACCGCTTCGGCCACTGGGCGTGGGTCGCGCCATGGGGTTGGACGTGGGTGGAGAACGAGCCCTGGGGCTTCGCGCCCTTCCACTATGGGCGCTGGGCCTTTATAGGCGGCGGCTGGGGCTGGGTGCCGGGTCCGGTGCTGGTGCGGCCGGTGTACGCACCCGCCTTGGTGGCATTTGTAGGTGGCGGCGGTTTTGGTGTCGGCGTCGGTGTTGGCGTCGGACCCGTGGGCTGGTTCCCTCTGGGACCGCGTGAAGTGTTCGTGCCCTGGTACCACACCAGCCGCGTCTATGTGAACAACGTGAACATCACCAATACTCGGGTCAGCGTTAACCAGGTGAACACTGTCTACGGCGGAGCTCATGTTGCGTATGCCAATCAGCATGTGGCCAATTCGGTCACGGTGGTTTCGCATGACACCTTCGTGAATGCCCGTCCGGCCGCGCAGGGAATGGTCAAAATCGATGCGAAGCAACTCGCGGAAGCTCCTGTCGTTCATAACATCGCGGCTCAGCCAACGCGCGCCAGTGTGATCGGAGCAGGGCGCCCTGCCGCGGCACGACCACCCGCCGCGGTCGTCAACCGATCGGTGGTGGGCACTCGCGAGCCAACCCCGCGAACCCCCTTCGAGGAGAGACAATCGGCGACGAACGTTCGTGCAGAAACCCCTGGAAAGCCTGCCAGCCCGCGTATGGAGGAGCAGGGAACCGCGCCCCGGGAACAACCGCCCAGCACAGACAATCGTGCCGCAGCGCCTAATGTCCCGCGTCCCGCAGTAGTGCCACGGCCGCCAGTTGCAACCGGCCATCCGCTCGTACGGTCAGCTCCGCCGGTACAGGACAGGCCGGAGCGTAACCAGAGCGAGGCGCAGAAGTTCAGCACCTGGCAGCAACACCGGAGTGCCCCTGCACCCCGATCTGCTCCACACTCGTCCGCGCCCGCGCATTCGGGTAAGCCCAAGGGCGGACGCTAACGCGCTTGATACAAGTCGCCGGCTCCCTTACAGGAGCCGGCATTTTCTTGCGGCAATCACGATACACTGAGAGTTGATAGCTCCTTTTGCCATGCAGGTTCGCGTCCTATTCTTCGGAATGCTGAAAGATCTCACCGGCCGCAGCAGCGATTCGCTCGAACTGCCCGAGCATGCCACCCTGCACGACCTTCTGGCTCACTACCAGCTGCAAATTCCCCGCTTGAAGCCGATTGCCGCTTCTCTCGCAATGTCTATCAATCAGGAATATGCGCCGCCCCAGGCCCGGCTCAAATCAGGGGACGAGGTCGCCTTGCTCCCTCCCGTCAGCGGCGGCTCAGGGCAGGCCAACTCGGTCGCCGAAACTGTAAGGGACAGGCGTTACGCCGCCATCGTGGATCAGCCAATCGAGACGCAGGCGCTTCTCGAAAAGATCAAGCAACCGGACGATGGCGCTGCCGTGGTCTTTGAGGGAGTGGTGCGCAACCATACGCGCGGACGCCGGACACTCTATCTCGACTACGAAGCCTATCCGGAAATGGCGCTCAAACAGATGGAAGTGCTGGCACAGGAGGCTCTGTCGAAGTTTCCAATTCGCGATGTTGCCCTTGTGCACCGTGTCGGCCGTCTACAAATCGGAGAAACCAGCGTCGTCATTGTGGTCGCCTCCGCCCACCGCACAGCTGCCTTCGAAGCTTGCCGCTGGCTCATTGACGCTCTGAAACGCACCGTCCCCATCTGGAAGAAAGAATACTTTGAGGATGGTGCTGTCTGGGCCGATGGCGAGCCTTTTCCGCCCGAACTCGCCTACGGCGAAGGCAGCCATTCAGGGATGCCCGCATCTAAATGACCAGCCCCTTGAACCGTCCTTCACGCATGCGACAGCTTTTTCTTTTCCTCACAGTGGCCATTGCAGTTTCCCCTGCGCAGGTGCCAAAGCCGCCGTGGGCGGGTGGTTCCGCGCCCGTCAAGAAGTCGTCCGGTGCCAGCGCTACAAGTCCCGATGCTTCTCAGAACCCCGACTCAACCATCAAAGTTGACGTCAAGTTGGTGAACGTCTTCGTCACCGTCACTGACGATCATGGCGCCCCGGTTGGCGGCCTGACGAAAGAGAACTTCGAACTACTCGAAGACGGCACGCCACAGACCATCTCCGTATTCGACAAAGAGTCAGCCCTGCCGCTTTCCATCGTCATGGACATCGACACCAGTCTCAGCACCCGCAAAGACCTGCCGCTGGAATTGACCTCGGCCCGCCGCTTCGCTCACGCCATCCTTCGTCCCGTGGACGCTCTTTGTCTCTACGAATTCAGCGAAACCGTGGACGAGATTGTTCCCTTCACTCCCGATCTGAAGGCCATTGACCGCGGCATCGACCGGGCCCACTACGGTGCTGCCACTGCGCTCTACGACGCCATCTATCTCGGCTCGCAAGCGGTGGACCGCCGGCAGGGGAGAAAAGTGATGGTGATCATCACCGATGGCGGAGACACCGTCAGCCGCGTCGATTACAAGGAGGCCGTGCGCGCTGCCCAGGAAGCCGAAGTCATCGTCTACAGCATCATCGATGTGCCCATTGAAGCCAGCGCCGGACGCGACACCGGCGGCGAGCATGCCCTCATCCAGATTTCCGAAGATACCGGCGGCAAGTATTTTTACGCCACTTCAGTGCCGCAGCTCGATGAAGCCTTCCGGAAAATCAGCGATGAGCTGCGCACCCAATACTTGCTGGCTTATTACCCTTCGCGGCATTTTTCTGATTCCAGTTTCCGTCGAATCGAAATCAAAGTCACAGGAGCGTCTGCCGGTTCCACGTTCGCGGTGCACCATCGGACTGGCTATTACACAAGAAAGTCGCACTTCTAACAAGACAGAGAAGATCTGTCTGGGGTGTGGGTCCCAAGTTCGCATGCTATAAGTATCTGACACGGATGCTCACCAGAGATTGCGAAAGGAAAGTGTCGATGGTCTCGAATTCCAGGTTCTCTCCATCCAGCTTCGCAGTACGAACCCTTGCGGTTTTGCTCGCTCTGTCGACTTCACTTTTTTCTCAGAGCACCAGTTCCACCGGCAGCATTCAGGGCATCGTCGTGGACCAGACCGGCGCGGTGGTCAGCGGGGCCAAGGTTCGCATCACTCGCATAGCCACGGGCCAGGTGGTAAATGCCACCACCACTTCCGCGGGAGCTTACACCTCTGGTGCATTGACGCCTGGCGATTACGTCGTACACGTCGAAGCTCCGGGTTTCAAGACTGCCGAGCTTCCGCTTAACGTACAGGTGGGTGTTACCACTGCGGGTAGTGTGAAGCTGCAGGTGGGGCAGACCAATCAAGTGGTGGAAGTGCAGGCTTCGGGAATCCAGGTCAACACCGAGCAAGTCACCGTGCAAGGCGTTCTGACCAGCCAGCAGATCGAGAACCTGCCCATCAATGGAAGGAATTTCCTCGATCTGGCACAACTTGAACCCGGAGTGCAAATCCAGGACGGCGGCAACTTCGACCCCACCAAGAACGGTTTTTCGTCCATCTCCTTCGGCGGGCGCTTCGGTCGCACCGCTCGCATCGAAGTGGACGGCCTCGACATCAGCGATGAAACCGTCGGTACCACCACCCAGAACATCCCTGAGGGCGCGATCCAGGAGTTTCAGATCGAGCAATCATCATTGGACCTCTCTACCGAATTGACCTCCTCGGGAGCTGTGAATGTCAGCACCAAATCAGGGACCAACGCCTATCACGGGGAAGGTTACTACTACTTCCGCACCCAAAGCCTCGACGCGGATCTTCCCGGAGCCAGCAGCAATTATTTTCAAAGAAATCAATTTGGCGCGAGCGTCGGCGGCCCCATCATTCACGACAAACTGTTTTTCTTCTTGAGCGCCGAGCGTACAAAGCAGGATTTGCTGGATCCTGTCTTGCCTAGTGGCCCATTCCAGGCGCTGACTGGAAGTTTCGATTCCCCGTTCCGCGAAGCCGAGGGCGTGGGCCGTCTGGATTGGCAAATCAACAGCCGGTTCAAGTTTTTCTACCGTTTTTCCTTCGATCAAAATCGCAGTGTCCTGGCCATCATCCCTAACTCTTTTCAGCCCTTCGCCAACAACAATCACACTCCCGTGCAAGCCTTTGGACTCGACTTCAACACCGGAGGCTTCACCCATAGCATTCGTTTCGGTTACACCAAGTTCCGCAATCAGATTGCAGATGCGGTTGGCGGTTCTCCAATTTTCAATCCCGCCCCCAACCTGGAGTTGGCCATCGGCAGCGATCCCGACTGTTTGACCGCGGGAGCTGATTTCTTCTGCTCCGGCCCGAGCTTTCTTGCGCCCCAAACCACCTACCAGTCGAATTTTCAGACCAAGTACGACGGCAGCAAGGCGGTGGGCGCGCACATCCTGCGCTACGGGGGCGGCTACAATCACATCTTCGGAGGCGGTTCGGCCAGCTTTCTCGCGCTCGCGCCCGCTGTCGGCTCGGGCGTCGGCGATTGTGCTGCTGCCTGCCTGGCTTTGCCCGGTGGCGCCGCCAATCCGCTGAACTACCCCGCCAACAACATTCAACTGGGCAACGGCCAGGGATTCTCATCGGAAATACCGGCTTTTGGGCTCCCGGCGGGAGGCATCGGTCCCGACAACCGCGTCTTGCTTTACTTCGGTGATACCTGGAAAATAAAACGCAACTTGACTCTCACTTACGGCCTGCGCTACCAGCGTGACACTGGCCGTACCGATAGCGACTTGGCGGCCATTCCTGCCCTGCAAAAGTTCGGGGCTGGACTGGGCAATCGTGTGAACCAGCCCAATCTTAACTTCGGTCCCCAAGTCGGCGTTGCGTGGGATCCAGGCCGCGCCGGTAAGACTGTGCTGCGTGCCGGACTCGGATTGTTCTACGAGAATGCGGTGTGGAACAACGTCCTGTTTGATCGCCCTCCGCGCTTGGCCTCCGGATTGTTTCTGGCCAACCCGACGGTCTGCCCAGGTACCGTCTTTACTCTGCCCAACGGGCAAACTCAGAATTGGGGAAAGGATGTCTGTGGTCAACCCATCGGGCAAGTGGCCAATCAGATCGCCGCCTTTCAAGCGCAATACCAGGCGGCGACTCTCGCCGCCGGTCCGGCGACCAATCCTTCGTTCATTGGCAATGCGCTTTCTGATGGCCTCGACGCCACGGGCACCGACCTATTCGCCCCCAAGTACGTCAGTCCGCGGTCAGTGCAGATGAATTTCGGCATCCAGCACGAGCTCCGCCCAGGGATGGTTTTTACCGTTGATTTTCTACGCAACATCGAGACTCACTCCCTGCTCGCGATCGATACCAATCACGTTGGTGACGCCCGCTTTTTCAATAAGACCAACGCCCTGAACGCCATCAACCAGACCTTGGCGAATTGCGGTGTCAGTGGCGCCAACGCCATCAATCTTGCCATTGCCAATTGCCCCAACAGTCCTGTCCCATTGGCGCCGGGTCAGACGTATACTCCACGCGGGGCCACCATTGCAGACTTTGCCACGAACGGCCTCGACTCCGGCTATTCGCTGTGCAGCGGCGCGCCCTGTCCAACCGCCGCGTTCCCCGGGGTCAACCAAAACCTGGGCGCAAACCAGATGTTGTTCCCCAGTGGCCGCGCCGTCTACAACGCGCTGCAGATGTCGCTGAAGCAGAATCTGCGCCAGCCGTTCAAGAGAATCTCGAATCTGGACCTCCAGCTTTCGTACTCCTATTCGAAGTATGTGGCCCCAGCGGTGGACAACGATTTCATCAACATTGCCACTGACTTCAATGACCCGTTGCACTACATCGGACCCAACGGACTCGATCGCCGCCATCAGTTCTCCCTTGGCGGCACCATGGATCTGCCCTACTCGTTCCGGCTCGGCCTGATCGGCCACTTCTACAGTCCCCTTCCCGTAACCCTAACACTCCCTCCCTCCGGGAACCCAGGCGGCATTTTCCAGACTGACTTAACCGGCGATGGCACCGGCGACGGCAGCTTCGCTTCCAATGGCGGCACCGGCGACGTTCTGCCTGGAACCAACATCGGTTCTTTCGGCCGGGGCGTAAAGGCCAGCAATCTGAACACCTTTATCACCTCTTACAACCAGAACTTTGCCGGCCAGCCCACTCCGGCAGGTCAAGTGCTGATCAGTGACGGGTTGTTCAACTTGGGTCAGTTGCAGTCGCTCGGCGGAGTGCAGCAGCTTGTCCCTCTCGCGCCTGCCAACGAGGCCAACATGGACTGGTTGCGCGCCTTCGACCTCAGTCTGAGCTGGATTTACAAAGTGAAAGAGCGCTTCGAGATTCATCCCGGCGTGTCCTTTTTCAACGTATTGAACTTCGCCAACTTTGACGGGCCTTCCAATCCGCTCAGCGGTGTCCTTAGCGGAACACCCGGATCGGTCAACGGAACTTCCGGACAGCAGCCCAACAGCAACCGCCTGGGACTCGGTTCCGGCGTATTCGCGCTCGGTGCTCCGCGCGCCATTGAGTTCTCTTTGAAGGTCACGTTCTAGCGGGTGGTGGTGGTTTTTCTTTGCGGCGGGGTTTCTCGGCGATCTCTACGACTGAGGCCGTTTTTGTAGATCCGAGGCTCATCCGTGGAAATCCGCAACTGGTTTCCTCTTCCCCCCGTGCGGCACGTGTAAAATGTTTGTATGACGTTTCAAGGGCAAGCCTCGCAGGGCCTCTCACGCAAGCCAAAGGCGTCACCCCCTGAAGAAACCTCGGAAGAATCCAATTACCTTAAGTCGCTCGCGGAAAAGCAGAAGCCCGTGAGCATTAAGTTGTCCGATGGAGAGATCGTAAACGGCTGGATCGAGTATTACGACAAGAACATGGTCCGGCTGACCCGCGAAGAAAAGCCCAACCTCTTTATCTTTAAACACGAAATCATGTATATCGCCGAAGATGGCGGCAAACGCAAGTAGCGGATGACTTCCATCACCAAGGCCGATGTCATTGCACCTGCGGCCCAGATCGCTCGCGAGGCCGGCGCCCTGCTCATGGACTATTTCCATCGCAAGGTGACCGTCGAATACAAGGGCGAGGCCGACTTGGTCACTGTCGCCGACCGCAAATCCGAAGCACTCATCCGCCAGCGCCT
>Ga0207153_1106_pt2 | contig 16937 bp, 13 predicted proteins | sample Alteio_BWMinHeat_27_FD_153580 | JGI IMG/M metagenome (GOLD analysis project Ga0207153, IMG submission 153580) | Enriched cells from forest soil in Barre Woods Harvard Forest LTER site, Petersham, Massachusetts, United States -... | ecosystem: Environmental > Terrestrial > Soil > Temperate forest >...
TTTTGGAAGTCCTCCACAGCGAGCTTGCGGTCGCGATGATCGAGCACGACCCCTAAGTTGTTGTAGATTTCCGCCAACGGCAAGTGTTGGGCAACGGCATTGAATGCAGATTCCGCGCGCGAATAGTCTTCCTGATGGTAGGCGGCGAGTCCGAGATAGAAGTTGGCTTCTCCAGAGTGCGGATTGGCGGGCGGAATGTGGGACAGCCACACGGCGGCTTGCTCGTACTTAGCTTCTCGGTAATAGGTTTCGCCCAAATGAAGGCTGGCCGCGAAGTATTCGGGATTGAAGTGTAAGGCTTCGTGGAACTGTTGAATCTGCTGTTCGCTAGTGGGGGCGGTTACACCCTTGACGTAACTCTCAAAAGCATCCAGGCGGACCGGGGGAGCTTGCGCCAGGAACGCCGAGCGAGTGGTGCTGAAATTGGGATAGAGGCTGCGCAGAATGTCCCAGGACAGCCCGGTCTGGATGTCGATGAGTTGGACCAGAGGACCGGACTCGGTGATCTCCGGCAGAAGTCGCGGCCGACGCATGTCAAGCAGTTGGGCTTTAACAGAGAAGGTCTGCCCGTCGAAGTTGTACTCGCCCATCACCACGAAATCGACGTCCATCTGCTCGGCGATGCGGTAAATAGTGGCGCGGGAGGGGCGGAGATGCGCGGGAATCCCCAGGCGGTCATAGGCGTGCAGACGGTCTTCCCGAGGCAGGACGTAAAGCGTGGGAGAGTTGAGGCGTTCCTGGAGGAGTTCAGGAAAAGAATCGCCGATCCATTCAATTCCGGGAGCCTTGGACAGGTTCTCGAACGGGACGACCAGGACGGTTTGGCCTGTAGTGGACGCTTCCTGGCCAACAGCAATGGCTGACAAGAAGAGCAGTGCGATGAGCTGGAGGAATCGCAAGACCCCCACATTATAACGTGTGCTCAGGTCCCCTCTATCACCCTTGTGAAGTCGGCTCCTGCGGACTAATATTTTGATCTATGAGGATCGATGGCGTCAGAAGGCCGCTGGGTCCTGTGTACTTGCTGGCGCTGGTATGTCTCATGGCTGGCGTACTTCACTCTGAGAATGATGCGTGTTTGTCACGTACAACGCTGATCGGAGTGGCTGGCACGAACGGGGAAACGTTTCAAGGTTTGACCGTGGCTGACTTCAAGGTGAGTGTAGGGGGGAAGGCTGCTTCCATACAATCCGCGACCCCATCGAGCGGACCGCCGCGGGTCGTCATCCTCCTCGACACCAGCTCGAACCACGATCAATCAACCTGGGCTGCGACGCAGGGGATGGTCGAGGAGTTCCTCGCCGGGTTTCCCGACGTCGGTGATTTCACCGTGCTAACCTTTGACGACAAAGTTCAGCAAGTTGTTCATGAAACGGATCGTGCCACTTTGCAAGGCACTTTGGGAGAAATGTTTCCGTCTGGGAAGCCGGAGTCCGAGGTCGCCTTGGCCGAGGCTGTCAAGAAGGCAAACCTTGGCTTTGGCGAGTACCGCCAGGGCGATGCCGAACTCCTAATTACAACCTCGGATCAGATTTCCAAGGAAACCGAGCAAGCGCTGGGCCAGCAGAGAGTCGCCGGCGTCCGCTTGTTTGGGGCCTCGTTCGATCAATCCAGACGTCGCGGACCGACCTTGTTCGGTCCGGGGATGACGGTAGAAAACTACGGTCCGCTGGACGCTGCGTCAAAAGCCTCGGGTGGCCTGTGGACACGGGTCGACATGAGTCGTGAAGACCCGACAGCATCATTGCGGAGTGCAACAGCGGCCGGGAAAGCGACCGCTACCTTGGTACGTAATTATTTGGCGCTCGAATTACGCCTGGCCTCGCCGGTCACGAAACCGGAGAAACTGAAAATCGAATTGATGAAGGGCTCGAAGGGCAAGGCACAGGATCGATTCGCCACTTATCCCCAAGAACTCTTCCCCTGCCAATAAGTGGTTTAGTTAACGTTTCTCTTTTCCTAATGCTTTCCAGCCGGGGAGGGTTTGATCTCCGGTAATCAGGCGCGCGCCGCGTTCATAGGTCAGATATGACCAGGCCCACTGGATCATCACCATGATGCGATTGCGGAATCCAATCAGGAAAAAGATGTGGATAAATAGCCACGACAGCCAGGCGAGGAAACCGGAGATGTGGACCTTGCCGAATTCGGCGACGGCGGCAGCACGGCCGATGGTCGCGAGATTGCCTTTGTTGAAGTAATGGAAGTTGCGGCGAGGCTCACCGCGCAGCTCGCGCTGGATGTTGCGCGCAGTGGCGCGACCCTCTTGCATGGCGACGGGTGCGACGCCGGGAATGATCTTTCCGTGTTCGTCCTTGAGGAATGCCAGGTCGCCTATGACGAAAACCTCGGGATGGCCGGGGATGCTTAAGTCGGGATTGACCAGCACTCGACCGGCGCGGTCGATGGGTGCTCCCAACTTCTTTCCCAACGGAGATGCGGCAACGCCGGCGGCCCACAGAATCACGGCGGCGGAAAGATGGGTTTCTCCCATGTGCACTACTCCGGCTTCGACGCCGGTGACCATAGTTGAGGTGCGGACATCGACGCCGAGATGGCGAAGCTGTTCTTCCGCGCTGCGCGAGAGATCCTCAGGGTAAACCGGCAGAATACGCGGGCCGCCCTCCAGCAGAATGATGCGAGTGCTCTTGGGATCGATGGATTGAAATTCGTTGGCCAGCACCTGGCGCGAAATCTCGGCCAGCGTTCCGGCTAGTTCAACTCCGGTCGGTCCGCCGCCGACGATTACGAAATTCAGCGGCTGCTGCGGGCCGCCGCTAGCGGCCTGGCGTTCATCGAGTTCAAAGGCCAGCAGGACGCGGCGACGAATTTCGAGCGCGTCTTCAATGGTCTTAAGGCCGGGTGCAAACGGCTCCCATTCGTCGTGGCCAAAATAGGCGTGGCTGGCTCCAGCGGCGACGATGAGGTAGTCGTAGGGGACCTCGAGATCAGGAAGCTTCACCCGGCGCTGTTCGAGATTGAAATCCTGCACCTCGCCTAGCAGAACTTCGATATTGCGGCGGCCGCGGACGATCCAGCGGATGGGCGCGGCAATCTCGCCGGGAGAGAGTCCGGCAGTCGCCACCTGATAAAGCAGCGGCTGGAAGGTGTGAAAGTTCCGGCGGTCGATGAGGGTGATCTGGACTGGCAGGCGAGCCAGATGCAGCGCGGCTTGTAAGCCGCCGAAGCCGGCGCCGACGACCGCTATCCGCGGAGTGTGTTTGGGTTCCATTTTGCCCTGCGACAAAAGAGTAGCATCTTGCCTGCTAATGCGGCCCGATGTCTAGAGTTCTTACTCAAGTGTCCTGCGGGAAATCCTCAAGATACTCATGGGAGGGTTCTTGATCGGTTAACATGACCGGGTCAGACCCGAGCTAACGCGTTGCCCGAGAAACCTTCACAGATAGAACGGCCGTCCGGCGCAGATCGCTGGCTTCACTTCCTGGTGCCGTCGGCGAGCGACGTGCTTTTTGTCACGTTGCTGTTCGGACTGAGCTGCGGGGCCTTGGGACGGCTGCTGCTGCGCGATGCCAGCATCGGCTGGCACATTCGCAATGGGCAGCAAATGCTGCTGACCCACACCATCACTCACTCGGATGTTTTCTCTTCCACGATGAATGGGAAGACGTGGTACGCGTGGGAGTGGCTGTACGACGTGGTCTTCGCCGCGATTCACCACGCGCTGGGCCTCAATGGAGTGGTCTTCTACACGGCGGCAATCATTGCGGCGACATTTGTGTTGACCTTGCACCTGGGGCTGCGGCGCGGGGGAAGTCTTCCGATTACGTTATTGCTTGTGATCGTGGCGCTGGGGGCGTCGGCGGTGCATTTTCTTGCTCGTCCGCATGTGTTGAGCTGGCTGCTCACCGTCGTCTGGTTCGAGTTACTGGATTCCGCCGCGAGCGCTCCGGTTTCTGAACAGAAGAAACACCTGATCTGGCTGCCAGGATTGATGTTGCTCTGGGTGAATGTGCACGGCGGATTTGTGCTTGGGTTTGTGCTGCTGGCGGTGTATTTGGTGGGTGGGGTGATTCAATACTTCAGTGATCGAGAGCGGCGGAGCGAGATTGCAACCTGGCTGAAGCGGCTGGGTGGCGTGAGTTTGCTGGTGACGGCGACGAGTTTCGTTAATCCTTATACGTATCAGCTTCACCTCCACGTTTACCGTTATTTGACTGACCGCTTTCTTATGGACCGGATCAGTGAGTTTCTTTCGCCGGATTTTCATGGGGCGGCGCAGCAGTGTTTTGCGGTGCTGGTGCTGATCGCGATTGTGACGGTGGCGAGTGCCAGGAAAAAGTTGAGCGCGACGCATCTGTTGGTTCTGTTGGTTGCGGTTTATGGCGGATTCTATGCTACGCGGAGCCTGCCGACTTCAGCTTTGTTGATTGTCTTGATCATTGCTCCAGTGATCTCGGAGAGCGTGGCGGCGTTGGGCGCAAATGCGGATGCCGCGGGTTGGCTGCGCGGGATAGCTTCGTGGACTGACGCTTTTGGCGGACGCATGGAGAATCTGGAGAAAAGTCTTTACGGACATTTTTGGCTGGTGCTGGTGTTTGTCCTCGGCTTGTGGACGTGCGCGCATCAGGGGCGGATCGGCTCGACTCAGTTCATCAGCGCATATTTCGATGACAAGAGATTCCCGGTGGACGCGGCGGAAGCGATTGCTGAGCGAGGGATCCACGGGCCGATCTTCAGCTTGGATTATTGGGGCGGGTATCTGATCTATCGGCTGTATCCGGAGACCCAGGTTGTAGCGGATGATCGCCACGACTTGTATGGGGAAGAATTCTTCAAGGAATTCTTGAAGATTGTTCTGGTGCAGCCAGGTTGGGACGAAACGTTGGATAAGCTGCGGGTGGATTGGGTGCTCATGCCGACGGACTCACCGCTGGCGAATATCCTGAGGTTGAAGCCGGGGTGGGAAGCGGTGTACGAGGATAAAACGGCTGAGCTGTTTCGGAGAGTAGACAAGAAAAAATGACGCATCCCTTATCGTGTGTCGATATCGAACCCCAGAATGGCGTTAACTTCGACCGGTTGTTCTCCGCGAAATGCGGGGCGAAACTTCCAGGCGGGCAGAGCGGCTAGAACTTTGGTGGTCAGCTCATGAGTTCCCGGTTCGAGGACTCGCGGGTTGCGAACCAATCCCGAGCGGTCGAGAACGCAGGCGATCACGAGGCGCGAGCGTTTGAGGTTTGCTGGGAGATCGGTACGCATGGGGTGAGGAGCGGTCAGGTCCTCTCCATAAGGATGCGTGGCTGAAGTCGGGTCGGCATATTCCAGCACGGCGGGTCCCAAGGCAGTATTGAGGTAAATGGTGTAGACCTTGTCGCCTTTGAGGGTGCCGTAGTAGTTGAAGGCTCCGCCAGAGCGCGAACTGCCGACGATGGTGATGTCGGGGCCTTCGTTAGCTTTCATGGCAGAGGTGCGGCCAGGATTGGCGGTGGAGCCACCGTCCGCGCCAAAGCTGGGTAGCGTAATGATGTTGTTTCCACCATGCACGGAGACTCCCGGCAATGGCGGCTTGCCGACTGTGCCAGTGCCGGCGCCCCCCGGCCCTGGGTAAGGAGATATGCCGCCGCGCGCGGACGCATCCGTGCCCGGTCCTTCGCCCGATTTAGTCCCGCCGGGGCCTTCTCCGGAGAAACCACCACCCGGGCCTTCACCGCGTGCGATGCCTTGTCCGCCCTGACCTTCACCTACGCCCAGCTTGTTTCCGCCGGCGGGAGAGAGCGCCAGGGAACCGGCTCCAGCGCCGCCGGGGACGCCGACTTTAGATCCTGGCTGGCTGGAGAGGACGATGCCGTTTCCGCTAGTGTTGCCGCCGGTGTTACTGGGCGGCGCAGTCACCGAGCCAGCGTCGAGCGGCCCACCGAGCCCGGTACCACGGTTGCCATGACCCATCCCGCCAGCCGATCCCGCCCCGGAGACTGTTGGTGGCGGCGGAACTACTGCCGGGCTTCCACCCAGGCCAGCGACGGTTTGACCATGAAGAGAACCGCCTGCGACTTGTACTGGCGGTGGAACGACATTGGCGCTGCCAAGTCCGCCAACCGATCGGCGATCAGATGAGGCGCCACCTACTTGCACTGGCGGCGGCACGACTTGCTTTTGCAGTTCTCCGGAGCCGAATCCTGGACCCGTGGCCTTGAGGTCGCGCGCCACTTGTGTGGGGGGCGGTGCGATCACACTGGGAGCCGGCAGCGTGAGCCGGGGATTGAGATTGGTGATCTGCTCAGGAGCGGAAACTGGCGGTGGCACTACGCTGATGGCCTGCGAACCCGGAATGCGCACCGAAGTGATATCGCGCTGCGCGGCACTCGGAGGCGGCGGAACGACCGCTGCACTTAACGCCGGCGCTTTACGCATCTTTTGCTGGTCCACCTGGGGGACAGGTGCGACTGGAGTTTCAGCGAGTTTCGGCGCCTGCAGGGAAGGCCTCAAGCCTTCCGCAGGAGCAGGCCCAGGAATTGGCTTATATGCCAGCAGATTCGCAACTGCGGAACTCGACTGCGGCAGATTGAGCTTGGGAGCATCCACTATTTTCTCGCGCAGCACATCGCCACGCGCCACGCGGATAACCTGGGTCGGGTGATGGGCCTCGTGTCCTCCGGCACGTCCGGAACGGCCGGCGCGAGCCCCTCCGCGGTCTTCGGTCTGAGGCAACTCGTTCCCGGAAAAATAAATAATGTCGTACTTCGGCAGGCTCGGCGGCTGATAGGGACGCAGGCTGGCGAGACGGGCGGGCAGCACGATGGCGGCAAGCAGCAGCACTCCCTCCACGATCCAGGAGAGCAGCATGCCGCGGTAGGGAAAAGAGTCGGTCCTGGCCTCGCCGGCTAGGCGCTTGGGAGACTTGCCCAAGGCGGGCCCGATGGCGGAGACGAATTCCCGCCACGGCGAAGACCATTCGATCAGAAGCTTGAGGTCGTCGCTCTCGAGGTCAACGTTCTGGAGTTCAGCTTTCACGCCGTGCGTGTCCCTCGTGCCTGCCCCATCGCGATATCGATTTCATCTCCAACAGCGGTTTGGCTGGAGCGCAGCGTGTCTCCTGGCAACTCCAGCACCGAAGCGGTCCGCAAACTTACTTTGGCCATACGCCAGGGCCGCAGGTTCTGCTCGATGTGTACCACGCACCTGCGGGCGTCGAGGTAGAGCACATCAATAGGAAATTTCATGGCGAAGGTATGGACTCCGCGGCAGGGTACGATCCACAGGCCATCCCCGGAACGAAAGCTCGCAGCCGCGGTACACATCAAACCGCGGAAGCGGGACCAATGGGTTGCGGCAAGCGTGACATGAGTGGCCAGATACGCTTGACGCGTCCGGTTAAACGCATAGCCTGTGGAACCCGGTAAAGACATCATAACTCCTGAACGCATTCCTGGTCGGGGGACCTTCTACCGTGACGTCACGGGCATCAGCGTGCGGATCAACTGAATCACTGCCGGCCCGAGCGTGACAAAGATAATCGAGGGGAGGACAAAGAGTACGAGGGGGATCACCATTTTGATGGTGGTTTTGGCGGCTTGTTCTTCGGCCCGCTGGCGCCGCTCGGTGCGCAGGGAATCGGAGTGCACACGCAGCGCCTGGGCCACACTGGTGCCGAAGCGGTCGGTCTGAATCAGGGTTCCGACGAGAGAGCGAATATCGTCCACACCGGTGCGCTCCACAAGATTGCGTAGGGCTTCGGCGCGGGGCTTGCCAGCGCGCATCTCGAGGTTGACCATATGGAACTCATCACTCAATTCGCGGTGGGCATGCTGCAAGTCCTGGCCCACACGCATCAGGGCCTGATCGAGGGCGAGTCCGGCTTCCACGCAGATGACTGTAAGGTCGAGTGCGTCGGGCAAGCCTAGCTTGATGCGTTGCTGGCGGTTCTTGATCAGGCGTTTCAGCACGAAGCGGGGCAGAAAAAATCCCAGCGCGGTGACGCTTACCAGCAGCACTGGCGAATCGAAACCGCTGCTCAAGACCACCAACGCGAATCCGAAGAGGGCACAGGCCAGGCGGCTGCCGACGTAGACGGTCAAATGGCGCGGGTCGCGGTAGCCGGCCTGGATCAGCCAGGCTCGGGCACGGGAGACTTCGCCGGGTGAGAGCGGGATGGCCTTGCTGAGCGGGTCCAGCGCCTGCTCAATGCGTTCCCGCATGGCTGGCTTTTCCTGCGGCTTCTCGCGCTGCCAGCCCAGCGCGCGCAGGCGAGCGCCCAGGACCGAAGACGGTGCGTACGCCGCTGCCCCGAATGAGAAGATCACGGCGACGACAGACAGGAAAACGAGGATGGTCAGGGCCAGCGCCATAGGTTAAACCTGAATCTGGATAATCTTCCGAATCACGAAATAGCCGATCGTCTGGAGCACGATTCCGCCCACAACTAAAGTATGCCCGATGGGATCGGCGAACAGGGGATGAATAAATGACGGATTGGTGGTCAGCATTACCACCACAATAACAGGGGGCAAACCCATGAGGAGCATCATGGTAAGGCGCCCCTGGGCGGTATATACACGCACCTGCCGCATGATCTTGAAGCGCTCGCGGATCACATAGGAAAGATTATCCAGAATCTCGGCGAGGTTGCCGCCGGTCTCGCGTTGCAGCATGACCGCAGTAACAAAGAATTTTACGTCCACCAAGGGCACGCGTCCGGCCAGGTTCATCAACGCGTCACGTACCGGCAGCCCGAACTTCTGCTCCTCAAATAGTTTGCGAAATTCCGAGGCGATGGGCTCAGAAATCTCATTGGCAATCAATTCCAAAGCAGTGGTAAAGGCGTGGCCGGCGCGTACGGCGCGAGCCAGGGTATCGATGGCGTTGGGGAACAGCTCTTCAAATCTCTGGAAGCGCTTGGTGCGCCGGTAGGACGCATAGGAGTAAGGTAAAACTCCACCCAGAACAACGCCGACCATCACGAACAGCAATGCCTGATTGGGCGGAAGGGAGCCAGCGACAAAATATCCGACCGTACCGACCACCACGGCGCTGACCACGCACAGCAGGAGAATATTTCCGGCACGAACCCTCAGATCGGCCTGCTCGAGAAAGATCTGGAAATTCGCCATGCGCTCGGAGCGGCGGAGCAAGCTGTCGAGCGCGGGGATCTTGCTCATCATTTCATCGCGCAGGAGGGCAAGCTCTTCGGTACTTTGTTGTTCGGCTTTTTGCACCGAGGCCAGGCGGTCGCGCAGCATTCGGGCCTGGGCGCTGCGCTGGTCGAGAAAGGAGCCGACGGCGAACACCAGCAGCGCCACCAATATGAACACCACAAGGGCAATGATGGTCAGCATGGTTGTTGGCTCCGACGGTTCACGCGCACTCAAACCTCCATCCGCGACTCAAACAAATCGCGGCGCAGGCGACAACCGGCTGTGGCAAGCCGGTCGGCGAATTTGGGATGAATTCCGGTCCCCTGAAATATTCCTTTGACTCTTCCGTCCTTATCGATCCCCGACCGTTCAAATACAAAAACTTCCTGCATGGCGATGATGTCACCTTCCATGCCAGTCACTTCGGAAACGGAGATCACTTTGCGGGTGCCATCGGCAAGGCGGGCAATCTGCACTACGGCGTGGATGGCGGAGGCGATCTGGTGGCGCATCGCGCGCTCCGGCAGATTGAGATTGGCCATGGAAAACATGCTCTCCAACCGGGCCAGCGCATCGCGTGGCGAATTGGCGTGGACGGTTGTCAGCGACCCCTCGTGGCCGGTGTTCATGGCCTGCAACATGTCGAAGGCCTCCTCGCCGCGGACCTCGCCCACCACGATGCGGTCAGGCCGCATACGCAAACTGTTGATCACCAATTGCCGCTGGCGGACCGCGCCTTTACCTTCAATATTCGGAGGACGGGTTTCGAGGCGCACCACGTGTTCCTGCTTCATCTGTAGTTCGGCGGCGTCTTCGATGGTCACAATGCGCTCGGAATTTGGAATGAACCCGGAGAGCACGTTGAGCAACGTGGTCTTGCCCGCGCCGGTTCCGCCCGAGACCAGTATGTTCAGCCGGCCCTTGACCATGGCAGATAACAGCTCAAGCATGCCTTCGGTGAGCGTCTTGTTCTCGAGCATGTTGCGTGAGGTCAAAGGATCGTGGCCGAAACGCCGGATGGAAAGGCATGGCCCATCGATGGCGAGCGGCGGAATGATGGCGTTCACACGAGAGCCGTCAGCCAGACGCGCATCCACCATGGGTGAAGATTCATCGACGCGCCGTCCCACTCGCGACACGATACGGTCGATGATCTGCATCAGGTGGGCATCATCCTTGAAACTCAAACCGGTTGGCTCAATCTTGCCGGCGCGCTCAACGTAAACCCGGTCGTATCGATTCACCAAAATATCGGAAACGGTAGGGTCTTTGAGCAGGGGTTCCAGCGGACCCAGGCCGAAAATCTCGTCGAGAATCTCGCGTGACAGACGTTCCCGTTCGGCAAAACTGAGGGGCACAGCCTCGCTGTTGACGGTGTTGCGGATCAGCAGCAGAACTTCGTCGCGGGCAGTGTCGCTGGGAGCGCGTCCTAGTTTTTCCAAATCCAGGCGGTCGAGAATCTTACGGTGAAGGTCAGCTTTGACCTGCTGGTATTCGGTCCTCTCGAAGGTTTGCAGATTCGCCATGGAAATGTCCAAAAAATCCTAACTAATCATTGAAACTACACTGTCTTAAACAATGACCAAGCCTTGCGTTTGACGTCCAGATCATTTTCCGTCAAGCGCGCCGCCAGACCGGCAAATGACCGGGCAATCTCAGTATGGTTGTGCTCCGAAAGAGGAACGCCGCGATCGATCGCGGTAGACACGGCAAAGTACTGGTTGGGGATTTTCCATAGCAGTTTTACTCCGGCGGCAGCTTCCGCATCACTTTCGCTGAACCCAGGAATCTTGCGAAAACGGTTCAGTATCAATTGAACTTTTTCGCGGCTGCCGCTTTCGCTCAAGTACTGCTGCACTCGGGCCGCGCTCCATAACGAAGCGACATCGGTATGGGTCACCATCAGAACCATTTGCGCCAAATTGGAAACCAGCCGGGTGGCAGCATCGATGCGCGACGAGGCATCCACCACTACATAGCGAAAATGGTTGATCAACATGTCAAACAGCTTGGCGAACTCAGCGGTCGAGGGCTCCGCCGAGACTGGGGTGGTCGGGCCCGCCAGCAGTTGCAAGCCTCCGCTGTGGCGGGTCATGAAGCTCTCCAGCAGGGAACTGTCCAGACGATGCAGGTTGCGGATGGCGTCTCCCACGCTGAACAGCGGCTTCAAGTTCAGGTGCAGAGCGCAGTGTCCGAGTGGGGCGACGTCAACCAGGGCGGTGCTGCCGTGCGCGGCTTGCAAAGCCAGAGAAAGATTTACCGCTACCGTTGTTGCGCCGCTGCCGCCTTTGGCGTTAACCACGGTGAACATCCTGCCGCGCAATTCCTCGCGCCGGCTCTTTCGCTGGGCGGTGCTGAGGCGCACGAAAGCTTCCAGCAGATCGGTCGTGGTGGTGGGTCTTTCCACAAACTCCCGCGCCCCCGCGCGCATTGCGCTCACGATGACTTGTGGTTGGGACAGGCTGCCTACGGCAAACAATGCCGAATCCGGCAGTTCCTGTTGGAGCATTTCGATGGCATGCAAGGCGGGGCTAGCGTTATCCGCAGGTATGTCAACCAGAACCACATCGGCGTGCGCGGTCTGAATACGGCGGGTTACCGGATCGGTGGCGGCAACCGGGAAGCTGGCACAAGTGTGCACGGTGCGAGCGACGCTAGTGCCATCCACCAGAACTTGCAGGACGGCCCGCTGTTCACTGTCCGATGAAACTATCACCACTGAAAGCTCGGGCATATTACTGCCGTTTCTCCCACAAACACTTCACTCGCGAAATCACTTGCCGCTGCTGGCCGGCTTCTTGGGATCAAATTTGTCCTTGTTCAGGAACTGCTCCGGATACTGCGGGCCAGGGGGACTCTGGGTGCTGGGGGAAATCCGGTGCACAGTGCATAGCACCATTAGCTCCGTCTTGCTCTTGAGCAGATTCCGGCTGCGAAACAGATTTCCCAGGATCGGGATATCGCCAAGCCCCGGAATCTTGTTGTAAAGGTCGGTCACGCGGTTGTCGAGCAGCCCGGCTATGACGAAACTCTGTCCGTCCTGCAATTCGAACTCAGTCTCCGCACGGCGCGTGCTCAACGCGGGCACGGTAAAGCCAGAGATCGTAAGAGCGTTGGTAAAGTCCAGCGTGCTGACCTCCGGCGCCACCTTAAGATGAATGTTGCCGTTCGGCATGATTACAGGAGTGAACTGCAGCTTCACGCCGAAGTCCTTGAACGCGATGGTAACCGCGGCAAACCCCTGGCCCGGTTGGACGATGGGGAAAGGGAATTGGCCACCGGCTAGAAAACTCGCCTCTTTTCCATTGACCGCGATCAGGTTGGGTTCAGCCAGTATCTGGAGCAGGTTCTTCGCCTGAAGCGCCTCCACCACTACGCCGAAATTAATGTCGCTGCGAAACAGGAACAGGTTCAGCGCATTCGTAAGGTTGATGGTGGGAGGGGTGCTGCTGGTGGAGGTGGTGGTAGTGCCACCGGCCGTCGTGGTACTGGAAGAAGTGGTGGAGACCGAAAGACCGCCAAACTGACCGGTTGTCACGGTTCCGGTAGTGTGGCCGGTGCCCGGCGTGAGGTACTCGGCGCCCAGTTGCAAGGCTGCGTTGCGATCCACTTCCGCGAACTTTACTTCCAGAAGAACTTCCTGAGCTCCCACTGGACCAAAGGTGAGCACATTGACGACGTTCTTGGAATAAGCTTCGGCAATCATGCCGGCGCGCTTGGAGACGTCCTCGGTCGACACATGGCCGGAGAGCACAATCGCAGAGCGAGAGGGAGTGACAGTGATCTGCTCATCCGGAAACACGGCCTTCTCTTCTTCCGCGGCCGCGCTGACGTCCACATCCACACGCAGATCGAAGCTGCGGGACCGGTCCAGTTCATCCCAGATCAGCAGGGAAACCTCGCCTGCGGAACGGCCATGAACCAGGATTTGTGTGGGCGCCACGACAATGGGATCGGCGACGGCCGCATCGGTCACAGAAACTCTCTTAATGCGTTCGGTGGTATTGATCAGGATCGACTTTCCCACCAGCACCCGCAGAGGAGCGGAGCCTGGTGATTCCTGCGAGGCAGCCTGCGTGGTCGCCTCCGGCCCCCTAGCCGCGGGCGGCTCCTGGGCAGTGGCGGGCGGTGGGGCTGCCGGCGAAGCTGCCTGTTGCGGCGCCGCGGCCAGCCCAGAAAGACTCAGCATGCTCACTGCAAATATCAGTCCTCTGCAAGTTTGCATCTTTCGGTTCTCCCACCTGAGGGAGTGCATCGCCATGTTTTCCACCCTCGAACCCGCACTTATGTTCAGAACTTGTCCTCTTCCTTCTTATCCCCTTTGTAAACCTCGACCGTGAAGACAGCCGGAGGCGGGGGAGCAGTCGACACGGGAGCGCGTCTGGGCCGGGGCGGGGCCGGTGCTGCTGTGGCCACGACGGGCGCAGTCTTGTACAGCGACGCTGATCTTGCTGCCGAAAGGTCTTGCTGGCGGGTGTCCAGCGGATTACGAAGCGCCAACTGAATGTGGCCCTGATTGCTGGCCAGCGTCAGCTTCTGGGCGTCATCGGGCGACACCAGCAAGGTAATTACGGGGGTGGTTTGCGGATCGCCGGCGGAGTTGCGTTCCAGCCGCTGGCCAGTGGCAATGACGGCGACATTCTCCAGCACCGTGGTGGTTTCGGGTTCGTTGGATCCCTGCGGACTTCCGGTCAGCAGCACATCGACCCGGGTTCCTGGCAGAACGAAGCCCGAAACTGAAGTGGTGTCATTCACGCGCACTGAGACCGCACGCATTCCGGGAGGAATCAGTGAGGGCAGACCCGCTCCAGCGTTTTCTCCCGCCAGCTTGTTGGTCAGAATGAACTCGCCTCGTGCGATGGGCGCGACTACGCCACGGCCAATGACTTTGTTTTTGAAATGGAAGACGCCCAGCGGCAAGTCGGCAGACGGGAAACGCACGGACTTGATGTCCTTGTCCTCAATCTTGGTTCCCACCTGCAGATCGTCCGCCGCGACCAGTATGTCCTCGCCTGGCGCCTGGTTGCCACCGTGGCTGGATTGCAGATTCTTGTAGACGGCAAAGCTCACCAGCGCGCCCAACGCCAGAGCGACGAAGCCAATCATCAATAACCGGTTGCGATTCATTACCGCTCCTCAGGAACCCAACTCATACCCGACATCAATGAAGCGACAACGGTGTCCACTACGCTAAGCCAACCATACCGTCAGCCACCGCATGCCGAATCACGCGGAGCTACTGCGAGATCGAGCTGGCGACCGAAGAAAACACGTTGTTGGCGTTGGCCCCGATGAGGCGGATGGTCCCCACCACGATGACCAAAATTACGGCCAGCATCACCGCGTATTCTGCGATGTCCTGCGCTTCATCCTCTTGCCACAGGCGACGGAAAATCTCTCTCATTTCCGGCCCTCCTTTCAAATGTGTCTCCGATGGGCGAATGCCTCACCTACAGAGACGATACACTCCCCGCGCCAGGCCTGCACGGCGGCGTGGTTGCGTGTTGCAAATCAACAGCTTGCGAAGTGGGAAGGGCTTTGTATCGTATCCCCGCCTCATGATACCTCGAAGCGGTGACGGTTGGAGCGACAATTTATTGCACACTGGCCCAGAAAAGTTAACTTGGGCATAACCAAAGTTTGGGCGAAGCCCTTGGCTACAGATGGCTCCGCACCGGCATTCGTCAGCGGTTGGCGGCAGTATCTCCCCGGGTAAAGACTACCGCCTGGCTATCGGCAAAAACTTCCTTCCAGGCAGGCGTGGCTCGCAGGGCCGAGGTCAGCGGTGCGTCCGGAGGGAGCACCACCGTCTGTATTCCCCATTGATTGAGCGGATCCTGCCAGGCCTTGCCTTTCAAATAGTAGGTGGCGGCGAACTGGTCCATGAAGGTGTCGCCGTAAAGGTCGGCGCGGCCGTCGATATAGACCTTGTACGCTGGGTACAGCTTCCAGATGAAGTATCCACCCCAGTTGTAGTGGTTCAGCAGCGGGGCCGCGGGGTGAGAAGTCATCAGGAAAGAAACCGCGGCGGCGGGGAATTCGTTGGTCTCAGTCTGGGGTTGGTGAATGATCACATAGTGCAAGCGCGGGATAGTGAAGAATAAGAAGCCGGCAAGCAGAAACGCGTTGGCGATCAAGATGGGTCGCTTGAGTGGTCGTCTAGGCGCGTCAAGCAATGCGATCTTGCCTCTTTCTCGCAAGCAGGCCTCGATCAGCCGGCTCAACAGCGGGACTGCCACCAGCACATAGATTGGAATGTGGCGCACCGAGCGCAGGGCAGCATAGGTGGTCACGGTGAGCAGCAGCAGTTCTCGCGGACGTAAGCGTCGCGGTGAGAGCGCGGGAAGCACTAGCGTGGCCAGCATGAGCAAAAGTGTGGGCAGGTAGCGCGACTGGTGGAAGTCGGGCGAGAACCATTCTCCGATGTAGGCCAGCATGGCACGCGAGTGCAACGTCTCGAAGGGATAGCGATACATCTGCATCCCGTAGGGGTTCAGTGGGACGACTGCGGCGCAGATGACGGTGATTAGTGCCAGAGGTCGAAACCGCGCGCGGGAGAGCGAAGGCTCTTTGTACCCGAACGCGACATCAAGGCCGTCACCGATCAGAAACAAAAGCAGGAATGCGATGCCAACGGCGAATCCGGCGTGAAGATTTATCCAAAGTACTGTGAGCAGCGGAAGCCACCACAACAACTTGGGGTGCTCATACGAGCGTTCCAGCAGCAATAGGAAGATGCTAGCCAGCAGCAGCGTGAGCATTTGCGGGCGCACGCCCCAACACGGGATGGATGCAATCGCACCCCAAACGGTGATTGCTCCCGCGATGTAAGGCCGGCCAGGCGAGCGTCGAAAGACAAGCAGAAATGCAGCGGCGATGATCACGCCAAAACCGGCGATCAACCCGCCCCATCCCGCCACGCGATACAACGCGAAGATGAAAACCTGCGAGAGCCATTCATGATCCACCCAGGGCTGGCCGAAACGGGTGAACGAGTAGGGATCACTGTGGAAGACGTCATGATTCTGGATCGTCAATTGCCCGGTGCGGAGATGCCACCATACGTCGGGATCGGTCACGCTGCGCGCGGCCATGATGAACAGGCCAAGCGCCAGGATAAAAACGAATACGCGCCGGGTCTGGAGCAACTGTTTCACCAGTCCGAAGATAATACCTTGCCTGGCATCCCACGGTATAAAATCGCCTCGCCTTTGCGCGCAGGCAAATGAAAGCATCGAAATTGAAATTCGCCGTTTTCGTCTACCTGGCCGGCATGGTGGTGATCCATGCTGCAATGTTTTGGAATGTTAGGGAGTCGGTAAAGAAAGGATACTCAGATTTCGCAATCTACTACGGCGCGGGAACCATGGTGCGACAGGGGCTGGGGCACCAACTGTACGATGACGCCCCGCAGTTCAGGATACAACGGGAATTCTCTCCCGATGTTGCCATTCGTCTCAGTGCGCTGCCTTACAACCATCCGGCGTTCGAGGCGCTCTGGTTCGTTCCTTTCTCTTGTGTCCCCTATGCCGTAGGATTCGCGCTTTGGGATCTGGCAAATCTGGCGATGCTGGTTGCCATGCCCTTTCTTCTGCTGCCTCATCTCCGCCAGATGCAACACTATTCGTGGCTGCTCTGGACGCTTGCTGGCCTCGGTTTTTTCCCGATCTTTGTCGCCCTGCTGCAAGGCCAGGACGCCATTCTGCTTTTATTCCTTTATGGCCTCGCTTTCGTTTGTCTAAAGAAGGACCGCGACGTTGCCGCTGGCGGCTGGCTTGCGCTTGGGCTCTTCAAGCCTCAGCTCGTGCTGCCATTTGTTTTGCTCTTGCTGGTGCAGGGCAGAAA
>Ga0207153_1108_pt1 | contig 16908 bp, 10 predicted proteins | sample Alteio_BWMinHeat_27_FD_153580 | JGI IMG/M metagenome (GOLD analysis project Ga0207153, IMG submission 153580) | Enriched cells from forest soil in Barre Woods Harvard Forest LTER site, Petersham, Massachusetts, United States -... | ecosystem: Environmental > Terrestrial > Soil > Temperate forest >...
CAGCGCGTGTACACAAAAGTGACGATGACCGTCTTGCCGCGGAATTGCTTCAGCGAAATGCGACTCCCGCTCTGGTTGGTGAACTCAAAGTCAGGGACGTCGTCTCCCGGCGTCGGAATGTGCTGCGCAGATCCCGAAGTGGCCGAAGCGGCAGGCGACTTGCCATGAGCAGTGACTCTGACGTATTCCAGCCAGTAGTTCGGCGAGCCTTCCGTGGCTTCACTCTGCACCACCACATCGCCCGAGATCGAATCGCCAGCTGCAAGCTGGCTCAGCGTAGCTGCGGGCTTGATTGTGTACGACATCGCCATCGCGTCCATGTAGCCGGGGATATTGTCGCCGTCGATCAAGGCGGATTGGCTTTGGTTGTCAATTGAAACGACCCGCCCGGTGAACGGATACCGCTTGGCCGCGGGTTGGTGATGGCACGCGGGGAACAGCGTGCAGACAAGAGCTAAAAGTATGACGGTGCTTCGATTCATGCTCCTCTTTCCTGTGACTGCCGAAGAAAAAAATGCTCAGTAGTGAAAGCGATAACGTAATTCAACATAAATTTCACGCGGATTATTCCAGTGAAAGCCTCCGAAAGTAACGCTGTTGTCGAGATCGACGCGGCGGTTGGCCACGTTGAGGGCGCTGAACGACGCCGAAAAGCGCTCGCTGAATTCTTTGCCCAATGTTAAGTCGAACGTAGTGTGCGGCGGCAAATAGTCGCCGGGATAGGGTTGTCCGGGAAAAGCATTGTGAAAGCCCGAGCCGTAGTAGACGTTGGTAGAAGCGTAGGCGCGCCAGGGCAGAGTCACATCGCCGCCCACGTTGAGTGTGTTGCGCTGATCGTGGTCGAGCTGAGAAAGGCCGGCGGGCAAGGCGAAATTGGTCAGGCCTCCGGTGATGGCTCCTCCACCCTGGGCGATTTGATTCGAGTAAGCGAGGTGAATTTGGCCGCGATGCGCAATGCGCGGAGACCGCAGCGTCGCTTCCCATCCGCGAATAACGGCCTGGCCGATGGTAATAGGGAAGAAGAGATTCGACTCGCCAATATTGTTGTGGTCGAAAAAATTAACCACGTTGGTGCGGAAGTTGTCGGCGTCGAGAGTCCATCCGCGGAAAGGGATGGTCACGCCGAATTGATGCTCTTCGTCGCGCTCGCCATGCAGCGGAATGAACCCGCAATTGTTGGCAGTGCAGAACTGCTCTAGCGGGCCCGAAGCGGTGAGGAGCGGCGGCGCCTGATAGTAATGTCCGTAAAAAGCGCGGAAGGTCCAGTTCAGTCGTGGAACGGCCAGGGCGACACCGAAGCGCGGGCTGAGTGAGTTCTCGGTCACGCTCCCGGAAAAATGTGTCGGACGCATCCCTGCGGAAAGCGTGAGCCAGGGAAAGACCTTGAATTTATCGTCGAGGAAAAAAGCGGCAAGGCTGCCCGAAGGGTGCTCGTTGTCCGCAAACGGGTTTCCCGCGCCATTGTTGAAGATCGCGCCGAACAGCTCGTTGTCCCGCTGGTAGAAGCTGTAGAGGCCGGCCTGCAGGCTGTTCCTTCCTTCCGTGGCGCTGAAGCTGACCTGGCCGCCGCCGTAGGTCGATCCGCGATGCTCGGTCGTAGCCACCGGGTCGGTGACCGCCCCATCGTAATTAGCGCGGTTGTAGTGGTAGAAAGGCGAGACGGTGAGCAGCGTGCGCGTGTTGAAAGTGTGCACCCAGGAAAAGTTCGCCAGCGCGTCGGCTTCGTGATCGCCGTCGCGCAGGTTGAGGCTCGGAAACTGGGCCACGCCGTTGTTCGCCGCACTCGGCGCATTCTCGATGTCATTAGGAAACGGATCGTAGGGGATTTGGTAGTAATCGCGGCGCAACGAAGTCACGAATCGCAACTGATCAGACGGATCCACATTGAAAATCAGCGAGCCGAACCCGCCGTAGCCGTTGGCCGTGTCATGCACCGTCTGCGGAACGGGCGTCTGGATGCCGAGATCGCTGCGATTGCCGTTCACGCTGGCGTAGTAAGCGAAGCGCTCGGTGTGGCTGCCGAAGCTGAATTGATCATTCGTCTGGTAAAAATTCCCCGCGCTTACGACCAACTCTGCCTGGCGGTTGCGCTCGAATCCAGTACGGGGCACGACATTGAAAACGCCATAAGTCCGGTCCCCGAACCCCGCGTCATAGCTGCCGCGGTTGACTTCGAGATAGTCGATGTCTTTGGGATCGAACTGCGGGCCGAGGTTCGAGGCGATGTTGGTGTTGGGCACGGGCACGCCGTCGACCAGCCAACTCGTCTGGTGGCCTCCGCGGATGTGCAGTTGATCGTGGGTGAAGTAGGCGCCGGGCACATAGTCGGTGATCATCGCCAGGCTGTTGGAGCGGTCGGCGCCCGGTGTCTGGGCGATGTCGAGGCGGTTCACCAGCGTGACCGGAGTCGCCGAGTCGGTCGAAATCGTTTCGGGAGTGTCGGAGACGTTGATCGTTTCTTTCGTCAGGGCGACGCGCAGCGAGAAATGCAGAACCGGCTGCGAACTGGAAACGACCACCACTTCTTGCTGCGCCTGCTCGAAGCCCGGTCCGGCCACGCTAACCATATATTCGCCCACAGCAATCGCAGTGAACGCGAAATCGCCGTTAACGTCGGTGTTCGCAGTGGCGGACCAATCCGAGGTTTTGGCTCTGATCATCACCATTGCGCCCTGTACCGGACGATGCTGAGGATCGTGCACAACGCCGCGCACCGAGCCAAAGATCGAGGCGTGCGCGCTCGCGGCAAGCGTGAAAAGCGCCACGATCCCAAAAATACGAATCGACTGCATGAAATCTCCAAAAACCCAGTAGCTGGAGCAGATGGAAGAAAGCAGGCACGCCGCTGGTCGTCACCTTTGCTCAACTGGATGGCGAGAGCGGCTGTTCCCCGGAGGGTCTTGCCTACTTTGAGGGTTGCTCAGGCGATGGAGAAAAGCGGCGGGGCGCGGGTGGAAAGAGATTGAATTTGCCAGGTTGCAGGAGCGCGTGGACTCGAGGCAGCTACTGAGGCTTCAACCATCCGGGCCGATATGTCGTTCGCAGCATCCAGCAGATGCGCCCATTGCGGAGTAGTCACCGCTCGACCGCATTCGCCGCGGCAGCATCCAGGCGCGCGGAATGAAGCTTCTCCTGACTCCGGAGGTTTTGGGCTCGATACCGAATCGCCGTGGCACTGATGCATCCCTGCCCTGCGGCAGCATTCGGGCGCGGACGGAGCGGTGGCCGCCTGCGCCAGCGGCAGGATGTTTCCGGCAAGCGCAAAAATCAACAGCAATTTGGCGGTCAGCCGATGCATGGTTGGAACTCAGAAACCCAGTCCCCGGAGCATACTACACGCTCGCGGGCTGCCTCAAGTGACCGGAGCTCTCTACGCGGTACAACTGCAGGCTGCAAGAAAAATTCCTGAGCAGGAATGGATTTCAGAAAATTCGAAGATATTTCTCGAGTACGTACGCCCCTCCGTTGCTAAAGATGATGACCAGGTTCATCAGGACGAACATCAAGTCGTAGTGCCAGCCGTAGGTTTTTTCGCCCCAGAAGCCGGTGTGCCAGACGAAGATTTTCTTTTGGATCGCCCCCAGCATGATGAGAATCAGTCCGAAAGCGGCGAGTTGAGTCAGAACGCCGGCGGCCACGCCGAGTCCACTCGCAACCTCACCGGTTCCGAGAAAGATGGTGAAAGCCTTCGGCATCCCAATGCTCTTGGCGCGCGCTTCGGGATCCTTGAGGTGGTTGTATCCGCTGGTCACGAAAACCAGGCCCACCATCAGGCGGAGTAGAAGCAGGCCGAGATCGGTGAAGCGGGCGAGTTCAGGGAACATGAGTCAGTCCGGCTAGGCCCGGCCGCGAATCTTGGCCCACCACCAGCGCACCCCGACGAACAGGAATCGCCAGTCGTGGAAGAATTCAGGCGGTTTGCCCTCAAAGGCATGGCCGACGAACTGGAAAATCCATCCGACAACGAACAACCCCACCGCATACAACCAGAGCGGATGGAAGAAGATGCTGCCGATGAAAACCCCCATCGAAAGCACGATGAGCGGAATGCCGAGCGTATGGCAGAGCCGGTTGACCGGATGCTGATGGCTGCTCGAGTATTGCGCAATCCACTGCTCGCTGCTGCGGTTTCCAAGCATTACGTTGCGATGATACACCCCGTCTGGCTGTCCCAATAGGGCGGTTGAGACGCCCGCTTTCCGCGTGGTAGCATCCTAGGCCTTGGCGGGTGGTCGGGCTGGCCTGGTGCTGTCCTCATCCTCTTTTTCCTCCAGGGCCATATCTCTCCCTGCGCCTGCCGAAGGAGCCCAAACTTGAAAGTCTATTCCGGAGAAAACATCAGGAATGTCGCGTTGGTGGGGCACGGGCATGCGGGAAAAACCACGCTGGTGTCGGCCATGCTGTATACGTCGAGCGCAATCCCGCGCCTGGGCCGCGTCGACGAGGGCTCAACCACCACCGACTACGACGAGGAAGAAATCGCCCGCAAGATGTCGATCTCGGCGGGCCTGGCCGTCGTCGAGTGGGGCAAAACGAAGATCAATCTGATCGATACTCCCGGCTTCAGCATGTTCGTGCACGAAGCCAAGATGGCGCTGCCCGTGGTGGATGCGGCCATCGTGGTGGTCGACGGCGTCGCCGGCGTAGAAGTGGTCACGCAGCGCGTGTGGAACTACTGCGAAGAATATAAGACGCCGCGCCTGATCGTGGTGAACCGCATGGATCGCGATCGCGCTGACGCCGCCCGCGTGCTGGAGTCGGTCGTGAAGGCATTCGGCCGAGACGTGATTCCGATCGAGCTGCCCATCGGCGCGGAAAAGAGTTTGTCGGGTGTGATCGACCTGGTCCGCATGAAGGCCTATACCTATGAGCTCGGCGGAAATGGGAAAGGAAAGGAAGCTGAGATTCCTGCCAACCTGAAAGATCAGGCGCAGGAAGCGCACGAGCGCCTGGTCGAATTGGTGGCGGAAGGCGACGACAAATTGATGGAAAAGTTTTTCGAAGCCGGCACGCTGGGGGAAGAAGATCTGGTTCCGGCCTTGCACAACGCCATCCGCGAAGACAGAATTTTCCCGGTGATCTTCAGCTCCGGCCTGGGCAACATCGGCGCCGACAGGGTGATGGATTTCATCGTCGACTACACGCCGGCGCCCTCCGAGCACGAGTGGGTGCAGGGAGAAGTCGCGCCTTCCGGCAATGGCGACGCACCCAAGCGCCGCGAAACCGACACCGAGCCGGTGTCGCTCTACGTGTTCAAAACGGTGTCCGATCCGTTCGCGGGCCGTATTTCCTATTTCAAAGTTTTCTCCGGAGTGATGAAGAACGAGTCCAGCACTCAGAATTTCCGCACCAACTCCGCCGAAAAGCTCTCGCACATTTCGGTGATGCAGGGCAAGACCGCGATTCCTGTTCCCGAGCTGCACGCGGGCGACATTGGCGCAGTCGCCAAGCTCAAAGACACGCTAACCGGCGACACGCTTGGAGACAAGTCCGCGCCCATCCAATATCCGCGAGTCAAGCTGCCTGAACCAGCGATCACGTTCGCCATCGAACCCAAATCCCGCGCCGATGAAGACAAGCTGGGGCCGGGCTTGCACAAGCTCATGGAAGAAGACGCCATGCTGCGTTTCTTCCGCGATCCGCAGACTAAGGAATTTCTCATCGCCGGCACCGGCCAGCAGCACATTGAAGTCGTGGTCGCGAAACTGAAAAAGCGATATCACACGGAAGTGGTTCTGAAAGCGCCCAAGGTGCCGTACCGCGAGACCATCCGCGGCAAGGCCGACGTGCAAGGCCGGCACAAAAAGCAAACCGGAGGCCACGGGCAGTACGGCGATTGCAAAATCAAGATGGAACCGCTCCCGCGCGGGGGGCTGTTTGAGTTTGAGAACGACATTTTTGGCGGCGCGATTCCCAAGAACTATATCCCCGCCATCGAGAAGGGAATCAAGGATGCTGCAGCACGCGGCTATCTTGCCGGATTCCCCGTGGTGGACTTCAGAGTGAGCCTGTATGACGGGTCGTATCACGACGTGGACTCGAACGACATGTCGTTCCAAATGGCGGGCCGCATCGCGTTCAAGAAAGCGATGGAAGTGGCGAAGCCCACGATCCTCGAGCCCATCATGGCGGTCGAAATCACAATTCCCGACGATTTCGCCGGCTCCATCATGGGCGATCTGAACAGCCGCCGCGGACGCATCCAGGGCATGGACAACAAAGCCGGCAACACCGTCGTGAAGGCCGAAGTGCCCATGGCCGAGATGCTCACCTACGGCGTAGAACTCACCTCCATGACCCAGGGCCGCGGCTCCTTCAACATGGAGATGCACCACTACGACATCGTCCCCGGCCAGCTGCAGGAAAAGATTATCGAGAAGGCGAAAGCGGAGCGAGGAGAGGTGAAGGAAGAGGAAGAGTAGGGGTAGGTCGTTATCGCTGGCCTTCGTCCTGTGATCGCCTGCCCTTGGGCGAGATTAGCTCCATAAGTTTCTTGTGACGGCGCATTCGTCGCTCGCGGTCGGCTATTACCTCGTTAGTGGTTTTCCGACGCCTCTTCGGCGGCTTCCGTTCTGGAATGTATGGCCCAAGCTGTGGCACTGAGCACTGCGGACAAGTATTCACAAGACCCGGCTTTTTCGGGAGCAAGACAAACCGTTTTCCGCACTCAATGCAGAGAATCTCCTGTAGCGACATAAGAAACAGTCCATTCAAAAGGCCCGGACTGTGTATCCGGGCTCGTTTACGTTTTAGTAGTAGCGATTCTCCGGATCAGGACATCTGCGACCATCATGCCCTTCTCGGAAATGCTTTTTTATTGCGTTTATGACATTGTTCAGTCCTAACTCCGTGGTCATTCGGCCAAGGAGCCGATATAGGTAATCCAACTTGCCACAGCATTCATTCATCGCCATAGACCTGCTTTCCGTGGCCCCTTTACGTAATTCTCACTCTGGACCCGAGGCGGCGCAAGCCAGAAAAGCGCAAGTTGTTACTGTTCTCAATCGCGGTGACGATATTTGAGGAAATCTTCAACGGCGTTCAAAATCCGGTCGCCGAATATCTTCTTGCGCCGAGCGGCGAAGTCGGGCCATCTAGCGGCGGACGGAGCTTTAGCTTTCACCTCAGTCTCCTTTGGACGCTTGGCCGTTTGCTTTTTGGATCTATTCTTCACCGCGCCCTTCTTACCTTCCGATTATAGACTCGCTATCCAGCACGGACCGGGCTGCGCTCAGGCCCGATAGCTGAGCCTGTCTCCACATGGTTCGTGGTAACATCCGGCCAATGGCCACCGCGCACAACCTACCCAACCCTGACGACCGCCCCGACCGCCTGGTCTCGGCTGCCCCCATCGAAGACGATTCCTCGTTCGAGCTGAAGCTTCGCCCGCAGCGCCTCGCCGAATTCATCGGACAGAAAAAGGTCAAAGAAAACCTGGCCGTAGCCATCGAAGCCGCACGCTCGCGTGGCGAAGCCATGGACCACGTCCTGCTCTACGGCCCTCCGGGGCTGGGCAAGACGACGCTGGCCAACATCATCGCCAACGAGCTGGGTGTGCACTTTCAGCCCACAGCAGCGCCGCTGCTGCAAATCAAGGGCGATCTCACCGCAATCATCACCAACCTGCGCGACAAGCAGGTTTTGTTCGTCGACGAAATTCATCGCCTGCAGCCCGTCCTCGAAGAGCTGCTCTACTCCGCCCTCGAAGACTACAAACTCGACATCATAATCGGCCAAGGCCCCTCGGCGCGCACGCACACTCTCGAAGTAAAGCCGTTCACGTTCGTGGGCGCCACCACCCGCGCCGGACTGATTTCATCGCCGCTGCGCGCGCGCTTCGGCATCGTGCTGCGGCTCGAGTTCTACACGCCTGAAGACTTGCAGATCATCGTCGAGCGCTCCGCTGAAATTCTCGGCGTGGCCATCGACGACGCTGGCGCCAAAGAAATTGCCGGCCGCTCCCGAGGAACCCCGCGAATTGCGAACCGCCTGCTGCGTCGCGTGCGCGACTTTGCCCAGGTGCGGGGCGCAGGCAGAATCGACGAGCCGACCGCCAAAGCAGCTCTGCAAATGCTGGAAGTCGATCAATACGGATTCGATGAAGTCGACCGCCGCCTGCTTCTCACCATCATCGAAAAGTATCAGGGAGGGCCAGTTGGTTTGAATACGCTCGCAGCCGTGCTGGCCGAAGAGCCGGACGCCATCGAAGAAATCTACGAACCCTTCCTAATGCAGATCGGCTTCCTCGACCGCACCCAGCGCGGACGCGTCGCCACGCAACTGGCCTACGAACATTTCGGCATCACGCCCAGCCGCAGGCAAACCTCATTGTTCTAACCCATCCTCTTTTTGTTCGGCAAACCTGCGCCCATCACAATTCCTATCCGCAGACCGCGCCCATGGTGTATCTTGCTCAATCCCTTGTGTGACGCGCCATAGCGCGGGATCGGCCAGTCGGGGCGTGGGTCTCTCCAGCAAAACGCGTCTTCGGATTCCAGCGGCGACGATCTTGCTGGTCGCCGCTACAGTCGCCTCTCGGTGGACCACGCCTGCCCACGCCGCAGCCGCCTCGCCGCACTCCCACGCTCCGGCGCAAGAATCACACAAGCCTGCCTCACAATCTCAACCCGCTCTAACCATCCCCCGTCTTCCGCGCCCCCCCGCGCTCGAAGACTTCCTCGAAATGCAACCCGTCGGCGACATCGCTCAGCAAATGGCGAAGGTGACCGGCTTCACGCAGCGCAATCCGCACGACGGCGAGAGCGTTTCCGAAAGAACAGAAGCCTACCTCGGCTACGACCAGAAGAACCTCTACGTGGTTTTCGTTTGCTACGACGATCCCCACCAGGTGCGCGCCCGCATGTCGCCGCGGGAAGACATTTTCGACGATGACCAGGTCGAAATCATCCTCGATACTTTCCACGACCGCCGCCGCGCCTATGCATTTCAGAGCACTCCGCTCGGCGTTCAGTGGGACGCCATCTACACCGAAGCTTCCCGCGAAGAAGAGAGCGAAAGCCATTTCGACACGTCATTCGATACCGTCTGGGATTCGCGCGGCAAAGTCACCGACCGTGGCTTCGTCGTGTGGATGGCGATTCCCTTCAGAAGCCTGCGCTTTCCCGCGACTAAGCAGCAGTTGTGGGGAATCATTTTGTATCGGGGCATCACCCGCAAAACCGAGGAATCTTTCTGGCCCCCGGTTACCTACAAAATGGAAGGCCGCCTGGCCCAGGCCGCCACTCTGAACGGCCTCGAAGGCATCTCCCCCGGCCGCGACATCGAACTGATTCCCTACGGCCTGCTGCGCGGATTTCGCGCACTGGATACGAGCGGCATTCCGTTTTCGCAGCCGCCATTTTTTCGCCAGGCGCAACTGCAGGGCCAGCCCGGCCTCGACGCGAAGTTCGTCCTCCATGATCACTTTGTTCTCGATCTGGCCGCCAATCCCGACTTCAGCCAGGTCGAATCCGAAGATCCGCAGATAACCGTCAACCAGCGCTATGCCGTCTACTTTCCCGAAAAGCGGCCATTTTTCCTCGAGAACGAAGATTTTTTTCGCACGCCCATCGATCTGCTCTTCACCCGCAGCATCGCCGACCCATCGGCGGGAATTCGCCTCACCGGCAAAGAAGGTCCATATTCTGTGGGCGTCATTTCCGCCGACGACCGCAGCCCCGGCCTCGCAGTCCCCAGCTCCAACCCGCTCTCCGGCATCCGCTCTTATTTCACCATCGCGCGCGCCAGTCGCGACATCTTCGGCCAGTCCAGCGTCGGAGCGCTCTACAGCGATTGGGAGTGCCCCTCGACCGGCGAATTCAATCGCATCGGCGGTTTCGATACCCGCCTGAAACTCAATCCCAACTGGACTCTCGACGGTCAGGCCGTGACCAGTTCCAGCAACCTGAACCTGAACTGCGAAGCCAATCTCGATCCTTTCAGCTCCGGCAATCGCGGCAACAACAATTACTACGCTGGCCCCGCCGACAAACTCGAGCTCCACCGCGACGGCCTGCATTTCACCTACGACGGCACGTACAACGACATCACGCCCGGATTTGTCACCATTCCCGGCTTCATCAATCGCGTCGACATTCGTGAGACCACGCAAACCGCCGACTATCGCTTCCGGCCGAAGCGAGGATGGGTCGTCGATTGGGGGCCTTCGGCCTACCTGCGCTATGACTCAGACCACACCGGCCTCCGCCTCGACGATGACTCCTTGGCCTACTTCGCCGTGCAAGGACGCGGGCAAACCACCATCATTGTCAGGCCGTACGAAAACTTCCGCGAGCGCCTGCGCCCGCAGGATTTCTGCTTTCTCGGCTTCTCGGTATTCTGTGCGCCGCCGAATCCCGGCAACACCGACTTCCACGAGCACACCAGCGGAGCCACCGCGAAGACCAGCTATTTCAAGCGCGCCACCATCACCGCCGGTTACTACTGGGGCGACGGCGTGAATTTCGTGGCGTCACCTCCTGCGTCCAGGGCCGCTCCACAGCCCTTGAACCAGCCCTTTCTAGCGCGGCAGGATTCCGCCGTCGCGACGCTGACCCTGCGCCCGATCAAGCGGCTGAAAATTGACAACACATATCTGTTCGACCGCCTGCGCGCCACCAACTCCACATTCCTGCTGGCGCAATCTCAGACACCGGGAGCCGGGCGCGGCATCTTCAACAATCACATCATCCGCAGCAAGTGGAACTGGCAGTTCACCCCCCAGCTCGCGCTGCGCGTGATTTTGCAATACAACGCGGTGCTGGCCGGAACCCCGGCCACCGGCTCGCCCTACACTTTTCTCCCCACCTCAAAGCAATTCAACGCCGACTTTCTCCTCACCTATCTAATCCATCCGGGCACGGCGCTCTATGTGGGCTATAACAGCGACTTGCAGAACCTGAATCGTGGCCTGGCCCTAGATCCCGTCACCGGAGGGGTCATGAACACCCCACGCGGCTACATCAACGACAGCCGTCAGTTTTTCGTGAAGGCCAGCTACCAGTTCCGCTTCTGAGTTGACAGAGTGATTCCCCACGGAACGTATCTCCGGTGCTCGATTTTGGGTGGCGCAGCGCTTCCAGCGCTGCGATAACTGCCCTATTTTCAACGCCAGGCTTTAGCCGCTGAGGTCGCCCTAAGGCTCGTCGATTGGCGAATCCTTTTCCCATCCGGTAGAATCAAATGACTCGCTTTGCAGTAGAAAAAGCTGGGAAATCAGAGGTAATCCTATGAAAGCAGCCATTCATCCTGCCTACAACGAAGTGCACGTGCACTGCGCCTGCGGCAATGCCTTTACGACGCGCTCCACCCACAAGGGAAACATCAGCGTGGAAATCTGCTCGAACTGCCATCCCTTCTTCACCGGCAAGCAAAAATTGATGGACACCGCCGGACGCGTCGAGCGCTTCCGTCGCAAGTACGCCAAGAAAGACGCAGCCGCGCCGGCACCCGCTCCGGCGAAGAACTAACTTCTTTCGCCGCGGATTTTTACGGATTCACGCGGATCGATCTCGAGAATAAGCCCCCGTCCAAAGCGGGGGCTTTTGCATGTCATCTCGTCTAGAATCGATTAAGTCGGGTCAATAGAGACGGACCGGCGAGGGACCGTGAAGCGAGTGAAGCGCAACGGACGCAAACGGCGCCGTGGAAGAGCGGCCCTTTAGGGCCGCGTTAGGTTTTCGAAACGATCTGGGCTTTAGCCCCGGTGTAGTCAATGCGCAAATTCTGGGACAATTCGGCCGATCAAGACACCGACGACACTCTTGTCCGCCAAGCGCCGAAGCCCGTCCCAGCCCACCTCACCATCGGCAACGTCACCATCTCCCCCGCCACCGTCCTAGCTCCCATGGCCGGCGTCACCGACACCGTCTTCCGCCGCTTCATCCGCAACCTGGGCGGATGCGGCCTCATCATGACCGAGTTCACCTCCGCCGACGGCGTGCTGCGAAAAAAAGATCAGAAGGCCAAGCGCTACCTGCACTTCTACGAAGACGAGCATCCCATCTCAGCGCAGCTTTTCGGCAGCGATCCCCGCGTGATGGCCGAAGCCGCCCGCCTGGTCGAGGGACTCGGCTTCGACCTGGTCGATCTCAACCTGGGATGCCCCGCCAAGAAAGTCGTCAAATGCAACGGCGGCTCCGGCCTGCTGCGCGATCTGCCCGCGATCGGACGCATCTTCGAAGCGGTCAAAGCCGCGGTGACCATCCCCTTCACCGTGAAGTTTCGTGCCGGATGGAGCGACGACGAAATCGTCTGCGTAGAACTGGCGCGTATGGCCGAATCCTGCGGCCTGGCGGCCGTAGCCCTGCACGCCCGCACCCGCGAGATGGGCTACAGCGGCAACGCCCGCTGGGAGTGGATCGCCGCCGTCAAAGATGCGGTGAAGATTCCCGTAATCGGCAACGGCGACATCCGCTCGCCCGAAGACGCCTGCGCCATGGTCACGCAAACCGGATGCGACGCGGTCATGATCGGCCGCACCGCCCCCTCGAACCCCTGGATCTTCCGCCAGATCGAACAATACTGCGCCGGGATGAGCACGACCCGTGTAGCGGCGGACGCATTCGTCCGCCCGCATGAGAACGGCTTAAATCCTCTTGAGGTCGGCAATGCCCATGTGGGGCCGGGTCTTCGACCCGGCCAGGTCGAGCGAAGCTCGACTGCCGCCAGCAGTGTTTTTGCCGATCGGCCGCTGTCACAGCCTTCGGCCACCCCGGACGAGGGCGTCCGGGGATCCACGGACCGTTTCTACGACGAGCCCACCGAAGCCGACCGCTACCAGATGATCCGCACCTACTTCCGGATGCTAATCGAAGAAGAACTTCCCGACGCCGTCGGCAAGATGAAGCAGTTCGCGTCGTGGTTCACCCACGGCGTCCCCGGCGGCGCAGGCCTGCGTAAGGCGATCTACGAGTCTAAGGGCGCGCCGGAAATTCTGGAGCGGGTAGAAGAATTCTTCGAGACGAGACTGTGTGCCGCAGGCGCTCTTGCCCGCGAGGGGTAGCAACCAAACGATGTCATTCCGACAGCCCGCGCTCTGCTTCGCGGGCGGAGGAATCTCCATCTCATCGGCCCCGTGCGCCAACCGGATTCGTTCCACGAGGCACCTGCACCAGCTCATTCCGCCGGCAGCGCCACCATCCTCCCCGCCTCATCCTTCTCCACATACGCCCACGGCATCTTCGGATCGTGCGTAAAAACCGTCAGCCACTTCTCCGGAATCGACTGCGCGTAGTACTGCTTCCTGCTCTCGATCGTCTGCAGCGGATACAGATCGAATCCCATGCCCCAGGCAAGTTCAATGTGCGCCGTCGTCGGAATCAGATCGGAGATATAGCAGGCCGTCGAAGGAGAAATGGAGTGCCCCACGTCTCGCCGATTTTGCGAGACGTGGGAGCCACGACCGTCTCCGTTGACAATCACCGCCTGCATGCTCGCCGTATGCCCAGGAAACGTCTTCACTGAAATTCCCGGCACAATCTCCTCCCCGCCTTTCAGCAGCGTCATCTGCCCGCTGGCCACAAGCGGATCGTAATTGTCCGAAATGTAGCTGATCCCGTCGCGCTCGCTCGGACGCCGCGCATACTGCCACTCGCCCTCCGGCGCGTAGTACTTCGCCCGCGGAAACGTCGGCACGATCTTGCCGTTTTTATCGCGTACGGTGTTCCATCCGCAGTGGTCGAAATGCAGGTGCGAGTTGATGACGATGTCGATATCGTCTGGCGCGACCCCGCCGGCAGCAAGATTGTCGAGCAGCTTCGCCGGCTGCCCATAAAACTTGACCATGCGCTCGGAGAGCTTGTTGCCCATCCCGGTCTCGACCAGCACGGTCTGCTTGCCGGTGCGAATCAGAAGGGAGTTAAGCCCAGTGATGACGTAGTTCCTCTCGTCGGCCGCAACTTTCTTCGACCACATGATTTTCGGAATGACGCCGAAGAACGCCCCGCCGTCGAGAAGATAGGTTCCGTCGGAAAAAGCCGTGAGTTCGAAATCGCCGAGTGTAAGCCGGTGCATGACGCTAGTGTGCCACACAACTTCATTCGCCACGGATTTACACGGATTCGCACAGATAATTCTTGAAACGGGTTATCCGTTGAAATCCGTGTGATCCGTGGCGTTCTTAGCGCTTTGTTTTTACTGGTTCTTTCTCCCCAACCCGCTGGCTCACCTCGAACTTCATCTTCCCAGCCTGCTTGTCGGCGTCGACCACCACGTGATCGCCGTGCAATACTTCGCCGTCCAAAATCTTCATCGCCAGAGGATCCTGCACCAGTTTTTGGATCGCGCGCTTCAGCGGCCGCGCGCCGAAGTTCGGATCGTATCCCTGCGTGAAGACCAGGTCCTTGGCCGCATCGGTCAGCTCCAGCGAAATCTTACGGTCGGCCAGCAGCCGCCGCACGTCTTCCAGCCGCAACTCGATGATCTTGACCAGCTGATCCTTTCCCAGCGGACGGAACACAATGATGTCATCCACGCGGTTCAAGAATTCCGGCCGGAAGTGCGCGTGCAGTTGATTCATCACCCGCTCCGCCGCCTCCTCGAACCACGCATCATCCTGTGGGGCCCCGGATTGTGGAACCCCGGACTGCGGAGCCCCGGACGCCCCCGTCCGGGGAGAGCGAACGTGCGCGTCCGCCTCTCCATGGTCCGTTAAGAACGACGACCCAATGTTCGACGTCATGATGATGATCGTGTTCTTGAAGTCGACCACGCGGCCTTTGCCGTCGGTAAGCCGGCCATCATCCATCATCTGCAACAGCACATTGAACACGTCAGGATGCCCCTTCTCGATTTCATCGAAGAGCACCACTGCATACGGACGTCGCCGCACCTGCTCGGTGAGCTGTCCGCCTTCTTCGTAGCCGACGTATCCCGGAGGCGCGCCGATCAGCCGCGCCACCGAATGCTTCTCCATGTACTCCGACATGTCGATGCGCAGCATCGCATGCTCGTCATCGAAAAGAAATTCGGCGAGAGCGCGCGCAAGTTCGGTCTTCCCGACGCCCGTAGGACCTAAGAAAATAAACGACCCGATCGGCCGCTTGGGATCGCTGAGTCCGGCGCGCGAGCGGCGAATCGCATTGGCAACGCGCTCCAGCGCCGCATCCTGGCCCACCACGCGCAGCCGCAGGCGCTCTTCCATCGTCACGAGTTTCTTCACTTCACCTTCGAGCATCTTCGAGACCGGAATCCCAGTCCACTTCGAAACGATGCGGGCAACGTCTTCCTCGTCGACCTCCTCTTTCAACATCCGTGTGGCGCGGGCGCCCTCGCCCGCGTCCGTCAGCTTGGCCAATTCCTGTTCCGCCTGGCGAATCAGGCTGTAGCGGATTTCAGCCACACGCTGCAGATTGCCCTTGCGCTCCTCTGCCTGCTCTTCGATCTTCAGCTTTTCGATCTGCTCTTTCAGTGCACGCGCGCGTGCGATGAGATCTTTTTCCTTCTTCCAGTTCGCCTTCAGCGCATTCGACTTCTCCCGAATCTCCGCCAGCTCTTTCTCGATAACCCCCAGACGCTCCTTCGAATTCGCGTCGTCTTCCTTCTTCAGGGCCTGCTTTTCGATTTCGAGCTGCGTAGCGCGGCGCTCCAATTGATCGATGTCAGTCGGCAGCGAGTCGATCTGGATCCGCAACGAAGCCGCGGCCTCGTCAATCAGATCGATGGCCTTGTCCGGCAGGAATCGATCGGAAATATAGCGATGCGATAGCGTCGCAGCCGCAACAATGGCCGAGTCCTTAATGCGCACGCCGTGATGCACTTCATACTTTTCTTTCAGACCGCGCAGAATCGCGATCGTATCTTCCACATTCGGTTCGCCGACAAACACAATCTGGAAACGGCGTTCCAGCGCGGCATCTTTCTCGATGTATTTGCGATATTCGTTGAGCGTGGTCGCGCCGACGGCGCGCAGCTCCCCGCGAGCCAGCGCTGGCTTCAGCATGTTGGAGGCGTCGATCGCGCCTTCTGCCGCGCCCGCTCCGACCAGCGTGTGCAGCTCATCGATGAAGAGGATGACCTGGCCCTGCGAGTCTTCAATTTCTTTCAAAACCGCTTTGAGCCGATCTTCAAACTCGCCGCGATACTTAGCCCCGGCCAGCATCGCTCCCAGGTCGAGGGCGACGACGCGTTTGTTTTTGAGATTCTCGGGAACGTCTCCGGAAATAATGCGCTGCGCCAGCCCTTCGACAATCGCAGTCTTTCCCACCCCAGGCTCGCCAATCAGCACCGGATTATTTTTCGTGCGCCGCGAGAGCACCTGCACCACGCGGCGGATTTCTTCGTCGCGTCCAATCACGGGGTCAAGCTTCCCCCGCCGCGCCTGCTCGGTCAGGTCGCGGGCATAGCGCTCCAGCGCCTGATATTTCGCCTCCGGATTCTGATCGGTAACCTTCTGCGAACCGCGGACGACTGCCAGCGCTTTCAGAATCGCGTCATAAGTTGCCCCATGCTTGGCGAGAATCTGCTGCGTCGCATCGCGCTTCAGGTGCGTAATGGCCAGCAACAGGTGCTCGCTGGAAACGTACTCGTCTTTAAAATTGCTCGCTTCCTTGAAGGCCTGCTCCAGCAGCTTGTTCACTTCGTTCGAGAATGTCGCCTGCGCCGCCTCGCCCGCGACCTTGGGCAGCTTGTCGATCTGTCCATAGATCTCATTCAGCACAGCCTGCGGCCCAATCCCGATTTTCTCCAGCACCGGCGGCACAATGCCTTCTTTATCTTCGAGCAGCGCCGCCAGCAGATGCAAAGGCAACAGCTCAGGATTGCCATGCTCGGAGGCGAGCTGGCTCGCGCGCTGCACAGCTTCCTGCGCTTTGACGGTAAATTTGTCCCAACGGATGGCCATAGTGATTTCCCTGCTTCCTCTGTCATTCTGAGCGAAGCGAAGAACCTATGCAATGCGGCGGCAACAAA
>Ga0207153_1109_pt2 | contig 16770 bp, 15 predicted proteins | sample Alteio_BWMinHeat_27_FD_153580 | JGI IMG/M metagenome (GOLD analysis project Ga0207153, IMG submission 153580) | Enriched cells from forest soil in Barre Woods Harvard Forest LTER site, Petersham, Massachusetts, United States -... | ecosystem: Environmental > Terrestrial > Soil > Temperate forest >...
GAGTCACCATTAGACCTTGCTCAAATACTGATGAATGAATTGCACAGCCACGGAACCTTCGCCAACACCTGACGCGACTCGCTTCACCGAGCCGTGGCGCACGTCTCCGACGGCAAAGATTCCAGGAACATTCGTTTCCAGCAGAAACGGATCACGGTCAAGCACCCACCCTTTCGGTCGCTCGCCGTTTCGTATCAAGTCCGGACCCGTCAGGATAAAACCACGATCGTCTCGTTCGACCAAGCCTGCCAGCCAGTCGGTTCGCGGCAGCGCTCCAATGAAGATGAACATCGCACTCGCCGGCACGCGCTCCACCTTGTCCGTGTCCGAACATAGAACCGAAATCTCTTCCAGGTGTGTTTCCCCATGTGCCTCGGCCACGCTGGCGTGTGCCCAAATCTGAATGTTGGGTGTCTCCTTAACCTGGTCGATCAGATACTGGGACATGGTGCTCGCGAGAGAGGTCCCTCGCACTAGAATTACCACCCGCTCTGCGTACTTCGCGAAGTTCATTGCTGCTTGGCCCACCGAATTCGCTCCGCCCACCACGTAAACGATCTCGCCCTTGCAAGACAGCGCTTCCGTGGCGCCACCGCCATAATAGATACCGGCCCCCTGCAACCGATCGATTCCGGGAGCTTCCAGGCGCCGCCACTGTACTCCGGTCGCGATCATCAAGGCGTGGCAGGAGATCTCGTTGCCGTCCGCCAACTTGATGAACCGGTAAGAACCTTCCGTTCGGATGCTGACCGCTTCTTGCGGTGCCAAGATTTCCACTCCAAAACGCTGGGCCTGCACCACCGCGCGGCGGGCCAGATCGCCGCCACTGAGCCCCATCGGAAATCCGAGATAATTCTCGATACGGGAACTCATTCCTGCTTGACCACCTGGGGCTTCGCGCTCGATCATCACCGTGTGCAAGCCTTCCGATGCGCCATAGACAGCAGCAGCCAGGCCAGCCGGCCCTCCACCCACGATCGCCAAGTCATAAAAGCTGGTTTGCGCGCGAGTCCGCAACCCAACCCTTTGAGCGACTTCCGCCGGGATGCTCTCAAGAAGTTTCGTGCCGTCCGGGAACAACACGACCGGCAGACTGGTGGCCTCCGGACCCAGAGCTTCCAGTAGGCGCTTGGTTTCCGGGTCGTTGGCGGAAAGCTCAACGTCAATCCACTGATATGGAACGCGGTTGCGTGCCAGAAAGTCGCGCAACTCATACGACCGGGGGGACCAGCGCGTCCCCAACACCCGGATTCCCTCGAAGGTTGGGTGGTAGGAAGCTCGCCAATCATCGAGCAAATCATCCAATTGCGGGTATAGGTGCTCGGTGGGAGGATCCCACGGCTTCATGAAAAAGTAGTTGATGCTGGCTTGATTGATGGCGCTGATCGCAGCGTTCGTGTCGGCGTAGGCGGTGAGTAATGCCCGCTTCGCCTCGGGGAAGATCCGCATTCCTTCCTGTAGAAATGTGACACCATCCATGTGAGGCATGCGCTGGTCTGCAAGCAGCAAGGCCACGCTGTCGTTGCGCACCTTCAACTGCTTCAAAAGGGTAAGTGCTCCCTCGGGAGAATCACTTCCCATCACGCGGTACTCAGCGCCGTACTTTGAACGCAAGTCACGCTCGATAGCCCGTAGAACGTCGGAGTCGTCATCCACGCTCAACAAAATTGGTTTCGCCATGGTCAGTCCAGTTTTGGTACAGGAGGTGATTCTAGACTTCTGAGCCGCCTAAACAAGCTCATAAGATGAAGGAATTGGGGGTTTGGTCGCACGCTAGATTTTACGGGCAAACCTGTGGCTTCGATGGTACAAGCATTGGCAATGTGCCTTAAACTTTTTGCCAACAAACATTCTGATTTATTTCCGAACGTCATCGACACGCAGACGCATCCACTCTCTCTATGAAGCCGCCATGCGACGAAGCCGTAGCCCGGTCGGGGAACGCTGTTGTTCCGTGCACAGCGCAAGCGGGACGTTGGATCCTCGCCGCGGCAATCCTCGGTTCCAGCATGGCCTTTATTGACAGCACTGTGGTCAACGTAGCTTTGCCGGCACTCCAAGCAAGCCTTCACGCAACCGTCGTCGGTGTGCAATGGGTGGTCGAGTCTTATGGATTGTTCTTGGGAGCTTTGATTCTCGTCGGCGGCTCCCTAGGCGACTTGTTTGGCCGCCGGTTGATTTTCCTGATTGGCGTGGGGTTGTTCGCGGCTGCTTCCATCGCTTGCGGTCTTGCTTCGAACATTCAGCAACTCGTCGTCGCGCGAAGCGTGCAGGGTATAGGGGCAGCCTTTCTCGTGCCCGGCAGCCTGTCGATCATCAGCGCATCTTTCGATGAGAAAACGCGCGGCCGGGCGATCGGTACTTGGTCCGGCTTCACAGCGATCACAACAGCCGTTGGTCCGGTTCTCGGTGGATGGCTGATCGAGCATGCCTCCTGGCGCTGGGCCTTCTTCATTAACGTTCCAATCGCGGCCGCAGTGATCGCGATTTCGCTACACCGTATTCCCGAAACCCGTAACTCTTCTGCCGGGCATGTGGATTGGCTGGGAGCTCTGGTCACGACTGTCGGATTAGGTGGCGTGGTTTATGGACTCATCGAGTCTATAAGTCTGGGTTGGGGCCATCCGCTGGTTTTCGGAAGTCTGATTGCCGGCTTGGCCTGCCTAATTGGTTTCACGTTCGTTGAGGCCAGGGTAAGTTCACCCATGGTTCCGCTGACGCTATTTGCGTCGCGCAGCTTTATTGGCGCAAACCTGCTCACTCTGTTTCTCTACGCCGCTTTTGGCATCTTCTTTTTCTTGTTCCCGATGAACCTTATCCAGGTGCAGAGATACTCGGCAACTGCGGCTGGCACCGCCGCGCTCCCACTAATTGTGCTGATGTTCATTCTTTCGCGCTGGTCTGGGGGACTGGTCGCGCGTTACGGGCCTAAAGCGCCGCTGGTCACCGGGCCGCTGATTGCGGCGACAGGCTTCTTTCTGTTCGCCGTGCCTGATGTGGGTGTCAGTTATTGGAAAGCATTCTTCCCTGCGTTCGTTGTTCTCGGTCTTGGAATGGCGATTAGCGTGGCTCCTCTCACCACGGTTGTGATGAGCTCGATAGGCCAGGATCGCGCCGGCACCGCCTCGGGAATCAACAACGCGGTCGCTCGGGTTGCTGGCGTCCTTGCCGTTGCAATCCTCGGGATCGTCATGGTGAAATTATTCAGCTACAGCTTGGATCGTAGTCTCACGGGCGGGCGGCTTCCGCCCGGCATTCTCCAGTACGTTCGGTCGAACGAGATCAAGCTCGCCGGCCTTGACCTACCCTCGGGACTAGATGCCGATACGGCAGCGCTGGTCCGCATGTCAATTTCCCACGCGTTTGTGTTTGGATTCCGAACCGTAATGTTGATCTGTGGAGGTTTGTCCGTGGCGAGTGCTGCGGTCGCGTCGCTAATGGTTCCTGCTAGAACCAGGTAGATCGCGCTCAATTTGCAGACAGCTTAGGGCACCCAGGCAACCCCACGGAGTGAGACAGTTTCACGGTGCACGCTTTGCACGAAAGGAGATGGATTTGCCTACGCGCAGCGACCTCTGTGCGACTTCTTGGTCGTCCTCCTTCCGAAATGGACCGTCCAGTTTGAGGGTGACCGCCTCCCTTGTGAGTAGGGGGCGCCGTGCGCCCGGATCGTTAATTCAGATCAAGCCCACGCAACCAAAATTTTTCTCCTTTCAATGAGTTCCACGAACCCTGCAACCGTCCGAATTTTTATGCCGCAGTGAAAATTCGAGACCGCTCCGTCTAAAGACTCTGCCTAGTTCTCACGAGGGGCATGACATGATTGATAGTTTCCGCTTTGCCGGTAATCCGTCCAGGATCGATGGGAGGCACGGAGATCATTTACTACAAGATAACTTATCGGTACCTAACGAATCTGCATATCTCCAATGTGTGATTAACTTCCGAATTGCCGACGATTCGCCCCGAGCAGCTACCAGAAAACGTCCGTAAGCCTGCGGACCTAATCTGCCGCCCGTGGCACGAGGGCATCAAGTCGTGGGTATCGTGCCACCGTCGATAACGTAATCAGCGCCGCTGATAAACGCGCCTGGGTCTGAGGCGGGGAAGGCTCCTGGAGTCGTTTTACTTGTTGCCGCCGTTCGCGAAGATGATTTCTCCCGTGAGCCAGCCCGCATCATCCGAGGCAAGAAATACGGCCACCCGCGCGATGTCCTCGGGTTGGCCGACGCGGCCCAACGACGTACTCGCGATTATCTGCTTCTTAGACTCCGTTCCCATGACGCCCGCCGCGTGCGTACCCTCCGTTTCGGTTCCACCGGGATTGAGAGCGTTAACGCGGATTTTTCTGGGGCCGAACTCTTTTGAGAGCACGCGCGTCAAGCCATTGACGGCGCTCTTTGACGCCACGTAGATCGAAAGGGTCGGGTAGGCAGTGACACTGGCCTCCGATCCGATGTTGATTATGCTGCCGCCTTCCGCCCCGAAGGCCGGCAAAGCGGCTTCAATCATGAGGAACATGCCCAGCACATTCGTGTTGAACTGACGGTGAAATTCCTGCTCGCTGAACTGCTCGAAGGGCGCAAACGAGAAGACGCCCGCGTTGTTCACGAGCACATCCAGGCGGCCGAAGGCTTTTTTCGCCTCCGCGACGAGGCGTTGTGCGTCGGACCTCTGCGCCACGTCGCCTTGCACGGCGATGGCTCGCCCGCCTTTGCCGGTGATTTCGCGCACCACCCGTTGCGCGCCTTCATGATCGCGCGCATAGTTCACAATCACCGCCGCGCCTTCCGCGCCGAAAGCTTTTGCAATGCCTGCTCCGATTCCTTTTGAAGCGCCTGTCACTATCGCAACCTTATTGTCGAGTCGTTTCATGATGTGCTCCTTTGTTCCAGCCGGCCGGTGTCGGCTGGCCTCAGATGGGTAGATGGCTCGTACCTTTTATTTGTAGAGCCAAGGCTTATAGCCAATCTCGATGTTGTATCCGTCCGGGTCGCCGATGTTTGCCGCGAAGTAGTCGGCACGCCATTCGGGCCGAAGGCTCGGTTCCTTGTTTGAAGTACCTCCCGCATCTATCGCTGCCTTGTAGCTGGCCCTGACAGCGTCCGCGCTCTTGGCGGTGAATGCGACGTAAAGGTCTTTGGCGACTTCGCCATTCTTCAGCCAGAAACCCGGATTGCTATTGATCGCGAAACCGTGCAGTTGATCGAACTTGTAGGGCATGTCGATGCCAAGCGGCTCAAGCATCTTCTTGTAAAATTCGCTCGACCGTTCCAGGTCAGAGACGGGGAGATAAATATGGTCAATCATGGCTTTCCTCCTATCGTTTGACGGTGACAGCCCCGCGGATCCGCGCCTCGTGCGGCCACCTTCGGCGCACCTTGGCGAAGCAGTCGCGGGCTGTTGCCGTTCAGTTTGTGAACTGCGTCCTCGCGACCAGCCGCCGCAGCATTGGCGCGAGATCTGGCGCCTTGTAGAACGGATGTCCACGGAAGATTTCCGCGCATTTTTCATCCAGGGTGCTGAGGGCCTCATGCACCTTCGGTGCGGCCTCCTGCACCTCGCCTATTCGTTCGCGGACGAACAACAAATTCTCGGGATCGACGTAGCCTGCCTGTATGAAGCCACGCGTCTTCTTGGCACACCGGCAAGGGTTCGCCTGGTTCACTAGTCCGCACTTGTCGTTCATGAAGTTGCGCAAGTCTCGCCGCGCACGGGCCAGGCGTTGTCGAAAGTTGTCGGGAGTGATCTCCAACACCTCAGCAGCAACGGTGTCGCTTACCTCGAAGATCGCACCGAGGATAAAGGTCAAGCGTTGTTCACGATCAAGGCAAAGAAGCATTCCCAAGGTGCAGGAGAGCATCTCCTCGGTCACTAGCAGGTCAGTCTCGGCCGATGTGGCCTTGAGATCGGCCAACTCTAAATCTGGCGTGGCGTCGAGCGCCGCGCCGTAGGCAGCGAAATCGATGGACTCATGCTGCACCTCTACCCGCCCGCGTTTCATGTTGAGCACGTGGTTCACCACGATGCGGTAAAGCCAGGTGCGGAAGCTGCTCCGACCCTCAAACGACGAGAGCCGGGTGAGCACTTTGATCAGGATCTCTTGCGTGGTGTCCTCAGCATCCTGCGGATGGTGGAGCATGCGAATGGCGATGTTGTAGATCCACGTTTGGTGCCGCTGGACCAGGTCTTCGAGCGCCTGGTGATCTCCCGAGCGGGCGCGTAGAACAAGGCTTTGGTCCTCGTGGTCGGGGGAATTATCTGCTAGCGGATTATTGATAGTCATGGTGCACCTCCAAGCGTCGATATGCCCTGGCTCGATTCTCAGAGAGCCTTGGGTATTGCAGAGAAGTGGGCGCTCACAATCTTCCACTGCCCGCTTTGTTTGATGAAGACCAAGGTAGTTCGGCCATGGATCGAGATAATCTTGCCGTCTTTCGTTACTCCCGTAAACATGTCGTGGGCATTTACGATACCAACGGTATCGCCAAACACGCGGCACGATGGTTGCCGGAAGCCGAAGCTCGCTGAGGCCAAGCCCTCCACCACCTCGTTGAGATACTTGGCGAAGAGCGGCTTGCCGTCGAATCGGAACGGAACGTGGTCGAACACCTCCAGGTCATCAGAAAGCATCCCCAGTAAGGTCTTGAGGTCGCGCTGATCGAAAGCGTCGGCGAACTGGTTTGCTAAGGCTTGGAGTTCATTCACGCTCATGTTTGTGTCTCCTCTGATAAGTTAGACACATGCCGCGGCACACTGTGACAGAACTATATCGCCAAACTTGCTCACCGCCGGGGCACTGGCCAGCGGAGGCTCCCATCGGATTGTGCTCGGATGACGGGCAATCCGGAGCTTATTCGTCGTCCGTCGGATTAATACCGACAAACGCGCTTGTGTTGATCGAATTTGGTGTGAATTTGCTGGATGGTTGGCAACCCGGAAATAAATGCTGGTACCGCCCCGCCAGACTGAGGGAAAGCCGTCAATTTTTTGCTGAACACTTGCTGAACAGTAGACTGCAAATGGGGGTATTTCGGCGCAACTGAGGAGTACGTAACGCAAACTAACAAAAAACGGTCTGTGCGAACAGGTCAGGGTGAATTAGCAAACCGCTGCAACTGAGATGATCCTAGACCACCTCGCAACACCTCAGAGCATCTCAGATCGGCCTTTTACAACTCACAACACATGCGGTTTAGAAAACCGCGTCGCGGAAAATGAGTGCCAATTCGATGTTTCTCCAACGGAGTTGTAAACCGTTGCCTAGAAGTATGGTCTGGGGCAAGAGATCGCCGGGGACCATTCGTTTCACTGCCGAATCGGCGAAGTGTTTTTTTTTTAAACGATTGACCTAGTGCTTCGCTGCGGACCGCCTAGCCCTCCGCAGAACTAGGGATTCACAACTGGCGGACCACCTTCATGAAGTAGTCGACTTTTCGGTTCATGGCCGCCTTGCCGATGTTCATGTGCTGCTCCATGCTGATGCCGGTAAAGAAGGTCAAGATCATCTCGGCGAGCACAGTCGGTTTCATGGTGGGTTTCTCGGCTTCGACATTTCTCGCGATCAGATCTTTGAGAAAGGCGCGGCCCTTGGAAACGATTTCCTGCGCCGCGGGTGGGAGCACCGCGAACTGGTTCATGGAATTGACCGAGAAACAACCCTTCTGACCCTCCAGGCTGAAGGGCCCGAGTTTCAGAAAGCGCTCGATGTTATTCCAGCCGAGCGGCTTGGCGGTCAGCAATTCTTCCTCCTGCCGTTTTCTCAAGTAGTGCCGCAAACTCTCCAAATACAGGTCTCCCTTGTCTGCGAACTCGGCATAGAGACCGGACTTGTTTACGCCCGTAGCCTTTTCCAATTCCTGCAGGCTGGTATTCGCGAAACCGTGTTTCCAGAACACAGGCAGCGCCTTCTCCAACACGCCTTCCCGGCTGAAGTTCTTCGGTCGCCCCATGCGCTCATTATGACGTACTGAACTGTTCGGTGCAATATTCTTGCAACCCGAAGGATTTCCTCGCATCATATTGAACTGGATGGTTCATAATACGCAGCGTTGGAATCGAGCAGATGCGTTCGGACCCGTTTGACGGAAAGGAAACAGTCCATGATTCTCACAGGCAACACGATTTTCATCACAGGCGGTGGTTCGGGGATCGGACGTGGCCTCGCGGAGGCGCTGCACAAACGCGGGAACCTGGTCATCATTTCCGGTCGCCGGAGATCGCATTTGGAAGCAACGACGAAGGCGAATCCCGGAATGGTCTCGGTCGAGCTGGACCTTCAAGACCCGAATAGCATCGCCTCGGTAGCAAAGAAGCTCATCGCCCAGTATCCGAAGCTCAACGTCCTGATTAACAACGCCGGTATCATGCAAATTGACGATGCGGCGGGCGTCGTCGACGACGCTCTGCTGGTCTCCACCGTCAACACAAATCTTCTCGGGACCATCCGAGTGACCTCGGCTCTCATCGAGCACCTGAAGAAGCAACCGTCGGCAACGATCATCTACAACACTTCGGTGCTCGGATATGTTCCGTTGGCCGTCACCGCCGTATACTCATCGACGAAGGCGGCGTTGCATTCCTACGTTCTTTCGCAACGCTACAAGCTCAAGAACACGGCAGTCCGCGTACTCGAGATCGCTCCCCCCTGGGTGCAGACCGACCTGTTGGGCAGCAACGATGAACCGCGGGCGATGCCGCTCGCCGAATTCATCAAGGAGACCATGGGCGTTCTGGGGACGGATGCGCAGGAAGTCTTGGTGGAGCGGGCGAAGCCTCTCCGCGACAACCCGGGTCCGAACGAAGGCGTGCTCGTCACGCAGTTCAACGATTCTATGTCGCAGCCACAGCCCCGAACGGAGACTGCTGATTGACTTTGGACTGAAACGCGGAATGGTTACGCGAACGATCAACGGAGGTGCTGCTATGAGTTCACCAGTTGTTAGCAGTAGAAACGTGCTCAAGAGAAATTCGATGCGCTTCGTCGCCGCTCTTATGGCGGTGCTCGCCAGCTTTGTCGCCGGTCCGAACACAGCTCTGGATGCCGCACCCCAGCATCGTGATCAGGTGCCGGGCTTCTACCGACTGAAAGTCGGCGACCTCGAAGTGACGGCACTATTCGATGGCGCCGCAGTATTCGATGCGCACTGGCTGAACGGAACGAAGGCGACGATGGATGGTGTTGTAAAGGCACTGCAAGAAGATCCCCGCTTGCTGGATGTCTCCGATGAAGGCTTCCTGGTCAACACCGGCAAGCAACGAATCCTCGTCGATGCGGGTGCCGGCAGCTGGTGGGGTGGGGGAGTACTCGGGCGTTTGGAGGGCAGCCTCCGCAGCGCAGGCTACACTCCGGAAGAAGTCGACCTTGTTTTGATCACGCACCTCCATTCCGATCACGTCGGCGGACTGACCACTCAGGACGGAAAGCGTGTCTTTCCCAATGCCGATGTTTACGTCGCGAAGGCCGAAAGCGACTTTTGGTTGTCGGCGGAAATCGCTGCCAAGGCCCCAAAGGATGTGCAGCCATTCTTCCAGAGCGCGCAAGCCATCGCAGCGCCGTACATCAAAGCCGGTAAGTGGCACACATTTAATGGCTCCGAATCAATCGTCGACGGCATGCAACTGGTTCCGCTGCCTGGTCATACCCCGGGACATACCGGCTACGAATTTTCGTCCAAGGGACAAAAAATCCTCTTTTGCGGCGACATCATCCATGCACAGCGGGTCCAGCTGCAGCACCCCGAGGTCACCGCGGTTTTCGACATCGACCAGAATGCCGCTGCCGCGACGCGCCTTCAATTGCTCCCTAAGCTCGCGCGCGAGGATGTTTTGATCGCAGGGCCGCATATGCCGTTTCCAGCCCTGGGTCGCTTGCGCAAAGAGGGGAGCGCGTATAGTTGGGTGCCGGTCGTATTTACCGATCGATGGGACGAGAAGCAGTAATGCTACGGAGTATAGCCGTGATCAGTTTCTTATTTCTGATTTCGCGCCCATCTGCTTTGGCGGCCGGTCAGCAGCCTTTTTCAATCAAAGTGGCCACCTCTCTCGACGATCAGTTCTGGGTTAATTCCGTCATTATCGAGGGAACACACGAAGTGATGTTAGTCGATGCGCAGTTGACAAAGACTAACGCTGAAAGAGTATTGCAGGAAATCAAAGAAACTAAGAAACCACTCTCGATCATCTACGTTACCCATGAGCACGCTGATCATTTTCTTGGCCTCGAGGTTTTTAGGGAGGCATACCCTGGAGTGAGAATTATCGCGAATTCCGCGGTAACGGACCGAATCAACAAGGTCTACCAAGAGAAAATAGATAAATGGCAAAAGATCTTGGGCTCAGCCGCAAGCTCTCGTGTTGTTACAATCAGCAAATTCGACGGCAACTTTATTGAGTTTGAGAACTCAAAAATAGAGGTCCTTAAACACATCCGAGCCGACACCGATGAAAACACGATGCTTTGGATTCCTGGCCAGAGAATTCTCATCGCTGGCGATGTCTTGTTCAATGACATGCACGTCTACACCGCGGAAACGGACAGTAAAGCTAGAGGGGAATGGATGAACTCATTAATTAAAATCAGAGAATTAAACCCTGCGGTTGTTATTCCTGGGCATAGCAAGGTTGGAGCGCCCCTGGACTCCAGTACCGCCGTGAATTTTACGGAAAACTATTTATTGGTTTTTGAAGAACAACTCAAGACAGCGAAAGATGCGGACAACCTTGTTAATACCATGAAGGAAAAATTCCCATCCGCCGACCTCCTCTTGGCAATCGAACGGGGCGCGCAGGCCAATGTCAAACCTTGACGAACACTCGAATCAATCACCGCGCGATGGATGCCAATGAAGAAGTACAAGATCGCCGTTCTCGACGATTACCAAAATGTGGCGCTTGAGAGCGCCGATTGGTCGGTGCTCCGCGATCGAGCGGACATCGCCGTATTTCAGAACCACCTCGCCGATCCGGACGCCGTGATTGAGCGGCTGCTGCCTTTTGATGTCGTTTGTGTCATGCGCGAGCGGACCCCGCTGCCCCGCAACGTCATTGAGCGCCTTCCCAATCTCAAGCTCATTGTCTCGACGGGAAGTGTGAACTCGTCGATCGATGTCGCCGCCGCGAACGATCATGGGATCGCAGTGGCTCACACGGGGTATAGCTCGGACCCGACGATCGAATTTACCTGGGCGCTGATCTTGGCCTCCGCGCGACATATCGTGACGGAGAGCAACTCCGTCCGATCCGGTGGCTGGCAGCAAACAGTGGGCACGGATCTCCGTGGAAAGACCTTGGGCGTTCTGGGACTTGGGCGGGTTGGATCACAGGTCGCACGGGTGGGGAGCGCTTTTGGAATGAATCTGATTGCCTGGAGCCAGAACATGACGCCCGAAGTCGCCAAAGCCGCGGGCGCAATCCTGGTTTCCAAGGACCAACTGTTCGAGCGGGCCGACATCCTGACGATCCATGTGGTGTTGAGCAGCCGCACGCGCGGCCTGGTAGGGGCCGCGGAGCTCGAGAGAATGAAACCAACGGCCCGGTTGATCAATGCGTCGCGCGGGCCGATCGTCGAAGAGCAAGCTTTGATCAGAGCGTTGAGGAACAAGCAAATCGCCGGCGCGGCGATCGACGCATTCGACATTGAGCCGCTGCCTCTGTCTCACCCCTTCCGGACGCTGGACAACGTACTGGCAACGCCGCATATCGGCTACGTATCGCATGTTCATTACAAGACGTTCTACGAGGATACCGTCTCGAATATTCGGAAGTGGCTCGACACAGCACAAATGAGAGGGAGTGCTTGACAGGAGATGGAACCATGGGAAACGAAGGCTCTTATGTGGCTCTCGGGCTGAAAGTATGGAAGGCCCAAATCGAGCGGGCGGACAAGCTTTTTGGAAGCCTCTCGTCCGAGGAGGTCCTGCGGGAAATAGCGCCGGGCAGAAACAGACTGGTTTACTTGTGGGGACATCTCACAGCCGTACACGACGCGATGCTGCCGCTGCTAGGGCTGAGAGAACGACTTCATCCCGAGTTTGATGTCGCCTTCGTCTCCAATCCCGACAAGTCACAAGCCGCCATTCCTTCGCACGAACAGGTTCGCCAGGCATGGAAGACCGTAAACGGTGAATTGTGGAAGGGGTTTGAACAAATGTCGTGGTCCGACTGGGTCCAGCGGCACTCTGCCGTGTCAGAAGAAGATTTCGCCAAAGACGCTTCGCGCAATCGCTTCTCCATCCTACTGAGCCGCACGAACCATCTGTCCTATCACCTCGGCCAGGCGGTGCTGGGACTCAAGTGATCGAGCGTGAAGCATCGGAGTGTGGAGAGTTCCCGCTCAGCAACAACGGAGAAGGACAATGTCCAAAAAGCTCGAAGGCAAGGTCGCTGTCATCACCGGCGGGACAGAAGGGATTGGGTTGGCTACGGCAACGCTTTTCGTCAAAGAGGGTGCGTATGTCTTCATCACGGGCCGCCGGCAGAAGGAACTCGACGAGGCCGTGAAGGCAATCGGCACCAACGTTTCTGGAGTTCAGGGAGACGTTGCCAAATTGGCCGACCTTGATCGCCTTTACGAGATCATCTCTAAGGTGAAGGGGCAAATCGATATTGTTTTCGCCAACGCCGGGGTTGGCGAATTTGTCCCCTTTGGGGCCGTTACCGAAGAGCATTTCGACAGACTATTCAACATCAATGTGAGGGGAACGCTGTTCACGGTGCAAAAGGCCTTACCGCTACTGAATGATGGTGGCTCTATCATTCTCAACGGCTCTGTCGCGAGTGTTAAGGGTACTGCCGCCTTCGGTGTCTACGCCGCGAGCAAGGCTGCCATCCGCTCTTTCGTGCGAACCTGGACTACAGATCTGAAGGACCGTCGCATTCGCTCCAACGTTGTCAGTCCGGGTCCGATCAATACGCCACTGGCGAGTCGGCAATCTGCAGACGTGATCGCGCGGATTGTGTCCACCGTCCCGATGGGACGCATGGGGGAACCCGATGAAATTGCCAAGGCCGCGTTGTTTCTGGCGTCAGACGATTCGAGTTTCGTCACGGGTATCGAACTCTTCGTTGACGGCGGCAGAGCCCAGATCTAACCGAAAGGAGACCACAATGACTTCAAGACGCGAGTTCCTATCAAACGCTTTCGGAATCGCTCTCGTATCGGCCACGACTTGGCCAATCCGAGCTGACCAAGCCCGCTCGATGCACGGAAAATCCGACAGCAGTACTTCCAACTCCGGACTCACAAGTCAAAAAATATCCCTGACGTGGGACGTGTTCCTGGCGCCCAGCATACCCGCTATCACGAGCGATTTGCCTCCAGGCGAAAAACAGCGGCCGTGGCCGCCGATTTCGTCAACCCTTATTTCTGGGGAGCGGGACGCTGTCCTAGTGGACACCCCTATTACGGTCGAGCAAGCGCGCGCACTGGCGAATTGGGTTGTGGCGAGCGGAAAAAATCTGACGACGATCTACGCCACTCACGGCCACGGCGATCATTTCTTTGGCACCAGTACAGTTCTGGAGCGATTTCCAGGTGCCCGTTTCGTCGCGCGGCCAGATGTGATTAAGATTATGCGCCAGCAGGCATCGCCAGAGTCTCTCGCTACGTTTTGGAATCCGCGCTTTCCCGGCCAGATTTCCGGCCATCTCGCAATCGCCGAAGAGCTGACCGGAAACGTCATTAACCTGGAAGGCTACGATTTAGTCAGTGTGCCGCTCGGATTCACCGACACTGCCAGCACAACCTGCCTTCACGTTCCGTCCATCGGTTTGATCGTAGCGGGTGATGCCGCCTACAACGGCGATCATCTGCATCTGTCAGAGTCGCCAGATCACCAGAAGCGCCAAGAGTGGATTGCTGCCCTCGATAAAATGGAGTCGCTTAAGCCACGCGCAGTAATCGCCGGGCACAAGCGCGTCGGGAACGATGATAGCCCTCGGATCATTGGGGAAACTCGAAAATATATCCGCGATTTCGAGCGCCTTGCCATGCAGACGACGACGGCGCGGGAACTATATGACGAAATGCTCAAGCTGTACCCTGATTGGATCAATCGCGGTGCGCTCTGGAGTTCAGTCAGTGCCATAAAAGCTTAATCCGTTCTGCCGAGGCCTTGACACGACGGCGGGTGGCCCGACCTTTCGCATCCGCATTTGCCACAATTGCCCTCGCCAAGACCGTGATGATACCACTCGGGCAATTCATCTTGTGGGTTTTGCCTTGCTTGTGGTTTTGTCTTCGTCTTTGATTTTCTCTTCGTTCCTGAATTGGCCTTTCAATTTGCGGGTGCCCCGTTCTTCGCCTGCCACTGGCGAAGGGCGGGAAGCCTTTGACTTTGTCGGTTCCTGGAGTCAGGAGAATTTCAAAACCTCCCACCCTTCCCACTTCGAAGGGTGGGGCACCCCGAACTTCAAACCAACTTCCAGTCAACTGCGGGAAACTACTTCGCTGCGATCAGCGCTTGCGCGGTGAGTTTAATAGCGGGAGTGATCAGGAAGGCCGGGCCACCCGCCTTTTTGTCGTCGCGGGTTTTGCGTTTGTCTTTCGGCCAAATACCCCCCCCACAAGACGGCCAGTGTACCCTCCTGCGCGAACGCCTCGGCGGGCAGGTCCTCCTACGCTACGTACACGCTTCGGCGGGCAGGCGCGATTGCCCAAAAACTGATCTCACGGCCAGTCGAATTCTGCCTCCCGCTGTGCCATGCTATGAATGGAGATTTCTCAAATGACGCGTGCGACACATCCTGCTCGCCCTGAGCGATCCTGCCGAAGGGTCGGCAGCCAGTTTGCCTCACAGGCGAAGAAAAGCCTGCCCGCCAGATTTCTGGAGGGGCCCTGGCCGCCAGCAGTTTGGAGGCCCTGGCCGCCGCGGCGGCTAATCGCAACACACCAGAATTCAGAAATCGCCCTAGCCCCCTTACGAACCTTGAACATAGTGTTTTCTAACCGCAACACAATCCCTGTTTCCGCGATTGCGCTTTTCCGCGGGCAACTGATCACCAACTTGCCCAGAGACCGAGCTTCTCGGGCGAAGGTCACCCGTCTCTGAAATTCTATTCGCAACGAGGTGAAAATAGAATTTGCTATAACTTGCTTAAAACAAAGGATCGGGACCATTTCTAATCGCAACTATTTCCGGGGTCCTTGGCAGATGAATCAAAGCTCGCAAACCACGGCTCACGCGACAAGAATCACGGGTTTCCGTTTCGTTAGAGCAGACGGGGCAGGAACTGCTGCGGGTCATTCAAAGCAGAGGAAAGATACCAAACCCCGTCGCCAAAGATCTGAGGTTTGCTTTCACCAGCGAAGAAGACGTCTAGGAGCCGCGAACGCCCGGCGTAGCATGTGCCGGCTCCTTCGCGGCGGCTTCTTTCGCGGCAGCTTCCTTCGCAGCAGCGTCTTTCAACGCAGCCTGCTTCGCGGCTTCCTTGGCAGCCGCGGAACGAGAGCCGCGGCCGGAGTCGAGATTGAACTGGCGCATCTTATACAGCAGAGCTTTGTAGCTGATGCCGAGCATCTTCGCCGCGTCTTTGCGGCACCAATTGGTTTTCTCGAGCGCGTCGGCGATGGCTTCCATCTCGGCTTCGTCTTTCAACCCGCGGACCAGCGCTTTCAGACCCTGCTCCTTCGGCGGGGCAGCTTCTTCGCGCGGGGCGGTCCGGTGCTGCTGGCCGGTCATCTCCAGCAGCTCGCGGAAACTGCCTTCATCGTCTTCGAGAATCACGTAGCGCTTCACAAAATTTTCGAGCTCACGCAAATTTCCAGGCCACGGATAGCGCAGCGCGGCTTCGAGCAAGTGCTTCGAAGGATCCGGGGCGTGCTTCTGATACTTCTCGCTGTACTTCACGAGGAAGTGGCGGAACAGAAGCGGAATCTCAGCGGTGCGCTCGCGCAGTGGCGGAATGTGCAGCGAGAGAACGTTCAAGCGATAATACAAGTCTTCGCGGAAGCGGCCCGTGCGCATGGCGTCTTTCACGTCCATGTTGGTGGCGGCCAGAACGCGGACATCCACGTTTACCACGGCTCGCGCGCCCAGGCGCGAGTACTGCCCGTCCTGCAGGACGTGCAGCAACTTGGCCTGAAGATGCGGGCTCATCTCCGCGATCTCATCCAGAAAAATTGTGCCCTTGGTAGCCAGCTCGAATTTGCCGGGCTTCGAGCGGACCGCGCCGGTGAAGGCCCCTTGCTCGTAACCGAAAAGCTCGGATTCCAGCAGCTCACCGGGGAGCGCCGCGCAATTCACTTTCACAAAGGCCTGCTGTCGGCGCAGCGAGCGCAGATGGATCATGCGCGCGACCACTTCTTTTCCGACGCCGCTTTCGCCGCTGATAAATACCGGCACATCCACCGGCGCGATCTGCAAAATCTGCTGGCGGATTTTCAACATCTGCGGGCTGGCAGCGAGGAAGGAAAGATCTTCGGTCAATTGCTCGCAATATTCGCGCAGCGCCTGGTTCTCCGAGCGCAGCTCCTGTTTCTGGCGCGACTTCAGCAGTGCAGCATCCAGCTCCGGCTTCTCGAACGGCTTGGTCAAATAGTCGAGCGCGCCAAGGCGAATTGCTTCGACCACGGTGGTCACTTCGTTCGAGCAGGAAAGCATGATGACGTTCAGCGTGCGGTCCACCTGCATCAACTGGCGCAGCGTTTCAAGCCCGTCCATCTCTGGCATCAGCACGTCCAGAATGACGAAGTCCGGCCGGTCGGCATTTCCGATACGCTCGAGCGCCTCTTTGCCGCTCGAAACCGCCGCCACATCGAACCCGTCCACT
>Ga0207153_1113_pt1 | contig 16389 bp, 8 predicted proteins | sample Alteio_BWMinHeat_27_FD_153580 | JGI IMG/M metagenome (GOLD analysis project Ga0207153, IMG submission 153580) | Enriched cells from forest soil in Barre Woods Harvard Forest LTER site, Petersham, Massachusetts, United States -... | ecosystem: Environmental > Terrestrial > Soil > Temperate forest >...
TCTGCGCTTGCAGGGAGTTGTAATTGGAGTTCCAACCGCTCGCATATACGCCAATTCCACCATAGACGTTCGGGTCGTATTGGTATGTGTTCGCAGCCAGCGCAGGCAGATTGAAATCGTTGGTGGCGCCCTCAGTCACAGCAGCAGGGTTTCCAGACGCCTGTCCCGCCGGGTTCATGTTGTATGCGCCCTCCAAGTGCCGCCCTATCGTTCCGACGTAGGCAACCGTCGCCACCGTCGATTTTGAAACCTGGTACTGCAGATTCAGGTTGAAGTTCGTTGACCTGGGAGAAGTGAGGTGCGGACTGTAGAAAACGTCATTGATGCCGATGGGCTCAAACTGAGCGAAATCGGGAGACGACCCGGGCGTGGGCGCAGTAAACGGAAATGGGTTGTTCGTGGTTCCGCTCGGGAACGCCCCGACCGGAGCCGGATTCACGGTATTGAAAGGGTTGGCAAAGCCTGGAGAGCCAATCGTTCCTGCTCCAATCGAGATTGTCGAAAATGGCACATTGGTAAGCGTCTGCAACGTAGCCTCTGAATCCGTGCGATTGAAATAGAGGCCAATACCGCCACGAACGCTCCACTTGTGAGAATCTCCCGGACTCCAGGCAAACCCCAGGCGCGGCGCGAAGTCGTCGTAATGGATGCGGGCGTCTCCATACGACCCGACGCCCTTATCGCCCGGAAAGACCAGGCCAACCGGAGCCGTGGGGAAAACCGTGGATTGCTGTCCTGGATGGAATGCGCCCAGGATCTCCCCATTCGCGTAGAGATTCTTAAAGGGGGTATCGACATCCCAGCCTGCACCCAGCGTCAGGGTCAGATTGGGCTTCACCTGCCATTGGTCTTGGCCGTAGGAGTAATATTCCCGTCCCCGTGCCCTGATGATGGCGCCACTCCCTTGTTGATACGTGTCGGGAATGCCAAGCAAGAAATCTGCTCCTGCGTTCCCCGTCGAGAATGATCCCGAACCAAAGAATTGATAGAGGCCGTTCAGGTCGTTATAGAACGGATTGTTGATTTCCAGGCGGTCCATGTCGAATCCGGCCTTGAAAGTATGGTGGCCCCAGACCTTGCTGAAGTTGTCCACCACTTGATAGGTGTTTTGCAGCCGTGGTTGCGGTGCACCTGCACTGAAACCAAGGCTGAACAGGCCCGACACAAACATGACGGGAATTTGTGCAAAGGCAGGAGCCTGAGTACTGCTGATGCCGGTGAAGCCGTAGGCAGACGCGCTCTGAGTGGCGAGGGGCACTAGGGCATCGTAGTTAAAACGGAGGAAGGCAAAGCGCGCCTCATTCAGCGTGGTTGGCGAAAAAGTATGGCTCCACGCAACAGTGTATTCGTAGGTCTTGGATGGGCTACCTGCGCCCAAGCCGGGAAGGTTAGAGCCATCGAAAGACAAACTGTCGTTCGTTATGTGGCTATCGTACAGCCCATAGAACCAGATCGAATCTTTGCTCGACAGCTTCTCATCCAACCGGCCGAGATACTGGTCACGCTTTGCGATCTCAAAGGGATTGAAATCAAACGCATTGCCCGCCCCATTGGGCAGAGGAATGTACTGATTCATAAGCTTGACCGACAGTGGATTCAGGTTCGGATTCGGGTTTCCGGCACCCGCTGGATTCGGAATGGTTCCGTTGGGGAAGGCCACGCACCACGGGGTCCCGGCGGTCGCGGGCCCGACGGTAAACGGAAGCGGGCTGGGTCCGAACGGACCCGTGTAATTTGCTCCGCAGGGCGAACCCGCCGGTTCCGGATTAGCAGGAGTGTAGAAGGGCGCATCAGCCGAGAGGTCGCCACTCCGTTCCGCCTGACTGAAAACGATCGGTTGATCCTGACCAAAATTGAGACCGCCGTAGTTATCCGCGAGTGCAGCAGGTTGGGGCGTGACTGCGCGCCTGCCCTGATAGGAGAAGAAGAAGAAGGCATGATCTTTAACGATCGGCCCGCCGATCGTTCCGCCATACTGGTTTTGGTGAAAGAGAGCTCGCGATTTCTGGAACCATGGAATTGCATCCAGGAACGTGTCTCGATAAAACTCGAATGCGTCGCCATGAAACTGATTGGTGCCGTTCTTGATGATCGCGTTGACGATGGCGCCGGAGTTGCGTCCATACTCGGGATTGAGAGTGCTGCTCACCAAATCAAACTCGCCGATGGCATCCGGGCTGGGAATGACCAGCGGGGTATTTACCGAGCCATCGTTGGTGTCGGCCCCGTTTATCAGAAAGGAATTCTGCTGCGTTTCCGCTCCATTGGTGGAGTACCCGCCGCCGCTGGTGCCGGTGCCGAATCGATCCGAAGCCCCCTGCACACCGGGCTGAAGCTGCATGAGTTGGGTCCAGTTCCGCCCGTTTAGGGGCAGTTCAACGATCTGGGTTCCGGTAACAGTAGTGCCCAGCTGCATGTTCGTGGTTTCGACTTGAGCGGCATTGGCTTCGACCTCAACCACCTCAGCCACTGCTCCAAGCTCCAGCTTCGCGTTCAAAGCGTAAATCTGGTCGAGGTCCAGGTGAATGTGCCCCGCGGTGAGTGTTTTGAAACCGGACCTTTCTACCTTTACCGAGTAATCGCCGATTGGCAGCTGCAAGAAAGCAAACAGCCCATCCTTGCTCGAAGTCGTGGAGTAACTAAGGCCTGTGGCTACGTTCGTTGCCGTCAGTTTCGCGTCGGGCACGACCGCTCCAGACGGATCAACAACCGTCCCGCGAATACTGGCGTAGAGATTGTCGGCATGGGCGGGGGTCGTCCACACGGCCATCCCGCACACCAGCCCTAACGCGAGAAGAAAAACTGAGAAACTAAATGCATGCTGCTTCATCACACGCCCTCCGTACATTGAATTCGTAATGAGCCAATCGAAAGCCGAATGCCGCACTGCCGCGTCACAACCCCGTTTCTTTTCTTGTTTCGGGTGCTGGGCCTCACTTGGGCAAATACGACGCAAACACTTCCACTCTGAAAGGCCAAAAACGGCAACCACTTGTGAGCTGCGTCCAGTCCAGGTAATGCAAGCGGAGACCCACTTTGGAAGGAATTGCGTGGGGTTACTAAACTCAGACACGAAATCAGGAAGTTGGTGACCCGGAATTACATATTCTCAACAGAGCAGAAAATCCATAAATGGCCGATTCGTTATGGATATCCGTAGAACATCCTCAGAAGAGTGTGAGACTTAATAGCGGAGCGGCGACCACGGATCGAGACAAGTCTTTTGACGATTTGGCAACCACCCTAAGGTGAGGTCGTGGTGGGCGTCATCGACGCCATTCTGGGACAAGACTTGGAGAAAGGACGCGGCCGGAGCAGGGGTATGCGCCCATCGGATGTCTGAAGCCTTTGCGCGGACCGAAAGCAGCGGCAGGGTTTTGGTGGATTCGAACAGTCCGCTATTGAATTTAAGGGGTGCGCACTTCGTGCAAATCGATCGTCAGCACGACGTCGCCGCCCTCGAATTGGTCGAGCGGAGGGCGCGCAGTGGCAAGCGCCTTGGGAAACCAGCGGATGGGAGACGCGATCCCAGCCATCGCAAGGGACGTAGAGCGTAGAAATTGTCTGCGGGAATGAGACACAGTGCGCATACCGAGACTCTACCCCCAGTCACGAGGAATTGCCATCAGGCCCTCGCGCTTGCCATCGTTGTCACCAGCGAGTATTTTGAGGTTTCCGAGCGGAGAACGGATCACTCCTTTATTTTCGGGAAATCCTGACGTCCACTTTTTCCGATGCAGAAAATCGGCCCAGTAACGGGATCGCTTTCTTTGTATGCGTTAGCGGCTCTTCTGCTGCTTTTATTGACGCCAATCAATGCCCAGCGGATAGCTCCCCCGGACAAAGACGAAGAACGAGCTTGGAAATTGGTTTGGAGCGACGAATTCACCCAGCCAAACGGTTCTGCTGTCAACGAGTCAAAGTGGGTGGTTGAAGTCGGTGGAAAAGGCTGGGGCAATCGTGAGTTGGAGTACTACACGAGTCGCCCGGAGAATTTATTCATCCGAGACGGAAAGCTGGTGATCGAGGCCAGGCGGGAAAACTTCGCGATCCCCGGCGGACACACCAGGCAATACACTTCCGCGAGGTTGAAGACTGCTGGCAGGTTTTCCCAGCAATACGGGCGTTTTGAAGCGCGCATCAAGATTCCATCTGGGCAAGGAATGTGGCCGGCTTTTTGGATGTTGGGCGAGAACATTGGCGAAGTTGCGTGGCCGGCATGCGGCGAAATCGACATCATGGAGAATATCGGGAAAGAGCCCTCTACGATCCACGGATCAATTCATGGGCCCGGCTACATTGGGAACGCTGGCCTGCAAGTACCATATACATTACCCGGCAAACAACGGTTCGCCGACGACTTTCATGTGTTTGCCGTGGAGTGGGAGCCCAACGCCATCCGCTTTTATGTGGATGACGATCTCTACGTGACTCGTACGCGTGCGGATCTTCGCCGCGAGTGGACGTGGGTATTCGATCATCCATTTTTTCTGGTGCTTAATCTTGCGGTGGGCGGACAGTGGCCGGGCAATCCCGACACTACCACGGTGTTTCCGCAGGATATGCTGGTCGACTATGTGCGGGTCTATCAGCGTGTGAAACCTTGAGGCTAGGCACTGACGCGTACCACGATGCTGATCGACTGAATCAGTAGTACTTAGGAGCCGGAACAAGATGACAGTCTGCAACCGGAGGCCGTGGGCATTCATTGTTATCTTTATTGTTGCGCAATGCGTCAGTGCTCAGATCCCAGCGCAAGAAGTCGAGAAGCGCGTGGATTCGCTTCTGAGCAAGATGACACTGGACGAAAAGCTCGAGCTTGTCGGCGGGATTAACGATTTTTACACGCGTCCCATTTCGCGCCTGAACATTCCGCAATTGCGAATGTCGGATGGCCCGATGGGCGTTCATGATTATGGCCTCACCACCGCGTATCCAGCCGGGATTGCACTCGCGGCCTCCTGGGACTCCGACCTGGCGCGGCGCTTCGGCGTTTCAATGGGCCACGACGCACTCGCGCGCGGCGTAAATTTCATTCTCGCTCCAGGCCTGAACATCTATCGCGCACCAATGTGCGGCCGCAATTTCGAATATTTCGGAGAAGATCCGTTTCTGGCTTCACGAATGGCGGTTTCTGTCATCCAGGGAATCCAGAGCCAACGCGTCATCGCGACTGCGAAGCACTTCGCCGGGAACAACTCTGAGTTCGCGCGCAACACCCTCAGTTCGAACATCGACGAAAGAACCTTGCATGAGATTTATCTGCCGGCTTTCGAGGCTTCGGTGAAGGAAGCTAGAGTTGGCGCAGTCATGGACGCCTATAACCTGATCAATGGCGTTCACATGACCCAGAACAATCATTTGAACAACGAGATTCTCAAAAAGGAGTGGGGTTTCGACGGGATCCTTATGTCCGATTGGGAGGCCACGCATGACGGAGTCGCTGCGGCGATGAACGGTCTAGATCTGGAGATGCCCTCACCGGCATTCATGAACCGCGAGACTTTGCTCCCGGCAATCAAAGAAGGGAAAGTTCCGGTTGCGGTACTCGATGACAAGGTGCGAAGAATTCTGCGGAAGGCCATCGAATACGGTTTTCTCGATCAGCCGCAGCAAGACGCCAATATCCCCGCGTACAGTCAGGAAGGCCGCCAGGTTGCGCTTGAGGTCGCCAGAGGCAGCATGGTTTTGCTGAAGAACTCGCATAGCTTGCTTCCTTTGGACGAGAACAAAGTTCGCACCATCGCCGTTGTCGGTCCAGATGCCTATCCCGCTGTTCCCGGGGGCGGCGGCAGTTCTGAGACCAAGCCGTTCGGTGCCGTCAGCTTTCTCGAAGGCATAAGCAATCGTCTCGGAACCAAGGTGAGAGTGCTCTACACGACGGATGTACCGGTTCTCGATGAAGTCTTTGAGGACTCTGAATTTGTGGAGACTCCCGGGGGTAAGAGCGGATTGAAAGGGGAATATTTCAGCAATGAAGATCTGCGGGGTGCTCCGGCACTGGTGAGGATTGACAAGCGCATCCATTTCGACTGGGGGCAAGGCAGCTTCGCTCCCAACGAACCGGTCGATCATTTTTCAATTCGATGGACCGGCTACTATGTGCCGAAGAAGTCCGGTGACTATACGTTTTATACATCGGCCGACGATGGAGTGCGCCTCTATATCGATGGCGAAAACGGAATCGACGACTGGCAGCGTCATTCCCAGACAGTGGATAGCTACGGCAGACATCTGGATGCCGGCCATGCCTACAAGATCCGCCTTGAATATTTTGAAAATGTAGGTAGCGCGATCGTTGGATTTGGCGTGGCTTCGGTGGAGTCTTTTATTGGGCGCGAAACCAAAGCGATCGCCGCCAAGGCCGATGCAGTCGTCATTTGTGCGGGATTCGGCCCAAAAACGGAGAGTGAAGGCTCGGACCGAACCTTCCAGCTGCCGGGGGGGCAGGACGAACTGATTCGCCAAATCAGCGCGGTGAATCCGAACACGATTGTCGTGCTGACCGCCGGCGGCAACGTTGACATGGCACAGTGGATCGACCAGGTCCCCGCGATTTTGCATGCGTGGTATCCCGGACAGGAGGGTGGGACAGCACTCGCGCAAATCCTGTTTGGCGACTACAGTCCGTCGGGCAAGCTGCCGGCTTCGTTCGAGAGGCGCTGGGAAGATAATCCGACCTTTCACAACTACTACCCGGAAAGAGGCAAGTCCAGCGTCGAGTATGCCGAAGGCGTTTTCCTGGGCTATCGATACTACGATCGCTCGGAAACTAAGCCGCAATTCGCATTTGGGTTCGGCCTTTCCTACACGACTTTCGAATACAGCAACTTGTCGATAACTCCGGATTCAGGAAATCTCAGCGATCCAGTCACGGTGTCTTTTGACGTGAAGAACTCCGGCGCTCGGGAAGGTGCTGAAATAGCGGAAATGTATGTTGGCACTGATCACTCCAGCGTTCCGCGGCCGTTGAAAGAGTTGAAAGGATTCGCGAAAACAACTTTGAAGCCAGGCGAGAGCAAAAGATTGACCCTGACTCTTGATCGCCGGGCGTTTTCGTTTTATGACGTGGCAAACCACGCCTGGAACGCAGAGCCGGGTGAATTCACAATTCAAGTTGGAAGTGCTTCCAACGATATTCGATTGCGAAGTAAGTTCACCCTGACGCGCTAAGGGTTTATTGTCACGTCAGCGTTGTTACGGGGCGGTTCTGCCGATGCAAGGCCAAACCCAGCAGGTACGCGGCATCCGAGGATCCGTGGTGGACAGCCGCGCACCAAAGACAAAGCGACCATGCAATGATGCGCAGCGAGTACGTGTTTGCGTGGCCGCTTCATATCGGCGTCGTCATTTTAGCGGTGAGCCGGCAGTGAAGGGTTCTTCAATGCGCAGAATCTGATTTGCGCGAACATCGGTCACTGTCTGCTCGATCCCGCTGGGCCAGCGAATCACAATCTTTTGCGCAACTGTGTCTTTGCCCAATCCGAAGTGAACCCGTTTGTCGCTCGCCGAGAGATAGCTGCTCGCGGTTGAAACGGTCGCGAATTGAGAACCCGCGGAAGTCACGAGCTCGATCACCGCGCCAATTGCATCGCGATTGCTCTTGTGGCCGACCAGGCTGAGCAGCAGCCAGTGGTTCTGCGTTTCTGTTTCATTGCGCAGAATATGAACTGGGCCGTCGTTAGTGGTTACAACCGCATCCAAACGGCCATCGTTGTCCAGATCGCCGATCGCTAGTCCACGCGCAACCCAGGGAAGACTGAAAACACTGCCAGCCTGTGACGAAACATCCACAAATCCATGACCCGTATTTCGGGCAAGCAACATCGAGTCACGATACTTAAGATTGGGAAAGTTCAGCTCAATGGTATCCAGTACGTGTCCCTGCGCGATGAGCAAGTCTTTCCATCCATCGTTGTCGAAATCGAAAAAGCGAACACCCCATCCAGAATGGGCAATCGTCATCTGGCCAAGGCCGGACGTACTGCTGGCGTAGGTGAACGAACCATCGCGATTGTTCTGATAGAGCGCATAACGCTGGTTCGCCAGATCGGTCACGGCAATATCGGGCCAGCCATCATTGTTGTAGTCAGCGAAATCAACACCCATGCCGGCGAACGTTCTTCCATCAATGTCGACCGCGACCTCGGAAACCAAGCCAACATCCTCGAATGTTCCATCTCCCTTGTTGTGATAGAGAAACTCCGGCATGGAATCGTTGGCGACAAAAAAGTCGACGTGGCCGTTACGATCATAGTCGGCAATGGCCAGCCCAAGCCCCTTGCCGGGTTTGGAGAGCCCAACTGTTCGGGAGACTTCAGTAAACGTTCCGTCGTGGTTATTGTGGTACACGAGCGGTGCAATTGGCTTGAAGTAATCGGGATGGCAATAGGCCCGATAGCCCTCTTTGTGTTCTCCGCACCAGACGTCATCAAAATCCCAATCCAAATAGCGCAGAACAATCAGGTCAAGAAACCCGTCGTTGTCCAAATCAACCCAGGCCGCGCTGGTGGACCATCCACTTCCGCCGACACCGGCCTTTTGCGTCACATCGGTGAATGTGCCATTGCCGTTGTTGTGGTAGAGCTTGTTTCCGCCGAACGCAGTCACGTAGAGATCTTCAAATCCATCGTTATCGTAATCGCCGACCGCGACGCCCATCCCGTAGCCAGCTCCCTGCAAGCCTGCCTTTTCCGTGACGTCTTCGAAGGTGCCATCCTTCTTTTGATGGTAGAGCCGGTTCCAGTATTGAGCATCCGTCTTCTGCGGAATCGAACCTTTGGGAGTTGGATCGGTGAGTGGCGCACCGTTCACCAGATAAATGTCCAGGCGGCCGTCGTTGTCATAGTCAAGGAGCGCGACGCCTGCTCCCATGGTTTCAAGAAGGTATTTCTTGGAAGTGTGCGACGAACGATATTGAAAGTTGACGCCAACTTGCTGCGTGATGTCCACAAAGTTTCCGGGAGGCTGCGTGGTTTCTGATTGGGCGGCACGCTGCTGTGCAAAAGCGACCGTCACGAAAACGGAAAGCAAGCTTGCTGCTCCAGCACGAAGGGTGAATTGCAGGCGCTGCCTCACGGCGCGGCAATCCCTTTGCCCTCGACCACGGTAATAATGCGATCGACAGACGGAACTTTGACCTCCTCTTTCGCGCCGCTTGGCCAGTCAATCTCGACTTTGTCCACTTTGGTGGCGCTTCCCAGTCCGAAGTGAAGACGCTGGTCGGAGCTGGAGGCATAGCTGCCGCCACTGAAGACCTCTCCTCGCTGCCGAGCCCCGCTCGCGGTCACAAACACTTTTGCTCCGATCGCATCGCGCGGGCTCTTGGCGCCGCCCACCAGTTTCAGCGTGAGCCAATGATTCGGATTCTTGACCACATTGCGCAAAAGCACCGGGTGCGAATCCATCACATTGAGAGCCACATCGATGTGTCCGTCGTTGAACAAATCGCCGAAGGCTGCGCCGCGCGCAGAAATCACGTCGGCCAGTCCGCTGCCGGTGGCCGGAGGTACCTCTTCGAATGTCGATCCGTTCACGTTGCGGAACAAGAGCGGCCTCTGTGCCCACGTTGTGCCCCAATCCTGTTTGTCCACGCCGGGATAGACGTGTCCGTTCGCAACGAAAACATCCAACAGTCCGTCATTGTCAAAATCCAGAAAACCGGTTCCCCAGCCTAGAAAAGGAATCGTAGGGTTCCCGATGCCCGCTGCGAAACTCACATCGGAGAAACTAGCTTCGCCTTCGTTGCGGTAGAGTGTGTTGTAGTCGTCGGAGAAGTTGGTGATATAGAAATCCACTTTGCCATCGCGGTTGTAGTCGCCCACCGCGATTCCCATGGATGCCTGCTCGCGCCCCTCATCGTTCAAAGCGAATCCCGAAAGATAGCTGATGTCCTCGAATGTTCCGTCATGCCTATTCCGGTACAGATATCGCGGCACGGAATCATTCGCGACCACGAGATCGACCCAGCCGTCATCGTCGATGTCCACAAAAACAGACGAAAGCCCATAGTAGCCACGCGGATCGGATACGCCCGCCTTCACGCTGACGTCGGTAAATGTGCCATCGCCATTGTTGTGAAATAAGTGATCGTTTTCTCCAGGAAGCCCGCGCGGGCCGCACATCACATCAATTCCACGAAACTGGCAATAGCCGCGCGGAATACCGTTCTTTCCGGTGATTGGCGGATGGTCGGGATCGAATTTGACGTATCCGGGAACGAACAGATCGAGCAAGCCATCGTGGTCGTAGTCCCCCCAGGTAGCGCCGGTAGACCAACCGCCCAGAGTCACTCCGGCCTTTTCCGCCACGTCGGTGAATGTGCCGTCATGATTGTTGTGGTAGAGGCGGTTTTTGCCGAAATTTGAAACGTAGATGTCCGGCCAGCCGTCGTTGTCGTAATCGCCAACCGCCACACCAAATCCCCAACGCTCATTGGTCACCCCAGCTTTGTCAGTGACATCGGTGAATGTGCCGTCGTGATTGTTGTGGAGCAACATCGCGTGCGGCGGTGCTTCCTTGCCTTTGAGCGCAGCGAAAGAGGAGCCGTTCACCAGATAAATGTCGAGCCACCCATCGTTGTCATAGTCAAGCAGAGCGACTCCGGAGCCCGGGGTCTCCAGAATCGTAGTTTTTTCCTGCGTTCCGGACTTGTACAGAAACTTGTCAAGGCCGGCCGCGTGGGTGATGTCCGTGAACACTACGGGGGCGCCGTCGACAAATCCTCCCGCCGTAATCGGACGAGAGAGAGCATCCTTGACCGGAGCGTGCGCGGCTCCTGTGCTCATGCCCCCTTGTTGCGGCGGATTAGCCGTGTCTTGCGCTGGGAGAGGAAACGAGGCGAATACGATACACAAAACTAAAATCGCAGGGGATCGCAGTACCCCGGAAAGCACGACGATCTTCCTCAAGACCATGAGCTAAGAGAACCTCACTTCGATAGCAGCTAAAAAGTTGGTGCTGCCTACCCAACCTTGATGCTTACGACGATCTTTGCGGCCGTGGGGAAGACGCTCACGAATCGCTGAAGTCGATCATCACGGGCGCGGCAGTGAAGCCCCGAGTTTTCGTACCAACATAGATCACGCCGACCGCGAACCAGATGCCACCGACGATTTTGGCGAGGTGGTTCAGGTTCCACCAGATTGCGCCACAAAACAGGAATCCAATTAGCGGTAGAACGGCATCCCGCAGCCAACGTCGATTGTAGTCCTGCTTGCTCTTCACCCAGAACTGCCAGAACGCGGCAAAGTTGACACCCATGAAGGCAAGAAAAGCACCAAAATTCAACAGCTCTGCGGCATGCTCATAAGCGCTGCCGATTCGGTTGAGCATCACGGCTCCAACGAACGCCAGCACGCCGATGAGAACAATGTTGTACGTGGGAGTACTGGTTCCGGGCTTCAGATGCCCAAACACCTTTCGTGGCAAAACACCGTCTCTGCCCATGCCAAAAAGTAGCTTGGCGGCGCCTAGCGTGCCGGTCAGCCCGCTGCCGAAGGCGGCGACAATCAGAATGATCCCCATTGCATTGAACAAAAGTACGCCCCCCACGCGGCTGCAGATGTCCATGAAAGCGGTCTCGAGATTCGGAAAAGAACGCCAATCAGGCCAGATGCGCGCTCCCAGATAAGACTCGAATCCGCTGCACACACCCGCAAAAATGCAAGTCAGCACGACCGCAAGCAAGACATTGCGTTTGGGATTCTCGACGTCTTCAGCCAGCGTTGTAACCCCGTCAAAGCCTATGTAAGTCAGCGCGGCGAACGATGTAGCGGTCCAGATGCGATGCGAGTCGAAATGCCGTGGATCGTAGAAGGGCTGAATCGAAAACAGACCGGCCCAACCTTGTGACCCGTAGAGGAAGTGAATCGCGAAATACACAAAGAATCCGACCACGATGAACATGACGAACAGCAGAACTTTGTTGGCTTTCGCGGAAGAACGCACGCCCGCCAGATTGAGCGCGGTCATGATTCCGGCAATAATCGCGGCCCAAACAATGTAGGGGACATGGGTAAAGTAACGCTCGTGCAACGCGGTCGAGATCCAGACCGTGTTAATCAATGGCTGCAGCAGATAGTCCAGAATCATCGCCCAGCCTGCCAAAAAACCCAAATGCGGATTCAGTCCTCTGCCTACATAGGTGTATGCCGATCCCGCCGTCGGATACAGAGCGCCCATGCGTCCATAGCTGACGGCCGTGATCAGCATGGCGAACAGTGCAATCAGAATGATGGTGACGAAGTGCCCGTCTGACAACTTTTGTGCGACTCCATAGAGCGGGACCGGCGCGATCGGCTGGATGAGGACGATTCCATAGAAGATCAGATCCGAAAGGGTGAGCGTGCGGCGCAGCCGAGGTGCGCTTGAGCCTGGCGTGGATGGCGTGGAGGATGATCCAGTCATGGAATTGTCAATGTTGGAACGAATCGGCGCGACGGAACTGCTCAATCAGGTGTTCGCTGGTTCGAAGCGCGAACGCAAGGATAGAAAGAGTCGGCGCCTTGTCGGTGCCGTTTACGAAAACGCTTCCATCACAAATGAATAAATTCGCAACGTCATGAGTCTGACCGAAGCGGTTGGTGACAAACTTTGTCGGATCGTCCCCCATGCGGCATGTGCCAATCTCATGCTGGCTGTAGCCGGGCGTTTCGGGCTCTTCTGAGGAATCTTCCACGACTCCGCCGGCGGCCTGCATCAAGTCCGCGCAAGCCTTCTTACTGTGCTCCCACATCCTGATTTCGTTTTCGCCCCACTGGAAATGAATGCGCAGCTTCGGAATGCCGTAAGAATCCTTCGCCACCGGATCGATCTCCACGAAGTTTCCGGCAGACGGCAGCGATGGAATCTGAGACGTAAAGGTAACTGGCGTGGGATACCGCCGCTTCATTTCCCGCTTAAATGACGAGCCGAAGCCCTCGATCTGATCGTAGTAGGCGGGAAACTCCCAGCAGCCTCCGTCAACATAGACCGAATAGCCGCGGGCGAAGTTTTGCTCGCGAGGGTGGTTCAGATTCTGCCAGCGCGGCATCCAGGCGATCGAGCTGTCGGAAACATTGTCGGGGAAACTGGGTTGGCCCAGCAGTTGTGGCAGATATCCCGCCGCAGGCGTACCGTAGAGGTGATCGCAAAGATTGTGCCCGAGTTGCCCGCTTGAATTGGCGATTCCCGTGGGCCATTGCCGTGATTTGGAATTCAGCATGATGCGGGTGGTGCCCAGGCATGACGCGGCCAAGATCACGGCTCTCCCGTACACTTCGCGTTCCTGCTTCGTGGCGCGATCCAAGTATGAAACGCCGGATGCCTTCCCCTCTTCGTCCACCAGAATGGACTTTGCCAGAGCATTCGTGCGCAACTCCAGATTGCCGCTGGCATCTGCTTTGGGCAGCAGGAACCAGGGAGTGGAAAAAAATGAGCCGACCTCGCAGCCGCTGGTGCAGTTTCCGCAGAAGTGACAGGCCGGATGGCCATCGTGCTCGACGGTAAGTTGAGCAATGCGATCCGGCAAATACGGCACGCCAATCTTCTTCGCGCCGGTTTGCAGAATCATGTCGAAGCAGCGAAAGTTCATCGGCGGCAAATAATCGCCGTCGGGATTGCTCGGCCGATTCTGCACGGTACTGGCGACGCCGATCATTTTCTCCACGCGCGTGTAGTAGGGCGCGATCTCTTCGTAGTGAAGCGGCCAGTCCACGTCGTGGTGATCAAGCGTCGCCGCACGAAAATCGATTTCTCCAAAGCGCTCCGCACTGCGTCCCCAGAAATTCGTTCTTCCGCCAACTGCAGAACAACGCGCCCACGACCACTTCGCACCCGGCGCCGTGGTGTACGTGAATTCCCGTTCCCAAACGTCCTCCACATACTCGGTATCTCCCACAAAGCCCGCTTCTGATTGTTTCGCCAGTTGCGGATCTCCGAAGCTGCGATATTTCAAATCCCAGGGCATGCGGTGATTGCGGAAGTCCTTTTCAGGATCAAGCGCTCGTCCCGAGTTCAGGGCGCAAACCTCCATTCCAGCCTCGCACAGAGTCTTGATGGCCATGCCGCCGCCTGCTCCCGTTCCGACCACGATGACGTCGTAAATTTGTTTCGCCAATGACTCGTTACCCCTGACTCGTCAGCCCTTAGGCGGAGGAAGGTGGAGATGCCCGGGATCGTCCTTGTGCGGACAGGCCGGCGACTCCGCGTAGAACCGAAAGCCGGGAAAATCGAGTTCCTTCAGACCAATTTCGCTGGTGTAGAAACCCATGATCGTGTACTCGCGGACCGTGCTGAAGAACTTTCGCCCCTGCTCTTCGCCCTTACGAAACTTTTTCTTGTAAGCCAGCGGCTCAAGCAGCGCTGATTGCTGCTCAAAAGAAACCTGGAGAAACCGCGCACGGTACAGTGTCTCGCTGTGCTTGTTGAGCCAGTTCAAGCCGGCTCTAAGATCGTGCTGGAGTTCGACGTCCCGCGAGGCCATGAGGTCGATGAACTCGGCAACGCCCGCGTCGCGCGCACCGGGCGTCTCATCGCTGGGAATGATGATGTCAATGAGGCGTTCGAGCAGCGTGTATTCGGGGGCAGAAAAGAAAATCGGCTGATATGCAGACGGTCTGATTGGCTGCAGAGATTGCTGGGGATGGCCGCATGCAAAACTCCACTTGCTGAATCCCGGGAAAGCCGCAACCCCGGCGGCGATCGCCAGACTGCGCAGGATTTCCCGCCGCGCTACGCTTTGCCCCGCCATCCTCTCTCAGAATCCTCCGGCCATTCGAGTCTATCTCACATTTCGATAGACCCATGCCAGTCACGAATAAATCGCTTCAAAATGTGATTCTCAATGCGAACTGCAGAACCCGCGGCATATGCGCAAAGTTGGGATAGAAGAAATTCGTTGCGCCTGGCAGGCCGTAGGAGTTGTTCACTCCAAACCATTCGGTGTGATTGAAAACGTTGAACGCCTCGGCCCGAAACTGTGCTTCCACCTTCTCCGTTGGATGGAAAAGTTTATAGACAGCCATGTCGATATTGGTCCGCCATGGCTGGTACAAACTGTTCCGGCCGGAATTGCCGAAGGTCAGACCCTGCGGTTGCTGATAAGCTTTGCAATTGTAGAGAGGCCTTCCCTTCGGAGGCAGGCTGCTCGGATCAGTAATAACGATACAACTCGGCGGCGCTGGTGCGTGGGGATCTCCGACTCGGTCGGCGTACGAGCCGTTGTTGGTAGTTCCATCGGCCACGCCGGCGTTATCACCGATCACGCCATCAATGACCGACATCGGAGCGCCGCTTTGTGAGGTCATGATGCCGCTGTACTCCCAGCCACCCAGGAATGTGTGGGCCAGGCCCCTGCCGTGGTAGGGCAGATCGTAAGTCCAGGCCGCAGTCAGAATGTGGCGCTGATCATAGTTGGAACTGGCATAGTTGCTGTGAATGTCGGCGGAGTTTACGAAGTTGCCGTCGAAATTGTCGGAGGAATCGTCGAGTGAGTGGCTGTACGTGTAGGCGACGTCGAGCGTCAGAGCGCCGCTTGTCTTACGTAAAGAGAATTGCAGCGCGCTGTAGTTCGAGTTGGCCACAGGTTCCACCCGTTGCAGAGATCCCACTCCGCGAAAGTTTGTGCGGAACAGATCTGCATCGTCGCCGCAGGCAACCGCAAGATTGACGGCGGGCCCCGACGGCACGCCCCCAGGGCCTGAAGGCGGAGTGTAAGGTACTGGCGCTCCATAAGAGGTCGTGGCGTTGGTCGGAACGCCAAACGCATCCACCGCACCAAAATTGCAATCGGACCCGGTAAGGAACTGCCCGGGCTGATAGGGATTTTGAGCTGGCGACGCCAGAGGCAGTTGGTTGATCTCATGCTGCAGCGTCAGATGCGTTCCCTTGGCGCCCACATATGCCAGAGTTGCAACCGTGTTCCGCATCAGATCGCGTTCTAACGACAAGTTCCACTGCTGCACATACGGCCAAATCACCTGGTTGGGAACCGAGGTGCTCGACTGCGGGAAGAATAGGCCCCCTCCTCCGATGTTGGTGTAGCCGTTCACGTTATATTGCGTCGGCGTCTGCACGATCGGCGGCGTTCCCTCGAGATTCTCGGCGTTGCTTTCCATCCCATTGGTGTGCTCAAAGAAGATGCCGTATCCGCCGCGGAGTGACATCTTGCCATTGCCGCCCACATCCCAGGCAAAGCCCACACGGGGCGCGGGGTTGAACAAATGTCCCTTGAGGCAGCCGCGAGGCACGCCGTTCACGCCGCAAAGCACCGTGCCATCGAACGGGTCCCCTGTGCCGGGTACGAGCGCACCCATCGTTCCAGTCTGACTGCCGTCAACGTCGATCTGCGGAGCGTTCGCCGGCTTGAAGGCCGCCGGATCCCAATTGGAAATAAGGTGATTTCTCTCC
>Ga0207153_1114_pt1 | contig 16386 bp, 10 predicted proteins | sample Alteio_BWMinHeat_27_FD_153580 | JGI IMG/M metagenome (GOLD analysis project Ga0207153, IMG submission 153580) | Enriched cells from forest soil in Barre Woods Harvard Forest LTER site, Petersham, Massachusetts, United States -... | ecosystem: Environmental > Terrestrial > Soil > Temperate forest >...
TTTAAATTATTTCGACAGGAATTTAATTGCATCCATGCATGACCCTATCGTTGCCAATTTTAAGTTAACAGACGCGCAATTTGGCCTGCTTACAACAACATTTTTAATTTCTTATGGAATATTAAGTCCGCTCGGTGGGCATCTTGCAGATAAATATGGCCGCAAAAAAATAATTGTATTTAGTGTTTGCGTATGGTCTGCAGTAACATTGTGGACTGGTTTTGTTTCATCTTTTCATGAGATGTTGATAGCCCGGTTAGTGATGGGTATCAGCGAGGCCTGCTATATTCCGGCAGGATTAGCTATGATAGCTGATTACCACAAAGGAAAAACACGGTCATTAGCCACCGGGTTGCACATGACCGGTTTATATGCAGGTCAGGCATTTGGCGGCGTAGGCGGTTACATGTCTATGGCCTGGGGATGGCGTTCCGGCTTTCAGTTTATTGGATTATTCGGTGTTTTGTACGGCCTTATTTTGATGTTTGTTTTGCGCGATGCCAGCAAAAGCCGTGATATAATATCAACGGTTGACGCATCTAAAGATAATGAACGCGCTCCCAATTTAATTCAGGCCATAAAGGCAATGACTAAAGAACGTTCGTTCCTGGTGCTATTGTTTTACTTCTGTGTACTGGGTATTGTAAACTGGATGATATACGCATGGCTGCCAACTTTTTTAAAAGAACACTTTACACTGGGTTTAGGAAAAGCCGGCTTATCAGCAACAGGTTATATACAAATCGGGTCTCTTGCAGGTGTATTGGTTGGCGGCATTGTGGCCGACAGATGGTTTCGTACAAATAAGCGGAGTAGATTACTAATGATCATTATAGGATTCTCTATAGGTGCGCCATTTCTGTTCCTTATGGCTTCAACTACCCTGTTCAGTGTAGCTATTATTTCGATGATATTTTATGGCCTTGCAAGAGGGGTAAATGACAGTAACTTAATGCCTGTACTTTGCCAGGTGATTGATAACAGGTACATCGCCACAGGATATGGTTTTCTTAATTTTTTAAGCACCATCATCGGCGGATTGATGGTTTACCTGGGTGGCGTATTAATGGATGCCCATATAAGTTTAGTAGTTATATACCAGGTATCGGCAGTGTTGATAGCATTGGGCGCATGGTCATTATTAGGTGTTAAAATTGATAAGCTGACTGATAATAAACCGAACAATTCAAATAATTTGTAAATGCAATATTTATGAAAAATATACTTAAAGGTAAACGGGCAATAACGGTGATTTTGCTTACAACTGTTTTTATAACATTTCAAAATGCTGCAAAAGCACAACATGGCGGTGTAGTCATCTCTCTTGACGATCATTTTGTAAATGAATGGCTAAAAGCTGACTCTATATTTTATAAAGATTATAAATGGAAGGTTACCTTTTTCGTTTCAGCATTTGGCAAAATAAAACCCGAGCTGCAACAAAAGCTTTTGCTTTTACAAAACGAGGGGCATGAAATTGGATACCACGGCACTTCGCATATCAACGCATTGGAATATTTGAAAACACATACACTTGATCAATATTTATATGACGATTTTACCCAGTTGCAGCCAATGCGCGACATGGGATTTAAAATAACATCTTTTGCCTACCCAAACGGTACACGAAACGCCCAGACAGATAGTGCCATATTACGTAAACATTTTACTATGCTACGGGGAGTTACAAATAAAGATAAAGCCACTAAGGATATGGGGTGTTTTTACAATGGATCGCCACTGATTGATGGTATGGGTATGGAAATACATTATAAATATTTTTCACCAGAGTACATGACAAGCCTGTTAAAATATGCGCATGACCATAACAAAGTTTTATGTGTTTATTCTCATAAACCGGTGCTTGTGGCAGATCCTAATCAGCATGAGGTAGATTATGCAACCTTAAAGCTGATTTGCGATTATGTTACTAAAAATAACATGAAATTCATGACCATGAATCAATTACCACAGGAAGGAAACAAATGAAAAAAACAGCTATTTTGATACTGCTTGCCCTTACCATGCGGGAAGGCTATGCGGCCGCCATATATAGACCGGATACTCTGACACTGCAACAACTCCGCAACGAACGAAAGATTGCTGCTGAACACAAAAGGCGCATTATTTTTAATAATGATGGTAACGAACCATTCAGGTATGTTAAAGAACTGTCGGCCAAAGGGCTGTTAGCGCCACGAACACTTGGCCTGGAGAATACGCAGGTTGATGCGATTTTTTACTGCACATCGCATTCATGGGGCAATTTTAGTCATAACACAGCTATTGGAAGTGTGTTAACCGTTAAAGAAAATCCTAAAACAGCAACGCTTTTTACAAACAATGTTACCGGCGAACTGATCGCAGCCGGGCTTGATCCACTTAAAGTTATGGTTGATTTTGGCCATCAAAATAATAAAGAAGTATTTTGGTCAATGCGGATGAATGATACGCATGATGGAGGCAAGGACGGTTATGGGCCGGTACTTTTTAATGCAAATAAAATTAAGACCAGCCATCCCGAATATTTGGTTGGCGCGCGATTTGAAAAAGGCACCGGATCATGGTCGGCTGCAAATTATGGCTTAAAAGAGGTACGCGATTATACCTTTAGATTTATAGAAGAGGTTTGCAAAAACTATGATGTAGATGGTATAGAACTCGATTTTTTCAGGCACCGCACCTTTTTTAAAAGCACTTTTAAAGGGAAAAACGCGTCGGTTGAGGAAATTGAAGCTATGACGGACCTTATGCGCCGCATACGCAAAATGACAGAAGTAGAGGGCCTGAAACGCAAGCGCCCTATATTAATATCCATGCGGCTTCCCGACTCGAAAGAATATGCCAAAGCAATCGGATTGGATATGGATAGCTGGCTTAAGGAAGGCTTGCTGGATATGATGACAGTTGGGGGCTACATCCGGCTAAATCCCTGGGCAACCAGTGTAGCTTTGGGGCATAAATATGGTGTAATGGTGTATCCGGATGTAGAAGAATCAAGGTTAAATGATACCAGCGCCGCCAGGTTAAGAAATACGCCGCTCAGTTACCGGGCCCAGGCCCTTGAGGCGTGGATGTCGGGTGCTGACGGCGTTTATATGTTTAATTTTTTTAAACCTAAAAGCAGCCTGTGGAAAGAAATGGGATCGCGCGAAGTATTAAGAAATTTGGACCGCGACCATTTTGCAAGCACGCGGGGCATAGGGAAAGTTGCCGCAGTAGACCATCAATCTTACCAGGATATAGCCGTTCTAAATCCTGATTCGCCAATTGCCATAAAAGATACCGGTGTATCTGTCAATATATTTTTTGAAAATGGCAATAAAGGACATACACGTTTACGCATAAAGTTGAATTCGTATGAGGACATTAATAACCTGACTATAAAATTTAACGGGCAACAATTGGGCGCAACCTATTTAAGCGAGGGATGGCTTTGTGCCGTTATCCAGCCGGGGCAAATAATAAACGGTATAAATACTGTATCTGTTAAACAAAAAAACAATAGCAAGTTATTACTGTGGACAGATGCAGAGCTGCAATATCGTAACGGAAACTTTTAAGTAGCGGACGCCTCTTTTTATACTGTTAAAAAAACAAAAAATATTGTGAGAAATATTTGCAACATAATATAATTTATATACATTTGTTATGTACTACATAACTACTAATGAACAAAAATATTAGTCGATGATAGTAACTTACTTTAACCAGGGTAAACCAATTTATAAATTTAGTGAGTAGCAATAGCAATATGTAGAGTTCTGATCTCACCCGGAATTTGTACTGATGACTATGGCTTAGTTAAAATCGCCAATAGAACCTAATTATAAATGATTAACTAACTAATTATGAGAAAAATGTACTTTAAAAAATTAATAGCTTTGATAGGCTTACTGCTGATAATATCGGCGCAGTCTTATCAGGCTATTGCCCAGAAGCTGCCCGTAACTGGAACCGTGCGGCAAGCTGGAGACCAATCGCCTTTGCCGGGGGTTACCATTACAGAAAAGGGTACCAGCAATCGCGCGGTAACAAACCAGGAAGGTAAATATACTTTGAAAGACGTATCCCCTAATGCGACTTTGGTGTTTACTTATATTGGCTATATTCAGCAGGAAGTGGCCTTAAAATCGCAACTGGTATTAAATGTAGCGCTCCAGGAATCGCAAAATAACCTGGAAGAAGTATCTATCGGCTATGCTATACAAAAGAAAACCCAGTTTGCAGGAGCTGCATCTACAGTAAATGCAGAAAAAGACAAGCTGGCCGAAATTCCGATAGAAAGCGTTGATAAAATGCTTGAAGGGCGAATAGCGGGTGTGCAAATAAGAGAAACAGATGGACAGGTTGGACAAAGCGCAGATATTAGCATTCGCGGAACTACGTCATTTAGTGCTGCTACAACGCCATTGATTGTTGTAGACGGATTTCCGACATCGGGTTCTCTGTCAGATATTAATCCCTATGATATCGCAACTATTGATGTATTAAAAGATGCGGCTTCCACTGCTATCTATGGATCTCGGGGTGCCAATGGGGTTATCCTTATTACCACAAAAAAAGGATATACCAATAAGGCGGTATTTAATATCAACTATAATACCGGTGCCTCCAATGTGTACAAATATTATCAAACCTTTGCCGATTACCAGGCCTTCGCTCAAAACGAATACCGTAAACTAATAGCCCCCTGGCAAAGTGACTATCTGAGGGCCGGATTGCCGGTACCTACATCCGGATTTGGTCCAACCGGAAATGCGCTGGTTAGTCCGGGCGGCAAAACTTATGAATCTTTTGATCAATATTTTTCCAATAAACTTAATCCCGCTACCGGAACGGTTTACGATGTTAACGGCGCCGGTTACTACAATGTTTATAAGCTGGATCAGATAGAACATGCCCCGTCACCACAGCAATCTGTTACTCAAACAGGTATCCGGAATGACGTTTCTGTAAGTGCACGTGGTGGAAATGAAAAAACACAATATTACATATCCGGTAACTATGATAACACCGGCGGGGTAATGCTCAAAAATAGCCAGCAGTCATTCTCCCTTACAGCAAATGTGCAAACCAAGCTTAACGATCACCTTCGCATTGAATATAACTTTATGCCGAGGTATAAATCTATACAACTGGGTACTAATGCACAGTTAGGTGGTGCCTTACGCTGGCTGAATATCCCTCTTACTTACGATGCACTGGGTTTAAAAACAGTGCTTTCATCAGCTGAAGGCGGCTACCCGTCTCCAACAGTCCAGGTTGGTGATTATACCAAGAGCCGTGACTTTAGCCGTACATGGTTAATGAACGATGACTTTTCAAATTTTGTACTGGATTCAAAAGGCAACAAAATCAGGGTATTAACCTATTCACAAACAGCAGGAACAACTTCTTACTCGGATGCAATGGATACGGATGATAAGCAATCTGTTTTTCTTTTCACCGGTAACATGGCGCTTAGCTGGGACATTGCCCCCGGCCTTACTTTCCGTACCTCGATAGGGGCTTATGCAAATTATAATAACCACGACACCTTTACGGGCTCATTTAAAAATAGCGCAGGTGTAGCCACATCTGGTTATGGGCAGGATTTGAATAATGTTAGTATGTATAGCAATCTGGTTAATGAAAACACCCTTACCTATAAAAAATCTATCGGTAAACATAGCTTTACATTTCTTGCCGGTGCATCAGGCGAAAGCGCTACTACAACAGGTTTACAGGTTGGGGCAAACTTTTTTGATAATGACCAGATCCGCGCTTTAAGTACTGCCAGCCAAATAACCCAATCACAAACCAACAATAATAAAACCGTTGAAACACTGGTGTCGTTTTTCGGACGTGTGGGTTATGATTATGAAGGCAAGTACATTTTGACAGCTTTGATGCGTGGCGATGCCAGTTCTAAGTTTGGACCGGATAATCGCTGGGGCGAATTTCCTTCCATATCCGGCGCCTGGCGTATTACAGAAGAGCCGTGGATGAAAAAATACACATTTATTGATGAGCTTAAACTAAGAGCGTCATACGGTGTAACGGGTAACAATAAAATATTAAACTACGCCTATACAACCGCAGTTAACAAAACCGCTTATACGTTTGATAACACGGTTACAACAGGCTTCTCTGCCAACGCAACCACCCTGGGAAATGCAAGCATAGGCTGGGAGCAAACGAACGCGGCTAACCTTGGCTTTACCTTAGGCATTCTAAAAAACAGGATCAATCTTGACTTTGATGTTTACCTGAATAAGACGAAGCAATTGTTGCTTCAAAATCCGATTGTTGACATTACCGGCCATGATTTTGAATGGATGAACATAGGTAAAGTTCAAAATAAAGGACTGGAGCTTCAGCTGACAAGTAATAACATTGTTAAAAAGAACTTTACCTGGTCAACTAATTTTAATTTCTCCATGACACGCAATAAGTTGCTTGATTACGGGGGAGCAACCCAACAGTTTTTTTCGGGATACCAACTCTCTGTATATGAAATGAAAGTAGGTGATCCGTTAGGCGAATTCTATGGCTATAAAACAACCGGGCAGCTTTGGAAAACTACAGCTGAAATAAATGCCGGAATAGCAAATGGAACAGCTTATGCCGGTACCGTACCGGGCGACTTGAAATATGTTGATGTGAACGGGGACGGTAAAATAACTGCCGATGATAAAACTGCGCTTGGTAATGTATATCCAAACTTTACTTTCGGCATAGGCAACACCTTTACTTATAAGAACTTTGATCTTTCATTGTTTGTACAAGGTTCAGAGGGAGGAAAAGTATGGAACATGAGCAATATATATGGTAACAGGTACCTGACATGGAATAACGTTGATTCATTTGTAGATGAGTTTCATGGAAGCACACCTGCACCCACCAGTACCACTATTACAGGAACCAACTATCTGGTAGAGGACGCTTCTTACTACACCTTACGCGATGCATCGTTAGGTTTCCGCATACCTAAATTAAAAATCAGGGTATATTTCTCCGGGCGTAATCTTATTTACCTGATGGGGCCGGGTTATCATGGTGTTAATCCTGAATATATGGCTACCATAAGCGGTAACCTGATTAGGGGAGAGCAACGCGTAACTACCGTAGCATTGCTAAGAACTTACACTTTTGGACTTGATATGAGTTTCTAATTAATTAACGATCCACAAAGAAAAATTATAATCGTGAAAAAAATATTCAAATATTCAGCACTGGTATCATTAATGATATTAGGCTCCTGTAAAAAGTTTCTTGATCAGAAACCATATAATAACCAGGTAATTGATAATTATTATCAATCCACACGTGATATACAAACGGCAGTAACAGGTTGTTATAATGCTTTGTTGCCTATTATCAACTCTTCTCAGTTATTGTTTAACGAGAATCGCAGCGATAATGCAACTTATCCGCATACAGATAACATCACTTCAAACACAGACGCTTACTATCCATCAATCCTGATGGTAGATATATCGAATGATTATACATCAGCTTACTGGGCGGCGCTTTATGATTTAATAACACGCTGTAACCTGGTTATTTCGCATATTGATGTAGCTACTGATCCCATTTTAAAAGCAGAATTCCTGGCGCAGGCAAAATTCCTGCGTGCCTATGCTTATTTTGATTTGGTTAGGATGTTTGGAGACGTACCACTTGTAGTTGCGCCAATAGCCAGCGCGGATGCAGCCAAGCTGGCCCGTACACCCGCTGCATCTGTGTTCAACCAAATTGTTGCCGATTTGCAAGACTCGTTTACTCAATTTAATACCGCTGTAGCCGGTAAATATGTAATGCAATACGGGCAGGCTAACAAATGGGCTGCAGAAGGCTTGTTGGGCAAGGTTTACCTGTACATGAATCAGCCGCAAAACGCCCTGGCGCCTTTAACTGATGTTTACAACAATAGCGGATATACGCTTACAACCAATTATGGCGACTTGTTTGTTGTTGCCAGTGAAACTACTGTAGCAAACAAGGAGATATTGTTCCCGATACGTTTCACCGCGGGTGGTTTAGGGCTGGGCAATAATTTTTCTACAATAGCGGGAATAACTAATGTAACCACTTTTGGAACAAACCTTACCTATTATAGTAACAGCTTGCAAAATGTTTTTAAAACAACCAGTGATGTTACCAAAGATACCAGGTACCCTGTAACCTGTGCGGATTATACAGGTGCATCAACCCCAAGCGGTGCGGTATTCAAAAGATATATACCAAAGTTGGTTGGCTTGGTAAGCGATGGTGCAGGCGGGTATAAAGCAGATAAATTGCTGATAGCCAACGATGGAGGATTAGATTGGCCGGCATTGCGTTTTGCAGATGTGGCCCTTATGCTTGCCGAAGTAGAAGGTATAAATGGCGGCCTGGATATATTAAACCGGGTACGCACACGTGCTAAGGCTCCTCTGTTAACCGCCGCTACGGTTAACAGCCAGTTTGGTGGTAATTTTCAACTGGCTGTACTAAACGAACGCCGTATGGAATTAGCCTTTGAAAATGACCGTTGGTATGATATGCGCCGGATGGGTAACACCTATACTACATCTGTTTTGGTAAATAAGTTTACTACTGACCCCGCTTATGCAGCCTATTATACACAAACGAATGCCCTTGTTGCAAATGTAATTCAAGGTAATACCATTGACCCGTATCGTTACCTGTTACCAATTCCTTATGATCAACTGCTATTGAGCTCAGGAATGGTTCAAAATCCGGGTTATCAGCAATAATTATTAAAGTTAGTATACAATGCACCGCAGATCGTTCATAAAATCGTCATTGATAGGAGGAGTATCCATTTATACTGCTCCTGTAGCCGGCAAATTCAAGTCTTTGATGCCCGATAATATTCAAGGCATTGTCGGCCTTGATCTTACTCTTGATGTTCCGTGTAAGTTATTTGACGGAAAAAATTGCTGGGCAACTCCGCGGGCTGGTATTATACCAAACGCAGCACAAAAAAATATGCCCCGGGTAGAGATGGTGATGTATAAGCTTGATCTGTCAGGCAATGACATATTTAACGGGGTATACAGGCTTAATGTTAATGGGCCTGATGGTAAGTGGAGCGAGCCTGAAAAAAACGGGCCGCTTGATTTACGAACACAAACGCTGAGTGATGAACCTGTGCGCATTGGTGCGGCAAGTTTATGGCCGGGGTGGCATAAAGCCAGCAAAAAGCTTTTAGCAACAGGCTCAACAACAGAATACACAATGGATTGGAAAGTGCCAAAGACAAAGCTGCGTCGTACTGTTTATTGCATTTTTGATGAAGCCGGCAACGACTGGAAACAATGGAAAACAATGGAAATTCCAGGCGTTGAGGATTTACAAAGCTCATCGGCCGAAGGTACGCAGCGCTATGATGAGAAGGACGGCACAATTTTGCTACCCGTTGGCTACAAGCCTAAAAATGGTAATTCGGGAGTCTGCGTGCTGCGCTGCAAATTTGACGGCGAAGAACTAAGGTATATTCAGCATGGCAATTACATCAGGCTGGATGATACAACCCGGGGATTTTCTGAACCATCTGTTACTAAATTTAAAGATACCTATTACCTCACCATCAGGCACGATAAAACCAGTTTTATAACCACCAGTAAAGACGGGCTAAACTATGAGCCGATCATCAACTGGAAATTTGACGATGGCGGTGATTTGGGGACTTATAACACCCAACAGCACTGGGTAACTCATAGCGACGGACTTTTTTTGGTTTATACCCGTAAAGGCGCTGATAATGACAATGTGTACCGTAACCGGGCACCGTTATTTTTAGCACAGGTTGACCCGGAAAAACTTTGCGTAATACGTAGTACCGAGAGCATACTTATGCCTAATAAAGGAGCGCGTTACGGAAATTTTGGTATTACTGACATAAGCCCTGACGAAACCTGGGTTACCGAATCAGAATGGATGCAGCCGAAGGGTTGTGAAAAGTATGGCAGTGACGGAAAGGTTTATGTAGCACGGATACACTGGAAAAAGCCGAATAAGTTATTTGCGGTATAATGGATTGAATTAGATATGAAAAAGAATACGCCGTTAATTATTAGGATATTGCCTGTTTTGTTGTTATGGTGCGCAGCTATGCTATTAAACCCGGCTGTTGCGAAAGCGCGGGAGCTTCTGCAAGACTCATCAACAGTTTTTGCACCGGTATCCGGGCAATATACCTCTATGCGCATACCTGCGTTGGTAGTAACAAAAAAGGGAACCTTGCTGGCGTTTTGTGAGGGCAGAATAAACAGCGCTAATGATTATGGCGATATGGATATCCTGATGCGTCGTAGCATTGATGGGGGAAACACCTGGGAGGCAATAAAGGTAGTAGCTGCCCATAAGGATGGCAAACCTACCAGTAATCCAACGCCGGTTGTTGATAGTAAAGGCGTAATTCATCTGCTTTACCAGCGCGATTATTCGTCTGCTTATCAAATCCTTTCTAACGATGATGGTAAAACCTGGAGCCAGGCGGAAGATATCACCTACGTGTTTGAAAAATTTAAGCCCACATATCCATGGAAGGTTTTGGCGCCCGGACCGGGGCATGCCTTGCAGCTTGCCAACGGGCGTATTGTAGTGCCCGTATGGATGGCTAATCCTGAAAAAATGGAAGCCAACAGAGCTCATCGCCCGTCATGCATTGCTACCATTTATAGCGACGATTTTGGTAAAACATGGAATAACGGGGAAATTATAGCAGACAATAATCCTGATTTTGTAAACCCCAGCGAAAGTATGGCTGTACAGTTGCATGATGGGCGCGTGATGATGAATATACGCACGGAAACATCTGTTCACCTTCGCGGGGTAAGCTACAGCCCCAATGGTGGTTCAAATTGGACAAAGCCATCATTTAATAAAGGTTTATACGAGCCGGTTTGTATGGCAAGCATCATTAGTCTTAAAGAAAAAAATAAAGATGGCAGCCATTTACTGCTGTTTGTAAATCCCGATAGTGAAGGAATTAATACAAAGACTCCCAGGCAAAATCTTACGGCAAAGATCAGTAAGGATGAAGGGGAGACCTGGACGGTAAAAAAAGTACTCGATAGTGGTTTCTCAGGCTATTCAGATATAGCCACCGGCCCCGACGGAAAAATATATTGCCTGTATGAAAAGAACAACAGCAGCAGTAAAAATTACAGACTGGTACTCATTCGTACAACATTAAAAGACATCGAATAATAATAAAGAATATATAAAAACTATGAATAAAATAGAAGGGTTAATTGCGGCCACATTTGCAGCGTTTAACGGGGATGGTTCGCTTAATTTAAATATAATCCCTCGTATAACCGATAAAATGGTAGAAGATGGGCTGACGGGAGTTTTTATCTGCGGTACTAACGGGGAAGGACCTAATTTAACAGTGGAGGAGCGCATGCAGGTAGCCGAAGCCTATGTAAAAGCTGCCCGTAAGCGTTTATTGGTATTGGTGCATGTTGGCCATACATCTATAGCCGAATCGCGGAAGCTGGCATTCCATGCACAGCAAATTGGCGCTGACGCCATATCATCTGTTGCAGCTTTTTATTTTAAACCGGCATCTGTGAAGATATTGGTTGATAGTATGGCCGAAATTGCGTCGGCAGCGCCAAAGCTGCCTTTTTATTACTATCATATACCTGCGCTAACCGGTATGCATATGGATATGGTTGAATTTTTAAAACTAAGCGAAGATGTAATTCCTAATCTTGCCGGGATAAAGTATACTGCATCTACCTTACATGAGTACCAGGCCTGCCTTAACTACAAGAATGGTAAATACGATATCCTGTTTGGATATGACGAAATGCTTTTGGGCGCGTTGGCCGTTGGCGCTAAAGGAGCCGTTGGCAGCACCTACACTTTTTGTGCGCCAATTTATTTACGCATTATAGAAATGTATCACAAAAATGAACAGGAAGGCGCGAGAAACCTGCAAATGATATCGGTAGAAATGGTGCGTTGCATTGTGAAATATGCGCCAATACCCGCACAGCGGGCTATTATGAAAATGATAGGTTTCGAGCTTGGTCCCTGCCGTTTGCCATTATTAAGTTTAACCGACAAAGAATATGAAGAGCTGAAAACTGCGATAACCCCGATTGTTTCTTTTGATTTTGCTACCGCTACCAAATATTAACTACAACTAAAATAATAATTATAATCATGACTAAATTAGAATCTACTACAATGAAAAACTACAAATTTATCTATGCAATTGTCATCCAAATGATAATGGTGGTAACATTTAGTTCGGCATTTGCCCAAACAACATCTTCTGCAAAAAATAATACACTTACTAAACAAGAAAAAGCAGACGGGTTTAAGTTGCTATGGGATGGTGTAACCTCAAATGGATGGCGCGCTATATTTAAAGATAAATTCCCACCAGTTGGATGGGAAATGAAAGATGGGGTTTTAACCGTTCAGGGCTCCAACGGCAAAGAAGAAGGCCTTGGAGGCGATATTGTTACCGAAAAAGAATACTCAGCCTTTATCTTAAAGTTCGATTTTAAACTAACCGAAGGCGCAAACAGCGGTGTAAAATACTTCGTTACCGAACAAGAAAAAACATCAAAATCAGGTATCGGGTTGGAATACCAGGTGCTTGATGATGAGCGTCACCCGGATGCTAAACTGGGGCGCGATGGCGACCGTACATTAGCGTCTCTGTATGATATGATCACCGCCCATAAACCGGCTGCTTCTATTAAACCGATAGGCGAATGGAATTCGGGCGAAATAAGAGTATTGCCTAATAACCATGTTGAACATTGGCTAAACGGGTATAAGGTGTTAGAATATGAGCGTGGATCAAAAGAATTTGAAAATCTTGTAGCTATGAGTAAATACAAAGTTTGGGATCATTTCGGAATTGCGCCAAAAGGCCATATCCTGTTGCAAGATCACGGGAATACAGTTTCCTATAGAAATATTAAGATCAAAGAACTTAAATAGTTAAGTGCTATGCAAAATTCAAGAAGGGATTTTATAAAAACAACTGCTATAGCTGCGGCCGGAACCTATGCCGGTACTTTTGGAATGACTGCAAAAAGTTATGCAAATATTGTAGGAGCAAATGATAGAGTAAGGGTAGGAGTGGTTGGTTTTTCTGACCGATTTAAAGACACCTTGTTCCCTTGCTTTTTAAATCACTATAAGGAGCTGAATTTTGATATTGTAGCTTTGTCGGACCTCTGGAATTATCGAAGGGAATTAGGTGTAAATCATATTAAAAGCAAAATAGGGCATGATATTACAGCATGTAAAAACAATGATGAGCTTTATTCACTGAAAGATATTGATGCGATTATCATCAGTTCGCCGGATTTCGCTCATGCGTCGCACGCAATAGAGGCTATTAATCATAAAAAAGATGTTTATTGCGAGAAGCCTTTTGCTGAAACTATGGATGATAATCGCGCGGCATTAAAAGCGGTTAGGGCTTCCAGGCAAATACTGCAAATAGGATCGCAACGCAGAAGCGGCCAAAATTACCAGGCTGCCGCCGATTTTATAAAAGCAGGGAAATTTGGAGATATTACCATGGTTGAATTGAGCTGGAACGTTAACCAGCCCGGGCGTTGGCGCCGGCCGGAATTGGTGGCTATGCTAAAAGAAGAAGATACCGATTGGAAGCGCTTTTTACTGAACCGTCCTTACGAGCCATTTAACCCGCGTATATATTTGGAATATCGCTTGTTCTGGCCCTATTCATCAGGTATGCCGGGTCAATGGATGAGTCACCAGATAGATACAGTACATTGGTTTACGGGTCTGCCACATCCGCGAAGCGTAACTGCTAACGGCGGCATTTATAAATGGAAAGATGGCCGACGCAATTGGGATACTACAACAGCGGTTTTTGATTACGGCCCGTTGGATGATATGACGAAAGGCTTCCAGGTAGTATTCACCTCGCGGATGCATAATGGCGATGAGAAACCTGCTGAGATCTATTATTCTAATGGCGGCGAATTAAACCTGATCACTAATACGGTGTCGCCTCATGGTGGTTTAACGGAAAAGGCTGCTTCGGCTATGCATATGCAACCTAATTTATTACCCGAAACAAAATTAGCCGCGCCGACACTACAAGCAGTTGCGTCGGCTAATACGGGTGCCGACGTGTTGAGCTCAAACCATATGCGTAACTGGCTGGAGTGCATACGCAGCAGGAAAGAGCCTAATGCACCGGTTGAAGCCGGATATCATCATTCTATTGCGAATATTATGACTAATGCTGCCGTACACACAGGCGGAAAAGCTACGTTTGATGAAGCAAAACAGGAAGTAATGGTGAATGGGAAGGTGTTTAAATATTAGTTTGAATTGATCTGCCGGCTGTTGTTATGCGAAAATTAACGTTAGCTATATGGAGTGTATTGCTGATTTTGACAAAAAGTGCTTTTTGTCAAAATCAGCAAATAATAAAAGCTATAGAACAGCAAGAGAAAGGAATCAGGGAACATAGGCTGAAAATTGCACCGACAATAAACCTTGCTAATGATACAGTCAGGCAAATAGTTGTGGCAGCAGGTACCGATTCCATTTACCAGGGACACCCCACAACCGTTATGCTTCCTGACGGCAAAACACTTTACGCGGTATGGACAATAAAACATGCGGGGTTTTGCGGCCCAATGAAAAAAAGTACTGATGGCGGCAAAACCTGGAGTAGTTTGCTGAGAGTTCCGGGAAGCTGGTATACAGTTAAAAACTGCCCTGCAATATATAAACTGGCCGACCCTGCCGGCAAACAAAGACTGGTTGTTTTTGCAGGATCAGGTCCGATAAATGAAATGTATGAAGCTTACTCTGATGACCTTGGAGAAACCTGGTCTGAAATGAAACCGAATGGCGTGGGCCCGGCTTCTATGCCGTTTTGTACCATTGCCCCGGTTCAAAACGGTAAAAAGCTAATTGCCATGACCAACTTTCGTAGGCCCGGCGAAAAAGCAGAAAAAAAATCATGTGTGCTCGTTGAAAGTGAATCCGGCGACGGCGGCCTAACCTGGACCCGGCCAAAGGTTATATTGGATATTCAGGGCCTTAAAGTTTGTGAGCCACAGATAATCAGATCACCATCTGGCAAGCAATTGTTATGCCTGATGCGTGAAAACGCCAAACGTACCTCGCTTTATATGACAAGCGAAGATGAAGGCGTAACGTGGAGCCAGCCATTACCTGTGCCCTTTGGCTTATCAGGCGACAGGCACCAGGCTAAATACATGGCAGATGGTCGGTTGGTTATTACTTTCAGGGATACAGGAAAGGGGACATTAAGCCATTTAAATTTCACGGCCTGGGTAGGTCATTACGACGACATCATTAACGGGCTGCCCGGGCAATACCGCTTTAACCTGTTAAACAGCCATAAGGGCGGAGATTGTGGATATTCCGGGCTGGAAGTGTTACCTAACCAGACCCTGGTAGCAACCACCTACATCAAGTACAAAAAGGGCTCGGCTCAAAACTCTGTTGTAACTGTTCGATGGAATTTGGATGAGTTTGACAACAAAAGCAAATAACACGCAAACTTGTTTATGGGCTATTTTAATTTATAACAAGCTTCTCTCACTTGGATCAATATGTTTTCAGCTATGTGAATGTCAGGCCTGTCAGGTAAAGTAGACTTCGAATAGGCTATTTTTATATGTTCCATCTTATCTTCAACCATTTTCATCAGGTCATCAAATTCAAACTCTCCGTTGCGGATCTTTAACAAAAAATCACGATCTTCTCGTTTAACTATTACTTGTTGATGTAGTGCAATTTCTTCGCCCATGTTTAAAAGTCGAAAGGTGTGCATCATATTCTTTGCATCATAACTTTTGCCATGTAATAGGGTGTTTTTGTAACGGTGCTCGTTTCGTTTTCTTTCCCATTCCAAATACTCTTTATATTCCCGGCAGTAGATGGAATAACTATCCTTGTTAAAATTCATTACAGCTATGTTCTCTAAACCTTTAGGGACAGAACTTAACTGTACATCATCAGCACCCGGTCCAGAGGTTATTCCTTTAAATCTTCCTTGTGTTAACTGTTTTTGATGGTATAGTAAATACACATTCCTGAAATGATCGAGCTTAACCAAGCCACATTCATCCTGATTGAAACTATGCTCCTTTAACCATTCCTCTAACGGGACGCTGCCATTGTTATGGATCACAAAGCAGAAATCCAATACCGATTTACGTTCGGTATCTAACGGCTTATTAATCTTTTTATTTAGGCCCCTGGCTTTCTTGATCTGTGTTTGCGCATATCCGGCGAACGTATCCAGGCAAAGTTTGGATAGGAAATCTTCCGGTTTGATCAAATCCATTAACGGGTGGCGAAATAACACATGCTCGTTTGGTGTGGTTAATAGTTCCAGTA
>Ga0207153_1115_pt1 | contig 16195 bp, 14 predicted proteins | sample Alteio_BWMinHeat_27_FD_153580 | JGI IMG/M metagenome (GOLD analysis project Ga0207153, IMG submission 153580) | Enriched cells from forest soil in Barre Woods Harvard Forest LTER site, Petersham, Massachusetts, United States -... | ecosystem: Environmental > Terrestrial > Soil > Temperate forest >...
ACGAGGCACACCGCGAGCGACAGCGCGCAGTACACCATCACGAAGACGGAAAAGGAGACGGCGAGGCCGCGGGCGGCGAACATCAGGCTTTGTCCTTATTCTTGGATTCGCGGTTTTTGGATTCGAGGCGTGGTTCACCACTGCGCAACTGCCGGCGCTTGACTTCGACGATCTGGCCCAATGCATCGAGCAGGTGCGCGTCGCGCTCGGTCAGGACTTCCACCAGGTACGAGATTGGCAGCGACGATGTTGGGCTTGCGTCCATTAATTTCCGGAAGGCTTCGCCGGCGACTTCCCGGTGCAGTTCCTCGCGAGTGAATCGCGGCGTGTATCGGAAGGCGCGGCCTTCGACCTCGCGCGACAGCAGATTCTTTTTGAACAGGCGGTCGAGCGTGGTCATCACCGTCGTGTAGGCCAGGCCGTGACAGGGGCCAGCATCATTCAGCAGATCACGATTCAGCAGATCGCGGACGGTGGCGTGGCCGCGCTCCCACAGGGCCTCGAGCAGGCGCTCCTCCAGAGGCCCCAGTTGAGAGGAGGATGCGCCGAGATGGAAGATGCGTTTCACGCAGGGAAAACTGAGGCAGAATTCTATCTCAGGCGGAAAACCAGCGCTATCGTGATTTCGGGCCGCAGGAAGAAAGGCCTTTACCACGAAGGACACGAAGGCTCACGAAGGAAACCCGAAGGCCTTCGTGAGACTTCGTGGTTGATGGTTTTACGTCCAAGATCGAGATGGCGGCCCCGGAGGGGCTCGAACCCCCAACCCTCAGTTCCGAAGACTGATGCTCTATCCAATTGAGCTACAGGGCCGTGGGAGGAAAAATCTGGGGTGGGAAACGGGAATCGAACCCGCAACCGTCGGAGCCACAGTCCGGTGCTCTGCCAGTTGAGCTATTCCCACCACTCGGCTTGATTATAGCAACTGTCGGTGGCGGATGGCAGGGGCTGAGGCGACGACAGAAGTACAGGGGAGGGCTTACTTATGAGTGCGCCGGGCTTTCGCCCCTTCGACTCGCTGCGCTCGCTCAGGGCAGGCTCTGGCTTGGACGGCCGAGGCGGCCATCCCCATATGAGTTGTGGGTGATCGTGCCTTTAGCCGCGGCCTACGCCTACGTATTCGAATCCCAGGGCGCGCAGGCGGGTGGAATCCAGCAGGTTCTTGGTGTCGACGATAACCGGCTTTTTCAGCAGGTGCTTGATGCGGTCGAAATCGAGGGCGCGGAACTCGGGCCAGCCGGTGCCGACCACCAACGCGTCGGAACCTTCCGCCACAGCGTAGGCGGAATCGCAATAACGGACCGTGCTGTTGAGCCTTGTCTTGGCATCGGGAATGGCCACGGGGTCGTAAGCCCGGACGTGCGCACCTTTGGAAACCAGCGTCTCGGCCAGGCGGACCGACGACGATCCCGCGACTGAATTTGTGTTGGGCTTGAAGGCAAGCCCCAGAATGCCGACTTCTTTGTTCTCCACGGAGTTCAGGACGAGGGCAATTTTGTCGACCAGGCGATCGGCGAGGTAGTGGTTGACGTCGCGCGCGGCGCTGAGCACTTTCAGGGGTACGCCATGGGTCTCGGCCAACCGAGCGAGCGAGTCCATGTCCGATTCCGCGAATACCCCGCCCATGCCGGCGCCGGGTTGCAGGCAGCGGGGAGCGATTTTCTTGTCGAGACCGAGAGCCAGGGCCAGGTTGACGGCGTCGGCGTTCACGCGTTCGCACAGCGCGGCCACTTCGTTGATAAATGAAATCTTGGTCGCCACAAAGGCGGTGGCGGCTTCGCGCACCAGCTCCGCGGTCGCCTGGTTGGTCACAATCACGGGCACACCGCGCATGACCAGGGGATGAAAAATCTGCTTCAGCATCTGGACGGCTTCACTCGAAGTCGATCCCAGGATCAGGCGGTCGGGCCAGTTGAAATCTTCGACGGCGCAGCCATCGGTGAAAAACATCGGCTGCGACACGATGGTCGCCTGCAATCCGGCGTCTTTGATGCTTTTTTCCAGTGCGTTCGCGGTCCCCACCGAAGCCGGCGTGACAATCGTGAGAATTGGAGGCTTGGCAGCCAGCCGTGTAATGCGCATGGCCACGTCCATCAAACCGTCGGCTTTATCTTCGGCCAGGAAAATGACCTGGGTCTTGCGGGCAAACGATTCGATGTCGGTGGAGTAAGCGAGGCGGCCGGCGCGCACGTTGCGGCGGATAATCTCTTTCAGATTCTTTTCGAAGAAGGGGATGTTGCCCTGGGCCATCTCGACCATGCGCGACCGGTCGGGATGACAGCAGGAGACTGGAGTGCCAAAATCTGCCAGGCAGGCCGAAATTACTGTTCCCAGATACCCCGAACCGTAAACTCCGATCTGCATGTGCTCTCCCGTCCTAACCGGAACCCCGTGTCGAAGTGGCCTTTGATAGGGATAGCCGGATACTTGCCCTACTCTTTATCTACAGCCATGGGCGCGGCTTTTCAACGCACGGGAGGGAGATGTACCTAGGGCCATGGGCCTATGGCCGGAGTAACTGGACGAGTAACCGGAGGGCCGATTACGGATGGTTATCGCGGAACAAGAGTACGGCCGAGGACCACGGGCGCCAGATCGACCCAGCAGTTGTGGGCGTCTTCGCGGACGTCTTCGCGGACAAAGGTCAGCCGTTCCAGCAGGATGCGGCGGCTTCCCGAATAATGAGCCCAGCGCTCTCGGGCCATCTGAAAGGCCGTCTGGGCGGGCGGTTCGGCGGTCATCTTCACGATCGTGAGGTGGGGGATGTAAGGCCACTCTTCCTTGAACGCGAGCGCTTCGGTATTCAACTTGCTGTGCAGCTCGCTCATGCGACCGGCAGCGCCGTCCACGCGGATGTACACGGTGGGGGTGACCGGGACGAACGTCTCTACATCGCCCAGGGTTACCTCGAAGGGCTCCTCGTGGCCGCAGATGCGCTGCAGAACCTGCAGTGCTTCACTCTCGGAACCCTGCAAAGGGCGCGGAGGCAGGATGGTCAGGTGGGCCGCCAGGTGGGGAAGGTCGGGATGCAAATCGCGCCGGAGGTTCTCTACGAACTCTCCTGCGGGATTCTTCAGATACGCCACCAGCGCGTAACGCGGCTTCTGCATACTGGGGGAAAATTATACGCTGACGGTGAGAGCGGAGAGACGCTAATCAGATTAGGACAGATGACTGAAGCTACGCGGGCTCTTATTTCAGTGCGGTTTCGCCCGTCGGGGCGAGTCCAAGACCGCTGCCTGCGGCCCTCCGCAAGAATCGATTCATGGGCTCGGAATACAAAGTGGAAACCGCGGCGCCCAGCAAACCGGCAACCAGAATGGTGGAGACTAACAACCCGGGCACGAGACGCATCCGCCCGCCGGCCTGGAGAAACAGGCCGAAGAATCCGAAAACCACGAACATGTGCGTTAGATAGACCTCATAGCTGTATTGGCCAATTTTCAGCAATGGCGCGAGAAGGCGCGGACTTCGCCATCGCGTCTGCGCCGTCGCGGCGATGAACATGCAAGTGCCCACGCCGAGAATCGTCATATTGAGGCCAGTCCGGCCCGGCCAACCCACATAGGCCTGCCACGAAAAAATCAGGCTGCTGGCCGCGATCGCCGCCCCTCCGCCACCCAGAACCCAAAGCATTGCGCCCGAGAAGCGAGTGTGCGAGACGATCAGTGAGGTAAGACATCCCAAAGCGATGCCTTCCATTCCACCCAGATAGGAATACTCCTCCCAGATTTCATTTCCGTGTGCGAACACCGTACGCGCGAATGGACCGAGCACGACCAGACCGAACAAAACCGCGAACAACAGTTTGCTTCGCCCCAATATCCGGCACACGATGGGGAAGAAGAGATAGAAAATCTCTTCCACTGACAGCGACCAGAGAATGTCCCAATTCCCCGGCAGATATCCTCGGCGCGCTTCCAGAACATTGACGTGAAACGTGAGCGCGGCCAGCAGCGCCCGCCCCAGTCCTCCCCTCTCTGCGGGCACAACGAAATGATGAATGCCAGCGAAGTGCAGCCCGCTGAGAACCGCCAACAGCAAAAGAAGCAGCGGCGCGATCCGGGCAAAACGGAGCCGGTAGAACCCGCTCAGGCTGACTCGGGCCAGCGATCCCCAGCGCCGCAGCGTGATCGAGGTAATCAGAAACCCGGAGACGGCAAAGAACATCTGCACGCCGAGTTGGCCATTCCAAACCAGGAAGTGTACGAGTTGCTCGGGAAGAAATTTCGTATAGAGCACGTCCGCGCCCAGCAGGCGAATGTTGACGTGGTTCATCAACACGAAAAAGATCGCCAGCCCGCGCAGTAAATCGATTCCGTCCAGCCTCTTCCAGTCGCCGGATGGGATTATGGATTCCGCCAGGGCCACGCTTCATTGTGCATCAGGATGGTTGGCGGCGGTCCTCGGTTCTCCGATGTTTTCTCGAATTGGGTTGACCATACGGATGCCCCGGCACCGGCCCAGATCTCATTTATAATCAAGCGGTCGGGGCGTAGCGCAGCCTGGTAGCGCACCTGCCTTGGGCGCAGGGGGTCCGCGGTTCAAATCCGCGCGCCCCGACCAGTTCTATCCCTCTGCACCAGCGGCCATTACGTCGATCGTCGTTAGCAATGCGTTGTCCTGCAAAATGGTTACCGCTGAACCCGCCGTCAAGTCGGCAAGCAATTGGCAGAGAAATGAGTGCGCGTTGTTTGGAAGAACCTGAGTTTTCCCGTGAGGCCCAATCAACTTTGCTGATGCTTCTCGCAGCCTCTGGTAAATGGCGTCGATATCTTCGTATGAAGTCGGAGCAGGTGCTTTTGTTGCGGAAGTTGGGGTCATCTCCTTGGTCGCGGTAAACGAGCTCCTCCTTAGCAAAGCATACTTCGCTAAACGCTATAAGTGCAACTACAACCGACATGTGCAGCCTCATTTTTTTCTATGTGGTTCTGGAAGATATTCATTTGATTGACGTTACTGCTAATGGACCGATGACGTTCCCGGCAGAATCCTGAGCCGGAATAACTTACACGTAAAATATTCTGGAATAAGGAGTTAGCGGTGGATTTTGGGCCACCGCTCTCGGCTGATTTAGGTAAGGTGTTTGCTTTCTTACAGTTACACGCCGGTGTTTGGGGGCTCTGACGGCAAAATCCTGCGGAATAAAGACTTAGGGCGAAAGTATTCCGAAATGAAAGGCGGTTGAGCTTTGTGGCTGGCAGGCAGGCCGAGTTGAGGAATTTCTCGCGCACGGAACCATTGTTCGCGTTTGGATTTTCTCAGTCAAGGTTGTGCGTCACAGGATTGCGCTGTGGAAGGCTGTGGAAAAACACCTCTCCCTGCCGCACCGTTTGCCCACCCTTGCTAAGGACGCAAGGATGGGGCCAGCCCTCAGCGTGAACGATTCACACGGGAAAGCGCCGACGGTACACAACAGTGTAGAGGAGAGGAGGCATAAGCTTGGTGCAAGGACAACAGCGTTTGACGTTCTTTCAAATGAGGAGGCAAGGGACATGTTTAGAGCGTTTTTCGTCTATGTAGTTTTCTCCGCCACTTTAGCATTCGGCCAAGTTGCAAATGGGGCATCCACTCCTACGCAAACCACGCCTTCATTGTCATTCGAAAGGGGACTCCGAAAGGCGGTGGCATTTCTACAGCTTGATTGTCATCAAGGCGATAAACATTTTACGGTGCGCGGAACTGGTTTCTTCGTTACCGTCCCTGACAAAAGGCTCGACGGTAAAGCCTTCACTTATTTGGTCACCAACCGTCATGTAGCTATGTGCTGGAACGATGACCTCCAGCCTATGCAGATTTTGTCAACGAGTATGCGTTTGAATCGTAAGGATGGCTCCGCTCCCTTGTTGACACCATCTGGAAGTCCGCTTTGGTTCTTCCCATCGGACGAGTCGGTAGATCTCGCGATAGTTGGGTACGCACCCGACGAACAAATATACGACTTCATGACAATTCCTTATGACGCGCTGATGACCGACGAGAAGACACTCTCGGAGGGTATGCAAGTCATCTTCAGCGGGTACTTCTACCAGCTTCCCGGCGAGAAGCGAATAGAACCAATTATTAGGGAAGGCATACTGGCGATGATCCCTGATGAGGAGATTCTGACGACAACCAAAAAGCGAGGTAAGGTTTATCTTTGTGATGTTCATACGTTCCACGGCAATAGCGGATCGCCTGTGTTCGTGGACGTTGGCGGGTTGCGCCGGGGATGCTCGGATCGAAATACCAAATGCTTGGTGTCGTCAGCGGAGGATACAACGAAGATGAAGACTTCAATCTAACACTGGAAGCCACACTCAAGGGAACTGTTAAAGGAAATAGTGGCATTGCCTTGATCGTACGTGCAGCTGACTTGAAGTCTTTGATCGACGATCCGAGACTGGTAGCTATCCGGGAAGCAACGGTTGCGCAATTTTTGCAGTCGCAGAAAAAATGAAAGTCTCGCTTCCGGCTCCTGACCTCGGCTGAAGGGGGCTGGCTACGGCACGGGGCATCCGCTTCATACGAACGTCATCTACCCGGCATCCCCTCAGCGGCTGAAGCCGGGGCATTTTTGCTGCTTGCGGCACGACTGGAAGTCGTGCCCTTCCCGATTCGTGTGTTTCCCCGGGTTTGCTGCGGTGTCGGCGAACTTCCCCGCTTCTCGCAAAGGGCGCGAGTAACGGGGCACCCTTTTGCGTGGGAGATCGCCTACTGCTTTTCTTCTACCGCTTCGCTCAACTCCCGCTCGCGGAACTTCTGCACTTCCGCGGCCATCGCGTACTTCAGCTCCTCAATTCCTTTGCCCGTCACGGCGGAGATCTCGTACAGCTTCAGCTTATGTTTCTTGCAATAGCGCTTGAGGGCGGCCAGTTTGTCTTTGTTGACGGCATCGATTTTCGACGCCGCCATGATCATCGGCTTCTCGTCGAGATGAGCGCCGAAGCTGCCCAGTTCGCCGAGAATCACTTCGACGTCTTTGGCGACGTCGGGACGGCCGCTGGAATCGGACACGTCGACCAGATGCACCAGCAGGCGCGTGCGCTCGATGTGGCGCAGGAACTGCGTGCCGAGTCCGGCGCCCGTGTGCGCGCCTTCAATCAAGCCGGGAATGTCCGCGACCACAAAACTGACTTCGCTCTTGGCGTCGCCCACGGCAACCACGCCCAGGTTGGGCTCGAGCGTGGTAAAGGGATAATCCGCAATCTTCGGCCGCGCGGCCGAGATGCGCGAGATCAGCGTGGACTTGCCCACGTTCGGATATCCCAACAGGCCCACGTCGGCCAGCAACTTCAGTTCCAGGCGGTAGGTGCGTTCCTCGCCGGGACGCCCTTCTTCATGCTCGCGCGGGGCTTGATGCACCGACGTGGCAAAGCGGGCGTTGCCGCGTCCGCCGCGCCCGCCGCGGGCGATCACGAAACTCTGATCGGGTTGCGTGAACTCGAAAACTTTTTCGCCGGTCTCGTCGTCGAACACAATCGTTCCAACCGGAACTTTCAGGACAATGCCGTCGCCATCGCGTCCGGTCTTGTTGGAACCTTCGCCGTGGCGTCCGCGCTGGGCGGTGTGCTCGGGATTGAAACGGAAATGCACCAGCGTGTTGTGGCGCTCGCTGGATTCCATGACGATGTCGCCGCCCTTGCCGCCGTCGCCGCCGGAGGGTCCGCCGCGCGGAACGAACTTCTCCCGGCGAAAGGCCATGCAGCCATTGCCGCCGTCGCCGGCTTTGACCCGAATTTTTGCTTCATCGATGAACATGGCGGTCGTTGGTTGCTTAGTCGTTGGTCGTTAGTCGTTGATCCTTTGTTGTGGAAGTCGGCCTTTGTTTGTCAGCTCCGGTCGCTTAGGTTCCTGCGAACCGCGAACGACCACCGACTAGCGACCAACGACTGCATTAAAAAAGCCTCGTCCCGAAGGCGAGGCTTGTGTGACGCGGGCGCTCCTGCGTCGCGAACCTTCCAACAACGGGTGACGCTAGTTGATTTCGATGGGCTCGACCATCACGAACTTGCCCATCGATCCCTTGTTCAGGAACTTGATGCGTCCCGTGATCTTGGCGAAGAGCGTATCGTCCTTGCCGCGGCCGACGTTCAGCCCCGGCTTTACGCGCGTGCCCCGCTGCCGCACGATGATGGTGCCGCCGGGCACAACCTGCCCGCCGAATGCTTTGAAGCCAAGCCGCTGCGCGTTCGAATCGCGGCCGTTTCGTGAAGTGCCTTGCCCTTTTTTATGTGCCATAAGAAACCAGTTGTCAGTGGCTAGTTGCCAGTTGCCAGTAAGACCGTGGAGACGGGCGGTCCGACCGTCGTTCCTCTATTGCTTACCGTTTATTTCTTCTTCGAAGACTTCTTTGCCGCCTTTTTCGGCGCAGCTTTCTTCTTGGCCGAAGCTTTCTCGACTGTCGGTTCCGCCGCAGGTTCTTCAGCTTCAACCGCCTTCACCTTTTTCGGCTTCGCTTCCTTCTTGGGCAATTCCGGGGCCTTGAAGCTCTGCCCGCCGAAAGCGATTTCAGAGATGCGCACGGCAGTGTAGGACTGCCGGTGTCCGCGCAGTTTCTTGTACTGCTTCTTGCGCTTGTAGTGGAACACCAGGATCTTCGCCCCGCGGCCTTCTTCGACGACCTGGCCGACTACGCGCGCATCCGACGGCTGGCCCGCTTCAATCTGGCCCGCTTCGCCGGAAACCGCCAGAACGGGGAACTCCACCTGTCCGTCGGTACCCGTGCCCACCTTTTCCACTCGGATTACATCGCCGGGCGCCACCCGGTACTGCTTGCCACCGGCGCGGATAACCGCGTACATACGTCTGCCTCCGTCAAATGTCGTTGAAATCAGCCCGTAAATGGAACTCGTAACCGGAAACCCCAGGGCGCACACGGGCGCAACCAAGGGGCCTGCTGATTTTCCTGTGCTTGCTGTGTTTTCCGCCGCGGCGCTTCTACAGCCGAGGCAGGCGTCCCCAGAACGGGTCGGCCAGTACAGGCAAACTCAACCATTCTAACGTGCGCTGTGGAAATCGGTCAAACTCAATCGCTCAGTGGGTGACTTTTCCGCATTTGACTTCGGCGACGATGAGCCGTTAGATTCTTGGCGAAGGTTGTTTCTGATCTTTGTCATGACGTTCGGAACGCGCGTCTTTGCCGCTCGGCGAAGACAGGGAAGCGGGTGAGAATCCCGCGCTGCCGCGCAACTGTAAGCGAGGAAACTGCCACCGGCCACTGGGACAAGTCCCGGGAAGGCCGAGGGCGTGACCGGATGGAAACATCGTCATCCTTACTCGCGAAGCCAGGAGACCGGCGCGATCCGTCTACTGCAACCCCTTTCGCGACCAAAGGAGGAAAGTATGCGCGTGTTGGTTGGCGTTCTTCTGGTTCTCGGTTTTTCCCTGGCTGCTGCGGCGGCCGATCTCAAAGTCAAGGTGGTGGACCCGCAAGGGGCGGCCGTGGGTGGGGCGCAGGTGTCGCTCGACTGCCTGGCGGATGTCGCATTTCTTCGCGTCGTTCGAAATACTGCTGCAGACGGCACTGTGACGTTGATCACGAACGCAGACTGGCGGGGATGTCGGATTCAAGTGCTGGCGCCGGGGTTTGCGGCGGAAACGGTTGAGGTTTCAGGGCGGGCAGAGATCAACGTTGCGCTGCGGTTGGCGACTGCTTCGGAAACCGTGGTGGTGAGCGCGACGCGGACGCCAGTGGCGGGCGAGGCGGCGGGAGCGGACGTGGACTCGCTAAGTGCCGGGCAACTGACGACCATGCAGCCGACGGCGGCGAGCGATGCGATCCGTTTTCTTCCCGGGGCAATCGTCAACGACGCAGGACAGCGAGGAGGACTGACGTCGCTGTTCGTGCGGGGAGGGGAGTCTCGGTACAACAAGGTGATTGTGGATGGGGTCACGATCAACGAACCGGGCGGAACGTTTGACTTCGGGACGCTTCCCATGGATCAGGCCGATCGTCTGGAATTTGTGCGCGGAGCGCAGAGTACGTTGTATGGCTCGGATGCGATGACGAGCCTGATGCAGGTGTGGACACGCACGGGGAGTACGCCGGTGCCGGAGTTGTCGTTTGGCGCGGACGGGGGAAATTTCGAGACGGCGAAAGGCTACGCTTCGCTGGCGGGGGCTCGCGGTCGGTTCGACTACAACGCGTTCGGCAGCCAGTTCAACACGAATGGTGCGGGGATCAACAATGCCTATTCGGATTCGCTGGAGGGCGCGAATGTTGGGGCGGCTCTCAATGACCGGACTTCGCTGCGAGTGCGGGTTCGGCATTCGAACAGTCATACCGGAGTGGGGGGCGAGTGGAATTTCAACGGCTCGCCCCTTCAACCACCCGATCCCAGCGACTGGTCGCAACTGAATAACGTGCTGGGCAGCGCTGAATTGGCGGTGACGGGTCCATCGAGATGGCAGCATCACTTCACGGGATTCGATTATGTGTATCGCTACAACGAGCTGAACGTGAACGGAGATGCGGCAAGGGTGTTTGACTTTCCATCTCACGAAGTGGACCACATCAATCGCGCGGGGTTTGAGTATCAGGGCGATTATTCGGAAAGAAGCTGGGCGCACACGACTTTCGGATATCGGGTTGAGAACGAGAACGGGTACGTGGGGAATGTTGACTACGGAGCGCAGAACCACGGCCAACGGCTGAGCAACGACCTCTACGCGCAACAGCAGGTGACGTGGAAGACGCTGTCGGCGATCGCGGGCGGCCGGTTCGTTCACAACAGCACCTTCGGCAACATCGGAGTACCGCGAGTGGCGCTGACCTGGCAGGTTTTGCGAGGGAACGAGATTTTTTCGGGAACGCGTCTGCGGTTTTCGTACGCGACGGGATTCAAGGAGCCGCGTCTGGAAGAGAGTTTCAACGGACTTCCCGGGCCGGATCCGTTCAACATTCCAAATCCTGGATTGAAGCCGGAGCGTGTGCGGGCGTTCGAAGCCGGCTTTCAGCAAGGGTTTTTCAGTAATCGATATGCGTTGAGCGGCACTTACTTCAACAATCTTTTTCACGATCAGATCAACTACGTTTCAACCAACAATCCTCCCAATTTTCCGGGGATGTACGTGAATGTGAACCAGGCATTTGCTCAGGGAGCCGAGGTGGTGTTGGGGGCGAAGCTTCGTTCGCGGCTATTGCTGAATACGGCTTACACCTATACTTCGTCGGAGTACCTCGACAATCCGGCCTCGTTTGACACCGTATTTAACCCGGGTCAGCCGCTGCTGCGGAGGCCGAAGCATTCCGCGACTACCCTGCTGACTTACTTGGGGTCGCGGTGGGGAGGAAATCTGAGCGGGAGTTTTGTGGGGCGGCGGGCGGACTCGGATTTTCTGGGATTCGGGATTGATCACGCGGCGGGGTACGTGCGCGCGGATCTGGGGGGATGGTATGCGGTGCGGCCGCGGGTTACGTTGTATGCGAATGTCGAGAACGCGTTGGACCGGAGGTATAACGAGGTGGTGGGGTATCCGGCGCTGCCGGTTAATTTCCGGGCGGGGGTGCGGGTCCGGATTGGCGGGGAGTAGCAAAAATTTTTACCACAGAGGGCACGGAGGAACACAGAGGAACAAATGGGAGGCTTTTCGGGTACGCTAGCTGACTTTCTGGGGGGCGCGGGGCAGGGGCATGGCGGCGGCGATTTTTGCGCCGAAGTACCTGGTGCGGGCTAGCAGGAGTTTTTCGATTTCTATTTCCTTCAGTGGCTGCTGGCGGCCGAGCAGGTGCGTGACCAGGGCGATCTGGGCGAAGTGCTCGACGGTTTCCATCTTCATGTAGGCGTGTTCGAGGGTGTCGCCGTAGCTCACGACGCCGTGGTTCGACATGAGGATAGCGTCATAAGTGGGGACATAGGGCTCGAGCGTCTGAGCTAATTCCGACGTGCCCGGCGTGCCGTAGCGGGCCAGGGGAATGCATCCCAGGCCCATGACCACTTCGCACACCAGAGGCTCGGTCAAAGGGATGCCGGCGGCGGCGAATCCAGTGGCGGTCGGGGGATGCGCGTGTACGATGGCCTGCACATCGGGGCGCATGCGATAGATGAGCAGGTGCATGCCAATTTCGCTGGTAACGTTGCGGCGTCCGGTGACCTGCTGGCCGTCAAGATCGACGATGACCATGTCGGGCGCCTTCATGGCGCCTTTGCTGACGGCGGTCGGGGTGACGAGGATGCGGTCGTGGTCGAGCCGGACGGAAAGATTGCCGTCCATGGCAGCCACGTAGCCGTGCTCGTGGAGCATGCGTCCGTAATGAACGATTTCTTCCCTGTGTTTGCGTTCCGTAGGCATGGTTACCCTTGGGGGAGAATGATAAAAAGCAGGCCGCAGCTCGGCCTCCGCATAGTACCAGCAGGCGGAGGAGCGAGACAATCCAAATTTCTACAAAAAGTCGCTGCAAGCCAGAGCGGCGGGGTCCCTATAATCGGGGGGATGCTGGTCTCCGATTTCCATTACGAACTTCCGGAAGAGTTGATTGCGCAGGAGCCGCTGGCGGACCGGGCGGGGTCGCGGCTGCTGCATGTGGAGTCGGGAGCTTTGGAAGACCGGCGGTTTCGCGAGTTTCCGGAGTTGCTGCGGTCGGGCGATCTGGTGGTGTTCAACAACACGCGCGTTTTTCCGGCGCGGCTTTATGGACGGCGGGGTGGAGTGATAGATTCCCACCCTTCGACCGGCTCAGGGCAGGCTTTCTCGCAAAGAACGCGAGAAATGGGGCACCCGGCGTCGGCGGGGCGGATTGAAGTGTTGCTTACGCGGCAGGTTTTGCAGGAGCCGAATGAGTGGGAGTGTCTGGTGCGGCCGGGGCGTAAGATTGGGGTCGGGGAGCGGTTGTTCTTTGGGGAGCAGGATGAGTTGCAGGCGGCGGTGATTGGGCGGGGGGAGTTTGGGGAGAGGAGGATTCGGTTTGCTCCGGCAGAGGACGGCTTCGCCCTCCCGGACTGCCGAGAGCCTGCCCTGAGCCTGTCGAAGGAGGGGCTGTCCTCACTTGAGCCTCGTGAGCGCGACTTTTTCGGGCTGATAGAGAAGATCGGGCATGTGCCGCTGCCGCCTTATATTTCTCGCGGGGATTCTGCGGGGGATCGGGAGCGGTACCAGACAGTGTATGCGCGGGAGCGGGGGTCGGTGGCGGCTCCGACGGCGGGACTACATTTCACGGCGGAGATTTTGGGTCGCATGCGGGAGCGGGGGATTGAGACTGCCGAAGTGACGCTGCACGTGGGGCTGGGAACTTTTCAGCCGGTGCGGACGGAGCGGGTGGAAGAGCATCGGTTGCATGCGGAGGCTTATTCGATCTCGGCGGAGGCGGCGGAGAAGATCGAGCGGGCGCGGAGGGAGTCGCGGCGGATTGTAGCGGTCGGCACGACTACCGTACGCACATTGGAGTATGCGGCACAGCAGCGTGCTGGTGAAATAAAGGAAGAGACGGGCGAGGCCAATCTGTTTATTTATCCGGGGTACAAATTTCAGGTGGTGCAGGCGCTGCTGACGAATTTTCATTTGCCACAATCGACGCTGCTGATGCTGGTGTGCGCGCTGGGCGGGAAGGAGAATGTGATGCGGGCGTATGGGCACGCGGTGCGGGAGCGGTATCGGTTTTATTCTTATGGGGACTGCATGTTGGTGGAGTAAGAGATCTGAGTGTAAGGGCTGTTAACAACACTTAACTTCCGGTTTGCTCGTGATGCGGCTCATGCCATACTTAATCGATTATGTCCAAGCGCCGCGCCTTGAACGGTCGAGTTGCTACTCAAGCAGACCAAGATGCGGAAGAGGTAATCTTCTACATTGCAGATGGCCGTAGTGTTCCGTATCGGTTTGAACGCGACTTGCCGTTACGTGCGCGTCTTGTCAACACTGAGGAAACAACTGGGTTTCCCATCGGAACTGAGATTGAGATTTTGCAGGCTGAGATCGGGGACACCGGCGATGTCCTGATCGGATTCATAGTTGGCGAGGACGAGGGAATCTGCCTGCTGAAGGAAATCGAGCTGATCGATTAGAACAGCTCTACGCGTGCTCAGTGCGATTCTCCCCGAGTCTTCTTGCGTGAGCTGTATTCCTGCTTTACCAGCCAGCCGCATGCATACGAGTCCCCTTTCGTGGCTGGCTCAATGGTGAACGTACGATCCTCGCCTGGCGAGAGTTCAAGCTTCAGCGGTTTGGACCTGCACGCTTCTGCATCTCTCGAACGTGGGTTGTAGGGAATGGTCGATGTCACGATCAACTCGCTGTTGACCGGCACCAAGTACAGACAAACTGCTTGGCCGCCGATTACAGGCACATCGTAGTCCTCGATGCGAATCCAACTTGGAACGTATTCATCGAACCGTTATCTTCGTACCGAACAAAGCAGAGGCGCGCACGCTCCTCGCGCCATGACTGCGCTCCCATTGACGACGAGCAAACCAGCATTGCACAGAGGCCGAAATAGATCGTTTTCATGACCCGTCAACAGTATGTCGTCGTTCCACTCCTGTCGATAAATCCTCGTTACACTCACCACAAGTTTGGATAGTTCGCCACAGGCTCATGGCCGTGTAACCTAAACATCCACCCACAAGTATGTGGGGAAGGCACCCTAGGGGCCCTCAGGGGCTAAAGCCCGCGTATTTATTGGCTGGGAGCGGCGCGGCTTGAAGCCGCGCCCTTTCAAGGCAGGGACACGCGCGGGCGGGACGCCCCCCTAAATAGCCACCGGGGCGGCGGCGCTACAAAGCAAAACGGGCGTCCTTGCGGACGCCCGCTGGTGAATAGCGGCCAAATTTTATTGCCCTAAACTTACGCCCTGGCGCCGACTGCGGCCGGCTCGGTGGCCGGGATCGCTTTGTCTTCACCGTTGGGCTTCTGCTGCTGGGGTTGTCCGCCTTTGCGGATGTCGATGCCGCCTTTGAAGAAGGCGCCGTCTTCGATGGAGATGCGGGCGGCGATGACGTCGCCGGTGAGCGAGCCGTCGCTGCGAATGTCGACGCGATCGCTGGCGGTGAGGTTACCGCGGACTTTGCCGAGCACGACGATCTCGCGGGCATTGATGTTGGCGGCGACGACTCCGTTGCGTCCGATGGTGACGCGGTTGCCGGCCAGATTGATGGAACCTTCGACGCGGCCGTCGATGTAAAGCGACTCCGAGCCGGTCACTTCGCCTTTGATGACGAGTGACTTGCCGATGGTGGCCTGGTCGGCGGTGGTGGTGGTTACCGGCCGGGGGACGACGGGCTCAGCGGACATCGCGGGGGCGCTGGGCATAGACGTAGTGGGGCGCTCCGGCGCGGCAGGCTGCGCAGGAGTTTGAGGCTGATTGGTCGGCTTCCACATGGGGTAAAAAGTCCTTTCCTAGTTGGGATTAGGGGTCACTCGCCGCACTTTCGTGACCAAAGCCGATTGTACTCCCGCGTCTCAAAGTGAGCACTGTGGAAAATCCTTTATTTTCAATCGAGAGTAACTGGGATGATACTTCGGCGGCCAGGATGGAAGGGTGGGGCTGGCAGGGGTTCGGCTGGATACTTTCTGCCCGGTACGTGTAACGATTCCCGGAAAAAACTGCCGGGACCGTACCTTCCACAGGGGCGGGACGTTATCCTTCTAGATCGAAGATTTATCGAAGACGGAATCTGGAGTGGGTCGTCTAAGTGTTCAATAATGTGAGCCTGGAAATTCTTCCGATGGGAGTAAAGCATGTTAGAACCAGCCGTGGTTAATCCAGCAACGTTTGCGATCGCGCGGCCTGAGCCGGGCGAATATGCGCCTTATTATGACCGCTACATTTCGTTGATATCAGGGACCGACATTCTGGGAACGCTCGACGGGCAGAGGCGGGAGACGATGCTGCTGCTCTCGGGGCGCGACGAGAGGGAGGGAGATTTCCGCTACGCGCCCGAGAAATGGAGCGCGAAGGAAGTGCTAGGGCATGTGTGCGACACGGAGCGGATATTTGCGTATCGCGCGCTGCGGATTGCGCGTGCCGACCAGACGCCGATGGAGGGATTCGAGCAGGACGACTATGTGAAGAATGGTCCGTTTGCGCGGGCTCCGCTGCCGGAGATGATTGAGGACTACATTGCGGTGCGGCGGGCGACGCTGACGCTGCTGCGAAATCTGGAGGAGGCGGCGTGGGTGCGGCGCGGCGTGGCGAACAAGAATGAAGTGAGCGTGCGGGCGCTGGCTTATATTATTGCGGGGCATGAAGTGCATCATCGGAGGATTCTGGAGGAGAAGT
>Ga0207153_1110_pt2 | contig 15943 bp, 7 predicted proteins | sample Alteio_BWMinHeat_27_FD_153580 | JGI IMG/M metagenome (GOLD analysis project Ga0207153, IMG submission 153580) | Enriched cells from forest soil in Barre Woods Harvard Forest LTER site, Petersham, Massachusetts, United States -... | ecosystem: Environmental > Terrestrial > Soil > Temperate forest >...
TCACCATCCACTTGTCATCCTTAACGCGCTTTCTGTGCAAAGGCCCCGGGCAATTCACAAGCGTTTGAAGGGACGTCGGCAAGGTCTACATCGAGGGACGCCTGCAGACCCGTTCCTGGGATGACAAGACGTCGGGGCAGAAAAAGTACATGACCGAAATCGTGGCCAGCGATCTGATCCTGCTCGGCGGACGCGGCGAGGGCGGCGGAGATTTCGCGGGAAGTGCGCGAGGCGCGTCGTCTTCGGCAGGCGGCGGCAACAATTTTGATCAGCGGGTGCCCGAACCGGAGCATGCGGCAGCCTCCGGGCCAATCACAGATGAGGACATTCCGTTTTAGTCGGAGCTTTGCAGCTTGTTGCTCCCGTTCTCTTCTAAGGTTGCGGATCCGGCCCCATTTGTGCGTTGAGCCATGGGAGTCGGAACGCGTGCCGCAGTATCGGCCTTTTCCAAGGTCTGCAAGAATCAACTTCGGGGTCAGAGTCGACCGGCCGCCACCCTTTCCGATTGGTTACTGTGTATGTTTCACCCGGGCCTTCTTTGCCGCTGGCATCCCTGTGTGCGACCCCTGCTGCTCGAGAGGGCCAACGAACACGCTGGAGGTATCTTCGTCCAGCCAGATCAACTGCCCGCCATTCGCCTGGTAGATGGCCACAGTGAAATTCTGATTTGCTCCGCCAGAGACCGCGTTGATGGCCAGCGGCGAAATGGTGTACCGCCCGACGTTTCCCAGGTCAGGCGTTACAGTACCTGAGAACGGAACCGCAGTGTATCGTGCCGGCGTCGCAGCGAAGTACTCCAAGTCATCATTGACCAGTCCGGTCCCGGCGAAGGCCATCGGCGCTCCACCTACCGCCCCCACCCCGACCAAGTCGAACTCCGCACCACTACTGCCCAAAGTGTTGTAATCCTGCGCTCCAAAGGCATAGTTGCCTGCGAAGCTCGCGGTTGAAGTATCCGTTTGCGGGATCACGATTCCCACGCCTCCGACCAAATTCACGCCGGAAAAATGCACGTCATTTGGGTCCAACTCGAGAAGGAGCGCACCTCCTCCACCCGTGGGGTTGTTGGGATCGAGCAGATTAAGAGTCGGGTCCGTCATGTACATTCCAAGCTGAGTAATGCTTTCCCATCCGGTGGTGTCATGCAGCTCGCCATATCCGGTGCTCCCAATGGAGTAGCTCCCTCCGATCGGCGCGGGACCGGCTGCGCCAGGTTGATCTGCATCGCCGAAACCACTGAATGCGCCACGGTTTGAGTTCGTAGTAAACATCCCGACCGCAGCGTAGGGCATAGCCAATGGGTCAGTCTGTCCGAGGGACACCACAGAAGGCCCGAGGGATTCATTGCTGAAGCAAGAGGCACAGCCCCGGCCAAAGGCGGAGCCCATGGCTGCACCACCGATGCCCGGCTGCCCCGTGACATCCATGTCAATGATCCGTATCACTTCTGGCCCAACCACATAGTAGCTGAGGGTGATTGTCGTACCGTTGATGACAATTCCGCTCGTCTGGCCGCGCCCGAAGCCATCCGGAGCAAGGAGCGCGCCCGAGAAAGCTGTGTTCGTCACAATAGTGCCGTTGTCGTTGACGTCGGCCGAGCCGTTGACTGTCGTGCTGTCCGACTCGAAGATGCCTCCGTACCCCACCGGGTTGTAGTTGGAGTCCACACCCGACAGAGTGAAGGCATAATCGCCGTTCGGCGCGCTCGTCGCGCTTTGGAGGTCCATACTGCCACTCGAAGTTGCTGATCCGTCAAACTGAGCGATGAGCGCATGCTTTGCATTCACGAACTGGACGGCGAGTGTTTCAGTTCCGGCAATTCCCACTTGCTGGGTAGCTGTCCCGTTGCTCGTGACTAGAGTGAGCGTCCCTTGACCAGTAGCACTGACCGTTAGCTTGCCGCTCGTGATGGAGAGAGCGGACTGAGTAATGGCAGATCCGTCGTTATAGTCCTCTTCGCCCCCGAGAACGTTGCCACTTGGATCGATGAGAACGGCCCCTGCGAGGGCATAATAACGGTTGCCGCCATTGGTTGCGTTGGCGGTCTCTTCCCCACTCAGGTAGAACACGAAGGGCTGACCAGTTGCTCGCGAATTAGTTAGTTTGAAATTGGCAGGCGCAGCAGCTCCTGCCACGGAGGCCGCTACCATATAAACGCCACTCGTCGTATTCGCGGTGAATGTGGACGAGGTGGCGTTGCCGTTCGCGTCGGTGGCATCAGTTTCCGTCGCCATTCCATTGGCGAACGTGCCACCCGCGCCTGACGAAGGAGCCGTAAAGGTCACGGATACTCCCCTGCTCGGCGATCCACCTGTCGTCACCTTCGCCACCAGCTTGTCCGCAAACGTCGCACCGACTGTTGTGTTTTGGCCAGACCCGCCAGTCGGCGTGATTGCGATGGTCTCAACTATCACATGCGAACCCCCGGCGCATCCCATCATCAAACCAAGCGCCAGGTAAACCAGGGCAGCGATGGTGCTCGTGCAAATCCTGCGGCTCATAGGAACTCCCTTTAGAATCTCAAGGCGCGGCGTCGCTTGGCATCGTCTCCACGGTGCTACCCTGCGGATCAACGCCGAACGAAGTGCGAACGTGGGGGAGCACCTTGCTAAAGACCCATCCATGAAGGATCTTCCAGGTAAGTGGTAGCAAACCATGTTCCATAGCCAGTCGGCCAACGATGCTGAGCAGGTCAGATCCTGGCCGTATGTTGTCTGTCCTCGTCACTTTGTGAACATCTGGCTTCTCGCATGCGCAAGAGTCTTTCATGCCACTTCTTGAAACATGCAAGACTTTGCACAGGAGGGAAAACATGGGGGCGACTAAGTGGAAGTCATTGTGACCAAAGTAATTAACGAGATCAGATGGCTATCTTGACGAACGGCGTGCCGTCCCAACCGCGCACCCAATGTGACGCGGCAACCGAGGAGAACTCGCGCGCGCGGCCGAAAAGAAGAAAGCTCATCGACGGAGGTGAATTCCATCGATGAGCTTTAGACCCAAGGGTCGTCAAAGAACCGCCGGAATCGATTCAGGAAGGAGCGGTCATCATCGCAAGGCCGCAACCATTGGAGGTATAATGGCCCCGGCTTCGTCAAGTACTAGGTGACACAGCAGTATCAAAGTCACGTTCGTGCAGGCCCTTCGCTCTCTCGCCCGCCTATTGGGCCGAGTTGAACGGTGGCATTCTACGGGAGTCCATCCAGCATGCGCCTGTTGGGTTGGTGCTTCATCGGTCTGAATATTGGGATCTGTGTCAGTTGCGTGTGGTACAACACGCGCACCCATACCTCCTCGGGTAAGCGACAGAGGTGGAACAGCTCGCAAAACTGGATGTGGGTTTGGCAGTTGCTAGGCGTGCTGCTTGCTCTCTCGTTGAGATTGAGTCCGTGGCATCTGGCTTGGTGGTTCGTCCTCGGGTTCCTGGTCCACCCAATCGTACGCAAACTGCGGGGAATGTATGGGCTCGCCCGGAGAATGCCCCGCCTTTATCAAAACTGGCCATTGGCGTTGCGCTCTCTCGTTGCCCGTCACCGCCAGACGTTTACCTTGCAGCTTCGTGAAGGCGCACAACTCTGCGTGCACGCTCCAGGCTACGACACTTTTATCGTCAATGAGATTTGGGCAGACAAGCAATACACCCCGTCGTCGAGCTTCTCCATTCGCGACGGCTGGGTCGTCGTTGATATCGGGGCACACAAGGGAATCTTCGCGGTGTTCGCCGCGACCAGGGCCAGAGACGTTAAGGTCTCCAGCTTTGAAGCTTCCCCGGAGAATTTCGCCTGTTTGTCTCGTAACGTCAGACTGAACCATCTGTCGAACGTTCAAGCCTTCAATGTCGCGGTCGGTGGGCGAGATGGAGTATCGACCCTGAACCTCTACCGGGACAATGGACAGAACACTCTGTTGAAGCGATCGAATCCTGCTTTGCATCCTGTCGGGAGTGTCCGGGTCGAAACCTGGTCTTTGGCGACTGTGCTCAACACGGTAGCTGCGCGGGTCAATCTCTTGAAGATGGACATTGAAGGGATGGAGTATGAGACTCTGTTTTCATGTCCGGACGAGTACTTGGAAAGAGTCGACAGAATCGCGCTCGAGTATCATGATGTCTGGGTTCGAGTTCCGCACACCGTTTTCGAGCTGGTTGAGTTCCTGAACGCTAAAGGCTTTTCGACTCATCTGACCGCCGGCAACGAGATTCTGCTGGCAGAAAGAATTTGCGATCTTCCTGCCGTAGCGCAGTTCAGCCAGACTGAAGAACTCGGTTTTCCTCATCAGCGAGTTGCATCTTAGCCTCAATCTCCTTTTGAAGCTTTTAGGACAATACGTTTTACGTTTTGTGATCAGCTAGTCCACTCGCTTCACGAACTACTGATGAAGCAGAGTCACGACGCCGATGCCGCCGCTCAGATTGACAGCGACATCAGGCTTGTGATCAAGGTTAAAATCAGCCGTGGCGATTCCGAGTGGCATGAATCCTGTCCGAAATACCGTGGGCGCACTAAACCCGCCAAGGCCATTGCCGAAGAGTACATTGACCCCAGCGGTATTCACTCCGCCCGAGCCGACCGCAATATCCAGCTTTCCATCTCCATTCAAGTCTGCGACTACGGCCTCCGTACTCGGATAACCGCTGAGAGCGTAGTGGACTGGCGCCGCAAACGTCCCATTGCCCTTGCCTAGCAACACGATTGCCGATCCCGCAGTCGTCACTACGAGATCGCGTTTGCCGTCTTTGTTCAGATCGGCTACAGTCAGGAATCCGTTCTTAGGGCCAGGCGAAAAAACCGGGGCCTCGAATGTCCCGTCACCTTTGCCCAATAGGACCTCAACGCCAGATGAGATCAAGGCGGCTATGTCCAGTTTTCCATCGTTGTTAAAGTCAGCAACCGCAAACGTTGGCAAGGAAGCACTGACCGCTGTCGCGATTCCTGGCTGAAAGGTTCCGTCGCCGTTACCGAGAAAAATGCTGACGCCGTTTTGATCGGAAGCCGCAAGGTCGAACTTGCCGTCATTATTGAAGTCACCACCCACGACAAGATTGTGTTCAATTTCCTGATCGAATTCCGTGCCAGTTGTGAACGTTCCATCGCCGTTACCCAGACAGACTTGAATGCCACGAGGCGGAGCGGTTAGCGTTGGGATGCCGGCAACGTCGAGCTTGCCGTCCCCATTGAAATCCCGAAGAGCCGCAGACCCGAGGCTCATGAAGGCCGTCCCACATGTACCCTTCGCTGTGAAAGTAGCGTCTCCATTTCCCAACAATACCTGTGCTGCCGGTAGGACCAGAAGATCCTCCTTCCCGTCGCCGTTGAAGTCTCCCAGCCGGATATCTCTGAACCGTGGTGCATTCCCATCGAACGCAACCCCAAGGAAGTTCCCCTTAAAAATTCCGTTTCCGTTGCCTGGCAGCACGCTGATTCCTCCTGCGCGATTTCCAAACGCAAAGTCCAGTTTTCCGTCTCCGTTTAAGTCCGCAACCAGCAACCCCGCACCCGCGGGCACGCCGTCCGTTACGTAAGTCTTACCCTGCGTAAAGGAACCGTCTCCGTTGTTCAGCAGAACAACAATAGATCCAGTATTGAAGCCAAGTATTGCCACATCGGGGTGGCCGTCTCCGTTCAGATCCTGGATCGAGAACACGGCATTTGCCGGGGCAAAATAGCTGTTGCTCGAGGAGAAATGCCCGGCCCCGTCGCTGAGCATAACGCTGACGCCCTGCTTCGGCCCTCGCCCACCAGCAGATCGCTAAAACCATCGCCGTTGAGATCGGCGACTACGACGGGAAATGTGCCAGAAACGGAGGACGTAATTGCGGGTTCGAAGGTGCCGTCGCCTTTGCCCAGGAACACGGATGCACTACCGCGGGGACCGACACCCACCAGATCGAGATTCTTGTCGCTGTTGAAATTGCCCACTCCTATGAGAAAATTCCCCGCGGCCTTAGTCGTTATTGGAGCTGTGAAAGTTCCGTCTCCCTTTCCAGGCAGGATGACAATGCCAGGTCCACCGAAGTAAGCGAGGTCGAGCTTGCCATCCGCATTGAAGTCTCCGGAGACTACATTGACATCGGTGGGCCCGTTTTGACCGGGGATTCCATAGACAAGGGCTGTCTCTTTGGGCGCTTGAAATGTGCCGTTCCCGTTTCCCAGCATCACCGTAACTACAGGAGCTCCAGTGATGTGATCGTCGCCAAGCACCACAACATCGGGGTTTCCGTCGTTGTTAAAATCGCCGAGGACAATTTGGGTGGTAACGATGTGATCCATTCCTGTAATCGGGGAGTTTATAGGAGAGCCAAATCCGCCCTTCCCGTCTCCCAACAGAACAGTGATTTCCGTGCCTCGAATTCCAACCACATCTGCGTGCCCGTCATGATTGATGTCTGATTGCAAGAAGAAACCGAGATTCACTCCATTATCGAACTGCGCATAGTTCGGGAGGAACTGGGCTGAGGCTTCGAAACTCAGCACGAATACCACGCCAGCAACCACAGCAATGATTCGAGAAATCATGACTTGAATCTCCTTCGCTAGTAAATCATCTCGGAGTTGGGCGGACTTTGGCTAGAGCACTTCTTAGCGCAGGGTCGGTATACCCCGTGGATGACAGCACAGGACGCTCAGTTCCATCGTTGTGTTATAGCAATGTAAAAAGCAGGCGGGCAGGCGGAAGTTCAAATCCGGTCTGCTCCCTGCCATCCCTTATCTTAACAACTTCTGGGGGGATTTTACTGAATCTGCTCTTTTCGGCCGCGTACTTTCATGTCTGAAATCAGCGGGGACGCTTGTGCAGCGCTGGGATCTTCGCTCTTCCCAATCGACTTGCCGCTGTGCAGTTCCGACAAACGCGAGAACTCGGTTTTAATCATCAGCGAGTTACATCTTAGTTAAATCCGCACTTCGCCTGAGATTGACAACTCGTTGTCGATGAGCCATAATGGCAACACTTTGTTCTGTTCCGGCCAGCCTGCCTAGGGCCCCCCCGAGGCTGTGACAGTTCGATTCCAGGAGATCCCTCCATGCGCTTTCGCATGCTCCCTCTGCTTACAGCCGTGATGCTAGCGCTCAGCTCCAGTGCGACTGCGCAGTTTCTCCCGAATTACGTGCAGTCCGACAACGGCGTGAATCTCAGCTTCTTTTTACAGGCGGACGTCAATCATGACGGCCACGCCGACGTGGTCGGCATTCGCCCTGCTTCGAACGGACCCGAGATCACCGTTCTACCAGGAAATGGGACAGGCGGATTTGGCGCTCCCATAAATTCACCGACGAGCGGGATTACTGGAATCGATGGCGCACAATTGCAATTTGTCCTCGGTGACTTTAACGATGACGGAAACTTGGACGTCGTCGTGTTCGGCGCTGACCACGTGACTGGTGTTCCCGCACTCGGCGTGATGTTTGGAAACGGCAACGGCACGTTTCAACTGCCCATAACAACAAGACTTGCCTTCGCAATTCCCGCCCAAGTACCACCTTCGGTCGTCGTCACTGTCGTCTCTGGAGACTTCAACGGGGATGGCAAGCTCGATCTCGCCTATTTCGGCGGTCCCGGCGTAGTTGTCATGCCCGGAAAGGGAGACGGAACGTTTTCCGCTCCGATAACAACCCCTGCCGTCCAGAGACCCCTCATAGCAGTGGGCAATTTCAACAACGACAGCAACCTCGACCTGGTAGGCGAGCAGCCTTCCGCCCGCGGCAACAATCTGTCCGTGTTATTAGGCAAAGGCGACGGTACATTCGAGGCCGCGATAATTTCGAGCGTCAGCGGCAGTTGGCCGATGGAAGTAGCCGACTTGAATGGTGATGGCTTCACCGACGTTTTGCTGGGGCCGGGCAGTGCGCAGCAATCCGGTTTTACCGTTCTTCTTAGCGATGGCTCAGGCCATTTTCCGACAACCAACACTTACCCGGCTGGCCAAGCAACGCCAATCTTCGTAATACAAGATCTGAATGGAGACGGCCATCCCGACATAGCTACGCTGGCCAGCGCGGGCCCTCCATGGACGATTGGTGTTTTCCTGAACAACGGCGACGGTACCTTTACGGCAGGTAAGACATACGTCAGCGACGGCAAGCCCGCGGGTCTCGGATTCTTGGCTGTGGACCTCAATGGTGATGGAAAGGTGGATTTGGCATTCGGAAACGCTGGCGGAGGGATCAGCGTTTTGCCGGGCAACGGAAACGGAACTCTAAGTGGGAACTTCGTCGAGATCGTAAATGTTCATCCGCTTACCGGTATCAGCCTGGGAGATTTCAATAACGACGGGAAGCCAGACGTTCTCGGACTACCTGCGGCAGAAGTATTGTTGGGAAACGGAGACGGTACCTTCACCGCGAAGGGTGGTGGGTGTGGCCCGGGCCTCGGGACTGCGGCTCTTGGGGATTTTAACGGGGACGGAAAGCTAGACGTCGCTGGCAACGTCATAAATGGCTCTGCTATTCAGGTCTGTCTGGGTAATGGCGATGGAACGTTCGCGCTTGGCGGGCAATTCGATCAGGGAATTCAACACAAGCTTGTAGTAAGTGGTGACTTCAATAATGACGGCAAGCTCGACCTTGCCGCTTCGGATGTCCATGGATTTAGCATTCTTCTCGGAAACGGTGACGGAACCTTTCAGGCCGGAATCCCGACGGGTGCCGCCGGGGTGGGATTTCCGAATTTCGCGGTCGCCGACTTTAACAACGATGGGAAGCTGGACATAGTGGCCTTGACCTCATCTGGTATCGCGGTTTTCCTGGGCAAAGGCGACGGGACATTCAGTGCCCCAGTTGTTTCGCCTGGCCCTACTGCAGGATTCCTGACGGTAACCGATCTGAATAACGATGGTAACCGCGATCTCGTAGTAGCATCTGCCGGATCGGTAATCGTATTGCTAGGCAAGGGCAATGGCAGTTTTGGGGCACCAGCCCACATTGGTCTCACTAGCGGCTCGAGCACACAACCACTAGTCGCAGACTTCAACGGAGATGGCAAACTTGATGTTGCAGTTGGCGTCGCGGGTGTGAATGCCGCTGCGGTCGACATACTTTTCGGCGACGGTACTGGAAAGTTGAGTACGCCAACCGCATTTAGGACGGGAACGGGGATACCCGGAATCGCCGTGGCTGACTTTAACCTGGATACAAAGCCAGATGTTGCCGTCGTTCTGAACAGCGGGGGCATCATCGGCGGTCCCATCGCCACTCTGCTTCATCAGTAGTCGGCGGTTGCGCCCCTTGTGACTTTTGCAAGGGGTGCATTTAACGAGTCTGCTCTTCTTGGCCACGCACTCTCACGTCTGAAATCAGCGGGGACACTTGTGCATCGTTGGGACGACCTTCGTTCTTGGCAAGCAATCTCGCTTCAATCATCGAACTTATCTGAGCAATCGTGGAACCGTCGAAGAAGTCGATGAGCGTGAAAGGTATCCGATACAAGGAGCGAATCCTGGAAACAATCTGCATGGCGAGAAGGGAGTGTCCGCCCAGGTTGATGAAGTCCTCGTGAATGCCAACTCGCTCCAGGCCGAATACGCTGGCCCATATCTCCACCAGCGCAGTTTCCACACTGTCGGTCGCGCGCTCGGCCTTCTGCCCAGTTTCAGGCTCTCTATGGGCTCTGTCGTCTGGCTTCACTTGCGAAAGGTATTCGATGGGATCGAACACCGCTTCGGATTGCAGAAGTTGGTCCAGATTTTCCGGACTCACAATGACCTGCGTAAGGTCCGAATTTAGAGCCCGCTTGAACGCCTCCAAACCGTCGTTTGTAGTGATCGCCCGAGCCAGGGCAGCCTGTTTCCACGCCTCTAGCCCCGGCAATGCCGCAAGGTCAGCCAACTGACCGACTTCTTTCCAGCCCGGCCAATTGATGGTGAGGGTATGAAAACCTCCCTGAGCGTTGGCAAAAGAGGAGTACGCATCGAGAAAGCAATTGGCAGCGCTGTAGTCGCACTCCGCATAGGGGGTGAGAATCGACGTGATGGAAGAGAACAGAACCAGGAAATCCGGCTTGACCCGCTTCAGGAGGTCAAACAGGATCATCGATCCATAAACCTTGGGAGCCAATACGGAGTTCGCGCTTTCTCTCGTCTTGGCTTGAATCATGCCCGCTCTGACGATACCGGCTGCGTGAATGACCCCGTTGATGGTTCCGTACTTCGCTAAGGCCTCGCCGACAGCTGTTTGCATTTGGTCTCTGTCGGAGGCGTCCGCGATCAACACGTCGATCTCCGCGCCCATATCCTGGATTTCCAAAAGAGCTGTGATCGTTTTGCGCAGGGCTGCCGAGGTATCAGGAGCTTCCACCAAATTGATCCAGGATGATTTTGCCGGAAATGGCGACTTCTTAGTCAGCACCAGTTTGGGCCGGTACGCCTTGGCCACATACCGGGCTATGGCTAACCCGATTCCGCCGGTTCCGCCCGTGATCAGATAAACACCGCCAGGCCTCAGACGCCTGATCGCAGCATTTGCTGGCAAAGAAGCGCCCCTTAGCTGAATCTGTTCGAGCTGCCGTTCCCAGCGATAGTTTCCACGATATGCGATGACTGGGCTGGCAGGTTCGGCGGCGAATTCAGAAATGATCCTGGTAAGCACTTCCTCCGGCAAACTATCAATCGCCTGGTTACCCGACAAATCGACGTGAAAGCACTTGATGTTTGGATATTCTTTAGGAATTACGCCACATGGCCCCAGCACCGTTGCCATGGCCGGAGCGACGTCTTCGTCGCCCGTAACCGAATGCAATCGGTTGGAGACTACGCCGATCTTGATAGGTACAGAAGTCCCGATTTCGCCGATGGCCTGCGCGATATGGAACAGGCTAAAGAAACCAAAATCCTGGAGCGTGGCAGAGGCCTCGGTAGCGTCCTCGTTGTTTCTCGCCAGGCTTCCCAAATGAACGATGTTGATCGGGGCGCCGGCTGTTCGCCGCTCCAACTCCTGGAACAATTCCCGATATCCCTCAATACCCGCAGGATTGACCTCGAATGAACCATCGGCGCGACGGACAGATGATTTCCCAAAGCGCACGAAAGCTGCCGGCATTCCAAGATTTTCAAGTTTGGATTTCAGGCGGCTGCCACCACCGTATCGATCCCCAAAAATCAGCCAGTAAGTTGACGGCGCGTGCCGGGAGGCAATAGCAGCGTCACTCAGGAAGTGCGTCCGTTTCCAGCTCGGAGCATAGAACCAATCGTCAAGACTGGAGATTGCAGACGGTGGTTTCTTCTTTTCCGTCGTGTTTGCACCGCCTCGCTTGTTCTCGATCCAGTAATTCTGTCTTTCAAAAGGATAGGTAGGCAGCGATACTCTGCGGCGGTTTTCCCCAGAGTCCATATTTTCCCAACGAATCTCGACCCCCGAGAGCCAGAGTGTGCCAATGCTCTGCAGTAGAAAGTCAACATCGGAGTGATTCTCATAGGACGGGCGGATCGAGGGAACGGTCACCGGATCTGCAGCGTCTTGCCGGCCCGGATGCTGCATGGCCAGCACACCAAGGGTTCGGCCCGGCCCGACTTCCATCAAAATTGGGTTTTTCAAACGCCAAAGCTCGCCCAAGGCGTCACTGAACCTTGCGGTGTGATCGGCATGCATCGCCCAATAGGACGGATTGGTGGCTTCGCGAGCCGTGATCCATTTTCCCGTGACGTTTGAGATGTATGGGATTGCAGGCTCGTTCAGCCGCACCTTTCTGACTTCCTTCTCAAATGCGCTCACCATCGGGGTGAGCATTTTCGAATGAAAGGCATGGGCATTCTGAACACGCCGGGAAATAATCTGCTTCTCATTCAACAACCGCTCGAACTCCGCCACCTGAACGATCGGACCCGCAACCACGCACAATGCCGGCCCGTTGATCAAAGAAATGGAGAGATCGCCGGAAAGCAAGGGGAGCACTTCTTTCTCCGGAAGTGTGACGGCGAGCATGGCCCCCTGCTCCAGCTCATTGACCAGCTTGGCGCGTGTGGCGATCAGATGTAACGCGTCTTCCAGCGATAGCACGCCGGCCAGGCAAGCGGCAACATATTCCCCCATGCTATGGCCGACGATGGCGGCGGGAGCGATTCCCAGCGATTGCCAGAGCTGCGCCAGGGCATATTCGATGGTGAATAGCACCGGTTGCGCGTACAACGTTTGATTGAGATCCGTGGTGTGCTGGTCTCCCGCTGCAGACGCGCTGCGCCCGAGCATCTTTTTCAGATCGATGCCCTTGCTTTTTCCCTCACTGGTCCACGCCTTGCCCTCGGGATAGAGGATTTTCCGAATATCAGTTCCCAGATAGGGGTGGAGAATCTGGGCACAGCGATCCACCGCGCGCCGGAATGTTTCCCACTCCCCATACAAACCGTAGCCCATACCGACGTAGTGATCCCCGACACCAGGAAACATGAAAACCACCGGCCGCCCGCCGGTCCCGTCGTTGACGCTTGAAAGAACGCGTTTGGAGTTCTGCTCCGCAAGCGCCGCAATGGCATCCTCCCGGCTGGCAGCGACGAGGCACCGCCTGTGCGAAAACATATGCCGTCCGACGCACATCGTGTGTGCTACGTCGCTGATGTCCACGGAGTCGTTGTGTTCCAGGAACTCGCGTAATCGCTGCGCGGAACGGTCCAGAGCCAGCGGCGTTTTCCCGGACAGTATCAGCAGTTGAGAAGAATTCTTGCTGGGGGCGTGCCCTAACTCCGGCGCTTCCTCGAATACCACGTACGCATTCGTTCCTCCCATGCCAGTAGACATCACTCCGGCTCTTCTGGGCCCAGCGCTTGTCCATTTCTGCAATCGCGTATTGACGTAGAACGGAGTGCTCTGGAAATCGATTTCGGGGTTCGCCTGACTGAAGTGGATGCTGGGGGGAAGGGTTCGATGTTTGAGCGCCAGGATGGTTTTTATCATGCCGGCGACCGCTGCCGCGGCATCGAGATGCCCCACATTGGCTTTCACGGAACCAATGGCGCAATAGTTTGACCGCTGGGTAAAACTGCGAAAGGCTTTGGTCAGCGCCCTGACTTCGACCGGGTCCCCGACTGGGGTTCCCGAACCATGGGCTTCGAGATAGGTGATGCTTTCTGCCTCGACTCCGGCATTGGAAAGTGCTTCCGCCACTACGTCGGCCTGGCCATCGACACTGGGCGCTGTATAACCGGCTTTTTCTGCGCCGTCATTGTTAACGGCCGAGCCTTTGATAATTGCATGAATGTTGTCGCCGTCTGCGAGAGCGTCCGCCAGGCGCTTCAACACCAGAATGCCAGCGCCGCTTCCAAACACAGTTCCATTGGCTTTGGCGTCGAAGGGCCTTACATGCCCATCCGGGGAAACCACCCCGCCAGCGTCACAGAGGTAGCCCGCCCGATGAGGGACGCGCACTGAGACAGCTCCCGCCAGCGCCATGTCCGATTCCTCGCTCAGAAGGCTTTGGCGAGCCAAATGGACCGCGACCATCGAGGTAGAGCAGGCGGTTTGAATCGTGAGACTGGGGCCCCTCAAATTGAGCTTGTAAGAGATGCGGGTACTGAGGAAATCCTTGTCCGAACTGATCAACGTAGGAATGTACTCTTGAGCAAATTCGCCGCTCAGCCCCCGATCCGCAAAATAAGTGTTGAAAGCGGACCCTGTGAAAACGCCGACGCGTCCCGGATAACGACTCGGATCACAGCCCGCATCCTCCATCGCCTCTTGTGCCACTTCCAGCAGAATCCGATGCTGTGGATCCAGGGTCCTGGCTTCCAGGGGCAGAAAACCAAAGAAATCGGCGTCAAAATGGCCGGGATCCTCCAGGACTGGTGCAGCCTTCACGTAGTTGGGGTTGCTCAGGCAATCCGCGGGCACTCCCGAACGCAGCAATTCCTCGTCGGAAAATCGGGTAATCGATTCAACCCCTTCGGCGAGGTTGTGCCAAAACTCATCGAGGGTTCGCGCGCCGGGAAAGCGGCCGGCCATACCGACGACCGCAATATCAAGTTCGTTGTTCATCTCACTCGTGGAATGGGGCTCAATGCCACGTCAGCGAGCTATTGGGGGGGAGAAACACTTGACAATACGCCTTCTGTCGAGGCTTGGGCTCAAATAACGGGCTCGGGTAGCGCCTTGCGATCTGCCTTCCCGTTCGCTGTCAGGGGAATGGTATCAAGTATAACAAAATGACTGGGAATTGAGTAGTCAGGAAGATGCTTCTTCAAGTATTGCTTCAATTCGCTAATTGCAACTTCCGATTTGAAGACCAAATAAGCGATGATCAAAATCACGTTCTCCGAATACTTTCGGGTCACGCAAACGCAGTCGGCGATGGCGGGATATTCCCTGATGGTATTTTCGATTTCTCCCAATTCAATGCGCAATCCGCGGATCTTTACCTGATGATCTTCCCGGCCCAGATACTCGACATTGCCGTCGGACAGCCAGCGCGCAACATCCCCGGTTCGGTAGATTCTTTCGCCGAGGTCGCCGCTATCGACAAACTTCTCATTGGTCAACTCCGGGTTATTCAAGTAGCCTCGCGCGAGTCCGACCCCGGCAATACACAGCTCTCCCGTATCACCGATGGCCACTTGCCGGCCATCCCTTATGATGTAGAACCTGAGGTTCTGGATTGGCCTGCCGATTGGAACAGTTTCAAAGTCATTGTGGGTCGGGCAGTCATAATAACTGACATCCACCGTCGCCTCGGTCGGACCATAGAGATTCGTCAGCCGCGCGCCAATCCTCTTGCCCAGGATGTTGTTGAACTTCTTGACGTGACTCGGTGTCAGGGCTTCCCCGCTGACGAAAATCCGTCGAACCGATGCCAGCCCCTCGAAAACGCGATCATCTTTCCCATCCAGATATTCAAGGAAAATGTTGAGCATCGACGGAACGAAATGCAGAACGGTAACGCGGTGCTTCCGGATTGCTTGAACGATGGCGAGTGGAAGTCCTTCGCCACCGGGCATCAGGAAGGTCACCTTCGCACCCTGCAGGGCCCACCAGAAAAGCTCCCAGACGGAAACGTCGAAGGAATAGGGGGTCTTCTGCAAAATGACATCGTCGGCGCCGATGGGATAGGCGCGTTGCATCCAGTGCAGGCGATTCGCCACCGAGCGATGCTCAATCATCACACCCTTGGGTTTGCCGGTTGAGCCAGAGGTGTAAATCACATAAACGAGGTCGTGCGGCTGACTGGCAGTGACCGGATTTTCTATTGGCCCGACATAAATCCCGAGATCATCAAGATTCACCATCCGCACGTCGAAGGTTGTTCTTCCTGTCGTCTTGTTGTGCACCAGCAATACTTTGACACCGGCATCCTTCAGCATGTATTCCGTTCGAGCCGCAGGATTATCGGGCGAGAGCGGCAGATAGGCGCCTCCGGCCTTGATGATTCCCAGGATACCGATCATCATCGCAAAAGATCGTTCCACCATCAGGGCAACGATGTGGCCGGGTCCGATACCCATGGCCCGCAACGAATGCGCGAGCTGATTGGCCTTTTCATTGAGCTCAGCAAAAGTGAGCGAGGACACGCCGAACACCGTGTCGTGGTCACAGATCACAGCCGTCGTGGAACCACTTTTGGCGAACTGTGCTTCGATCAATTCTTGAAGGGTCGCTTGATCTGGGAAAGGCGCCTTCGTGCTGTTGAATTCAGCGATCCTGTCAAGGTCTGCTTTGCCGATCTTAGGTAAAAGGGACGATTCCATAACAGAGGCGATCGACGGTTCACTGCGGGCGCTGTCCGATAAACATCCCCCCGAGAAGATGCTCATGGACCTGGGTTGTGCCTTCGATGATCTCCATGATTTTGGAGTCACGATAGAAGCGCGAAACCGGCGAAGACGCATGACATCCAGCGGCTCCTCGGATCTGAACTGCGTCCGACGCTGCCTTGACAGCCGCTCTGGACGTGAAATACTTCGCCATCACGGCCTTTGCAAACGCTTCGGGCAGATTTTCGTCTGCCGCGCGGCAGGCGCTGTGGCAGAGAA
>Ga0207153_1118_pt1 | contig 15833 bp, 22 predicted proteins | sample Alteio_BWMinHeat_27_FD_153580 | JGI IMG/M metagenome (GOLD analysis project Ga0207153, IMG submission 153580) | Enriched cells from forest soil in Barre Woods Harvard Forest LTER site, Petersham, Massachusetts, United States -... | ecosystem: Environmental > Terrestrial > Soil > Temperate forest >...
GCGCATCGAAATGCGTGATCCTAATCTGCAGCCGGATCCCAAAGCCGAATTCGCCGGGTTGCCGTGCACAGTGGCTGACGGGAGACATATGCCTTCAGGCCTACGTGAGAAACCTGAGAATGCTTAACAGAAACGCAACGACTGACCGAGACTCAGAATCGGCTCTTCTTGTCGTCGGCTCTTCTTGTCGTGGATCATCTGGGTGTGCCACGCTACCGCCACCGACCTTTGCTTGCATCTGCTCAACAACGCTCGCCTGATCGTAGTAAGTCCTTTCCGAGGTGAGCTTCGCTGAAACAACGTCGAACGTGTAGAACGCGGCAATGTCGATACGGAGCATGTTCCCTAGCAGGCCGCGTCTAGAATCGCTGCACTCCCCATTGCTGGCATTGACTCCTGCGACGGCGGAGAGCAGACACTGACGCTCAAAAACAGCGCGAGGTGTCGTATGAGGCGGAGGTCGTCGAAATAGCGGCTGCGACGCTCCTTGCGGTTTGCATGTCGCAGGCACAATCAACTCAAGTTGGGTCGACGCCTGCTCCGGACACCGGCGCAAAGCCGCTCCTGCTGAAAAAAATGAGGGTGCGCAGCGTTGTGAACAGCGTTTGTGGCGTCCCGAGCCCGGCGAGGTTGGCCTGGGAGGGTTTATCCTCAAGGTGACCCCCCAGAGTAGCGGCTCTCTCGCGGCCTCTCTGCAGGGTAAGTGATGCGGCCATCTTGGACCCGTGCAAAAGGAGTGAGCGAATGAATTTGGGAGTGTTTCATGCTCATAATGTCTTCAACTCGAATCCCGCGTACAGTCAGCGCATCGGCGATGAGCGAACGGTGGCAATGCCATGGAACCGCCTCCGCGCACATAATCGCGTTCCGTTTCTGCGCAGCCAGTTTCATCAATCGGTCCAACCCTGCTCCAAATGCGGGAGTCTGCATGTAGTCAGCGAAGCCGCGAAACGAAGTGTTACGCCACCCCATATTGACCGAATCGCGACGGGTGCGACGCAAGCCTCCGAGCTTCCGCAAGAGCACATAGCCGATCCTGGCAGATCGCAGCTTCTTCGACAGCGTATCCCGATTGAACTGAGGATTGTGTCTCGATCGCGGGATACTGCGAACATCTATGACACGCTTGACGCCGTAGACCCTCAGAAGCCTGAGGAAATCCTTCCACGTGCGCGTCGAATGCCCAACCGTCAACACAACGGGCTTTTCGGTCTTAGCCTTTTTCACGACGAGAACCCTTTTCCTACCAGCCCGGCCAGGTAGATTGCGGCACTGGACGTCGTCCGGGGTCGTGTTCAGCGGCTGTTGGTTCGGAACCGATAGGAGCTGGACTGTGATAACCACGGCTGGAATCAGATAAGCATAGGTCACCCAAACCCACATGAGGGCGCCCGCGCACTGTTGATCCTGCGGAGGGGACAACGGGAACATCCCGACTGCCGCCCGATAGGTCCACTCTGGCCACACCTTCGGCGAACAGCAAGGCAGTCCGCCCGATGCCGGCTCCACCACGCGTAGCCCAGACTTGATCTCATGCAGCAGCCCGCCGAATTGGCCCCGCTTGTGCGACCTCAGCGCACGCAGTTGCGCATTGACGGCATGGTGAGAGATTGACGGAAATCGTCGAAGGTCATGTAGCGGTTACGCCTTATTGGTAGGTGAGTTAGCATCTTCCTTTTGTGACGTGTTGGCGAGAGGAAGTGAAATTGTGACCTCGACTGCTGGGATTTCGCGTTCGCCGTGCATGTCGCGGACAGGGTAGCAAACTGGATTGTCTCGAAGGAGCGTCTCTCCCCCGATGACGGTGGACGGGATGATGCAGAGGATGTCTCCCTCTGGTACAAAGAATTTCTTCTTTGTCCATTGGGCTTCGAGTTGAGGTGTCGGGTCGTCCATGTCGAGAATCCAAACTTGCCTAGCCCCCTTCCCCATGAGCACCGCAGTGTTGAGAACCAATCCGCGACAGGTCTTCGTCCCGCCGCCCAGATGGAGCCTGAACTCGACGAGCGTGCCGCGTGGAAAAGAGAGTTGCGTCTCGTCAATCATCACGCCTCCTCGAAACCGAATTCGACTCCGTCCAGCAGATTGAGTCCCATCTCGCGGATGACCTCGACAAAATGTTTCGCCTCGTTGCTCGGGATTCTGATTCGCTCATCGAGTCGAACCTGATTGTCGCCGCTCAAACGGAGATAGTCGCCGTCCACGACGCCGCTGTTGTGAATCAAGATGTGCCGACGCTGAAGCATCTTCGTGACGAACGGAAGCTCCAGTTGCTTCACCGCTCTCGGCGGGGTCGTCGCGTTCCCCTTCCACTCGACGATGCCGATGTCGAACCACTGCCGTAGAGCGATGTCCGCCTGCAACGGGGTCTGGAAGCTCAACTCCTCGACTGCCTGTCTCCGGCTACGAGTCATCGGGAAGGTCAGCAGGCTGCGCCGGAGATGCTTCGCCAGCGTTTCAAACTCTGTGACCGACTTCACCGTCAGGTCGTCCCAGACTTCACTCCGTGCGTTCCTGTCGCTGACTTTCTTGTCGGTCTCTTCCCATCGGGTCAGCATCCGAGTCATCGACTCATTGAATGCAGGTCTCGCGTTCGTGCGACCGCACCGTGGGCAGTATCCGTATATCCCGAGAATGTCAGTCTCGACTCCGCAACCGTCCGTCTGACATTTGAAGTGAGTCTGCTGCTTTTCTTCCGCGTAGTGCCACGCTGGAGTTGCGTCCGTTATGTCAGCGAGGTCGAGCGAGGTGTTCTTGCCTGTCACCATTGCTCGTCCGAATGCGTCGTAACTCGCGGCGATGTAGACCCGCTGCGCCTTCGAGATGAACGCCAGACTCGGCGCTGGCTCCGCGCAGTATGGGCAAACGCTGTCGTGAGAAATATGGGTCGTCCTGAAGTAGCGTTCGCACGCAGGACAATTGCGACCCCACATGCCTTGCTCGTCCGATTGAACATAAGCGACGACTGACGGCTGGCGATAGACGGCAGTTCCTCCGATGCCCACTGCTGGAACGTCGTCGATGAAGTGCGTCCCGTCCATACTGACGGCAACCATGTAGAGCGCACGCATCCCGGTGCCGGAAATTCGGAAGGCGAGTCGTCCGTCGGGCTGGTGGAGATATTCGAGCCTCCCGCCCGGATTGCGTCCTTGAACTCAGCCATACTCCGCGTAATTCTATCCGCTTCTTTGCTGCCCTTTCGCCGGGTGACGCCGATCAATTTCTTCCATGATCCGCTCTGCCCACCGCACTGCATCGGCGATTGCAGCTACCGTAGCGGGAACTCTCACGCCGCTGTCGTACTGTGCTAGTTTTCGGGCCGCGAGAATTGAGGCGGCGATCAGCAGCACGCGCTTTCGACCCTCGTCCACTTCCGCAGTCTAGCACTTTCGCCTTATGTTCGCCACGGTGCTGCGGGGCGTGCGGATGCCCGTGCTCGCAGGGGAGAGGTCTGCGATGGCAGAGCCGACGCCAAAGCGCTTTCTTCGTGGTCACAAAGGCTGAAAACAAGGGTCGGAACACCTCGCCCGACCCGAACTCCTTCCAAGAGCGAAATGCCAGCAGAATCGGCTTCTCAAAGCGGCTGTGCGGTTGGACAAGGTCTCGGTGCGCGGGCAATCTGACGGGAGCGTGCGGGTCACGAAGGTCGGGGAGTGGTCGAGCGTGCGAGTCTAAGGCGTGGGCGCGGATTGGCAGTCGTGAACGGCTAAGCAAGCGGCATGGAAAACACCTGAGATGAGGATTCCCGCAGAACTTGCGTAAAACTGTGCGTAAAGAATTTCTGAGATTTAGGCTGGGAATCAGGGTCTAGAGTCGCCGAGTCCGTTTATGAGATTGGCTCAACCCATTGAAACCAAATGGAGGATTTGGTTGCGGGGGGTGGATTTGAACCACCGACCTTTGGGTTATGAGCCGTTCAACTTTCGTTGATTCGACGCAACTTATCCTCGAAAAACACCTCTTCAATTGGACCCACGTTTGGACCCATAAAATCTTGGGTTGCTACAATTAGGCCCGCATGGGCACTGACGTGGAAATTCTGACGATTGATGAAGTCGCAGCTTGGTTGAGGATCAGCAAAAGAGCCGTGTACGAGATGACCTCCGCAAGAGGCCGAGCACGCTTGAAGCACCCGTTGCCGGTGCTGCGAATCAACTCAAGCATTCGTTTCCTGAAGCGGGATGTTGAAGAGTGGATTAAGAAGTTGGCTGCACGCGCGTGAAGGAGTGGCTATCACTATGTGTCTTGCTCTGGCCCTTCTTGTTGAACATGACTGGATAGATGCGGTCAACGCTTCCTCCACCATCGTGATCGCTCTGTTCACGGTAGCGATGTTCTTTGTGGTCAAGTATCAGCTACGCGCAAGCAAAGACATTGAACGTGCATGGCTGATGGTGAAGGTCGAGAAAGACCCCTTCAACTCTTTATTTCTTTGTGAAAACACCAGTCAGGAGCAGGGCAAAGCGCCTTGTGTCACGACGGCAGCCTTTCTTCAACTGACCTTCAAGAACGACGGCAATGGTCCTGTTTGGGTGAAGCGACTACAGGCCCGAATGGTAGTGGTGGACTCAGTGATACAGTTGCCAAAGCATCCTGAGCTCAACAAGGACGATGACCAAAAATGGCTCCCTTCACCGTTCGTTGAAGAAGCCTATGTGAGAGTGCAACTGACTGCCAACGGCAGCTTGGATGCAGGGAGAGAAGCTCGTGTATGCGGAAAACTTACCAGAGAGGCCGTTGTGTACGGAAAAATTACGTATCTGGACAAGTTTCGAGAGGAGAGATTTTCGACATTCGGTTACGCTCTACATTCTTCCGGTCTTGGAAACAAGCGACTTGAGTCTCACCCTGAGTACAATCGGAACACGTGATTTGTGTCCGACGTTGACGCTGTTGGTCGGTCGGTTGGTTTGACAGTTGGTTGATAATAAAACATGAGGTGAAGCAACATGTCTGTGCTATGGCACATAAAAAGACAACCAGACCGAAGTTTTCTGATGTGGGTTGATGGCACCGAGCCTCGTATCGCAGCACGTGATTTGTCGGAACTGAAAAAGCAAGGCTACCCGAATGGGATCGTTGATGATCTGTACGAAGATGTTTGCCGCCAACTAGAGAAAGGCGATAAGGCCACCATCAACGTTCCTATATTCAAGTTCTCGCAGCGGTAGAGCGAGACAGGCTCGTTATCGGCATCGCGATTTTGCTTTTGTTAATGATCTTGACTATTCACAGGCTAAATCTGTGAGTCCTATTCAACACGGTTGGTATTGGTGGAAGCTGAAGGATGGTGAAGTATGTCTAGTGAGTTCATGCCTGGTGACGTTGTGCAATTGAAGAGTGGTGGACCGTTGATGACAATTGACCACATTGGACCTGCGCTGCAAGGCAGTGACCACGACGCGGCTTTGTGTTCATGGTTTGAGAAGAACAAAGGAAAGCAGGAAAGAAAGACAGGTTGGTTTGAGTTGCATTCGATCAGGAAAGTCAATCCTGATGCAGAATCGGCGTTCCATCCCGGTAGTTCCATAATGTGAACGGGGGAGGTGTGCTAGAGAGATTTAGCTTCCCATTTCTTGAGACACTTTTCGACGCGATCAGTGACTCCCCAAGAACCGTGAATTTGCGAATTGGCACTAACCGCTGATCTGATGCGGCCAGCGAAAGACGAATCCCAAGTCTGTATTTCCTCTAAGTACTTCATCCGCTCTTTTGCTGTTGCGAAGCTGTCGCTGACCTCGAACAAACCCACAACAGCCTCAGCCATCCGCTTCTCGGTCTGCTTGTTCTTTCGATAACAGTCGAAAATCTCTCGCGCGAGGTCGTGAGCCTCTTTGTTGGTTCCATTGAAAGCCTGAAACCTTCCAATGAATCCATAGGGCGTCTCACCAAGCTTGACCGCAAACGTGGGAACTCCACGCCCCATTGCGAATCCGATCTCTTGATCTGTCCAGTTGCTTGCGTGAAACTTGTCGTGGAGGAGTGCGACAAGGGCATCACACGTACTTAGCGCCATCTCAATCTCTGTTTGCCACTCAGAAGTTGGCTCTATGTCATTGTGAGCGACGAATGCCGAAATTCCGTACCTAAACAGATTCTCCTGCAACTCACCGGCGAAAGCTCGTTGAGTCGCTAGATGGGAAATGAACAATCGCAGCATGCCTTGTCGCCAAAAAATAGGTTCGACACCGGAAGAAATCGGTCCACCAACCCTGTGACCTACGTGTGCCGCGAGACCAGTCAATTCTCGATCCGATGCGTTTTGCGCCGACTGTAGGATGTAATCCACGGGCGATCCATCCCACGGGAGAGGAGTTTCGATGCCGAACTGGTTGAGAACTACATCAATAAATCGCCATCGCTCAGTCCCAAGGCGTTCCCCAATGATTTTGAGCAAAGTGACACGGTCCGACGGAGTAAGCGGCATGCACAGTAGTTTACATCCGGCCTAATGGTATTCAAGTCAGGGGAAGGTTAGTAAGAGGCTCACGGCTGCTTTATTTTCAACCAGCCAGGCCCCCATCGAGGTCTGCTTTTCGTGAGCACAAGCGTGCGAATCCTGACGCTTGCTGATTTTCAACAACGCGGCAAGCTCGTTAACGGTTAAGATCGCGATCCATGTTGTTTGCTCCTGCGATTTATAATGGTTGCGAGGTGATGCAACAATGGCGACGTGCAGATGTGTGAGCAAGAATCATGGGCATAAAGTGCCTTGTACTAGCCCCGAGGTGAACTCATCGGATCACCTCTGCAAGCTGTGTGGTGAAATGGCAGCGAGAGAGGCCGCGCAAGCCAACGAACAACACGAAACACAAGAGACTCCACCCCATCAACCACCACCAAACCCTGATCTGTTCAAATCTTGAGTGGGCAGGCCGCGTGAAAGGCTTCTGCTGAAGCGAATCGAACGCGGCCTATACCCGGCCCGCCAGAGGCCGGTGACTACGGCCTAAGACCGTGGGCCAATGTGAGGGAAAGGGTCTCACATCGACCAAGCGAGTCACCGGCTTACCGGATGTCAACAAATCTTCACAACCGTGTTGGGTTTCATTGCCAACATCATTGATTTGATTTCAGGTGGTAGCTTCATCCCTGACAGTTCAAGTTCTGACACCAAGGTGATTGTGCGTTTTTGGATGCGTTGCAACTCACCCATCAACTCAACCAACTCGGACGTGATTTCATTTAGTCTGTCCATCATGCGCTCCTTTTCGTGAGTCTCAGTGAGTTGCTTGCCGTCAGATGCACCCGACCGTTTTGCACAGCCTTGCTCAACTGGCCTGCAAGTTTCTGAAGAGTGTGATCCGTCACGATCATGCTTTGAGGCAGATGGAAGTGAACATTCCCACCACCCCCGCCTAAACCGGCCTCACGCATCTGTTTCTGCGCTTGCGGGTCATCCAAAGGAATGACAGCTTCGCGTCCTGCCTCACCTGCTAAGGCAAGAGTTGGTTGCAGGATCAATCCACCTTCAGCAAAGGCTTGAACACCTGAAGAGGTTCCACCTGAGCGGTTGGTGCTTCCTGTGTTGCTCACCGAGTTGTGGCCCTGCTCATGGTTGTTACTTCCACCACCACCGGCTGCACCGGCCAACTCGTGACCGGCAATACCGGCAAGCGCGGCAATAGCAGCCATTTCAGCCGAGGCCACAAAGTAACCACCGGCTGCACCGGGGTCTGTAAACAATGCCGCAGTTCCTTCAGCCGCATAAAACAAGGATTTGACCGCCGCTTGTGATGCGATTTGAGCGAGAGACTCTGCTGTTGCTTTCTCTAACGCTTGAGCAACATTGCCCTGCCCCATCACGATGGCTTGAAACGCTGATTCGATGTTCCTTGAGAGGTCATCAAATGCGTTGACACCAAGTTGCTTCAACGCATCCATCTGTGTTTCACCATCTTTGGTGTCCTTACGAAACTCACCCCACAGGCCGTGAGATTTCACCTTGAAGGTGTCAACAGTGTGGCCGAAGTTCTTGAGGTCTGTGTCAGCCTTTTTGATGGCATCCTGAAACTGTTTGAAAGCCTCTTTATCAACAATTCCTGATTGCAGGAAAGCCTGCATTGCGGCCTTCGACCTTTCGAGTTGTGCAACCAAGTCGGTACGCAGGGTTATCCCCATCGAATGGGCTGCGTCTTGAGCCTTCGCCAATGCCGCTGCGAGTGGTGACAACGCGATGGTGTCTGCAACAACCGAGTCTTTGACGGCATCAAGTGCAGCTACTTTCTGTTGTTGCACCATCTGAAGCATGTTGACAAACGAGGCTTCGATCTTCTGTGCGTGTTGTATCTGTTGCACCTCAATTTCGGTAAGCAACGCTTGTATCGCAGCTTTGTCTTTAACCGCGTAAGAGTTCAACAGTGCCAGCTTCTTTTCCTCGAATGCCTGCGACAGTTCAAACTTCTCTTGGTCAGTCTGAGCGTAGGCCAAAGCAACTTTCTTTTGGTTCTCGATTTCACGCACACTGTTGTCAAGAGCAAGTTTTGCTTTCTTCGCAGCCTCTTCTTTGTCAACCTCGTTGTTTGCCTTCAGCGCATTGGCTGTGACCACAGCGATGGCACCACGCTTCTCTTCCAACGCAATCTGCTCTTGCGTTGACGTTGCCAGACGGAAATATCCGGGGATGACCTGCCCCAAGATCGTGCCTGCAACGTCCTTCATCGTGTCTTTGGCTTGTTGCCAACCGCTCTTGTTGGCGATGGTTGCTTCCATCTGAGCCAACTGAGCCTTGGCCAAATCAACTTGCGTCTGTATCGCCGCGCGTTGCTGGTCTTCCCAAGTCTTCTGCACACCGTTGAGTTCATCAAGCCGCTCTTTGGCTTTGCCGTAGATGTCCGCGAGTGCAAGCAACGTCTTGTTCTCTGCCTCAACCTCCGCATTCGCCTGTCGCATCCCATCGGTGAAGATCAGTGTGTTGCCTACAAAGTTGCTCAGTTTGTCGCTTGCCTGTACCAGCGCTTGAGCAATAAACAAGATGGCAGTAGCAGAGAATGCCGCAGACATGGCTTCACCAACACCCGGCAACTCAGCAACAAAGTTGCTTACATGGCGAGGTAGGCGGATGCCAAACTCTTCACCGAGCAAGCGGGCTTCGCCGCGTGCCTCTTTCATGGAAAACTTCATGCGGGCTGTGCCTTCTTCTACGGCCTCGGCTGCCCCATCAAATGCCTGTTGAGCATTTGGCTGCACCTCAGCGAACTTGGTGTCAAGCTGTTGACTGTCACCAATGAATTTCAAAACGGCATCGCCTATCTCTATTGCCATACGAACCTCCCAAGAAATTGAATTTGTTTGGTCGCCACTCCAACGATCACAACACTCCGAAATCTGCTCCAATACCACCCTTCAGTGCCGTATCAACCTTCTTGTCAAGCACTGAGAGCAACGTCAGAAGTCCACGCACAGCTTGCGTCAATTGAGAAACCTGACCCGTGAGCCTCTTGTGTTCTTCCAACAACGAAACCGAATCCAAAGCAACTACCCCATCGCGGTCGTACGTGATGGGGTGGGCCTCAAGCTTCTTGTCCAGTTCCAACGTTGGCCTACCTGCATCATCAAAGAAGCGGTCAGGCACCTGAAGCGTACCGGCGAACTGCTCATCACCGACCGTTAAGCCAACCGTCAGGGTTCTCATTGCCCACCTGCCTGCAAGTTGTTTTGCGCCTCTTGGGAAGTTGCACCAAAGTAGCGGTTGGGTCTTCCTTCAAAATGGGCAACGAAGACTCGGCCATCAAACTCAATCACCGGACGAAGTTTCTTTTTCGAGCGGCCTTGCAGGTTAGGAAGAGGTTCGTCATAGGCTTGTCTGTACGGATACAAGGTATACAAGGTTGTCATAAATGTTTTTCTCCACGAATGGTGAAGGCCGGTGGTTGTGATCCCACCGGCCATTGGTAAACGGCCTATACATCCGCAACCAACACGCCTCGGTTTCTCGGCACTGTGGCGCTTTCTTCCCGAGGCAATTTGAAGTTGTTAACCAACGAATTTGTGAGGCATGGAAAAGTTCAACTCAGGTTGCCTGCCTCGTGCAAAGCCGGTTGCCGCTTCGATGGTCTGTTGTCTTTGGCGCAATTCCTGCCAACGAGGTCTGTGCTTGTCCGCGTCTTTGGCGGCTCGAATTCCCGAGCCACACTTCAAAATGGACGCCTCACGCAACTTGCGAGCAATCGCCAAATCGCCCTCAAGTGACTCAATCCTGTCTTCAAGGCGCTTCCTGTCAGCCCTTGGCAAGAAGGACGTTGAAGTGAGAACTGCGCGGCCTCTTACAAGTTCCACTTCGATGGTGTGAACAACCCCATCGTGCTTCGCAAGTTCGCTTTTCGCGTATTCCTTCGCCTCGGCCTCGGTCAGGCGACCTGTGAGCAACCTGTCGAGTTGTTCCAATTCCTGCTTCCAACGCGACTCATCAACGGCGGGCGCTTCAGTGGTGTTAACAACAGATTCTTTCTTTGACATGGTGTTACTCCTTTTACGGTGGAACGATTTGGGACAACTGTGTGCTCAAACAACAAGACCTGATGGGGTGAGCACTACCCCATCAGGTCTTTCCTTGGTCGCCAGTCGTTGAAGCTAGGCTGCTTTCGATGTGAAGCCCGACATTGCAGAGGCCGCTGACTCACTCATACCCATTTCACGGTAAGCGTTGTATTCACGCTCTTTGAGAGACTGAGCCTCTTTCATTGCTTTCGGTGGTTTGAAACCTGAAGCGCCCGCAGCTTCAGCTTCGCTCAAACCTGCTTTGCGTAGTGTGTTGTACTGACGCTCTCTGAGAGACTCGATGGTTGGTTGAGTCTTGGTGTTGTTTGCACGATTGCTGAGTTCAATTTCCAACACCGACCTTCCTTTGGCAGCGCTCTGAGATGTGCGTCCTGTTTCGCGGATTGGTCCTACGATGGCTTCAGCAATGTGCATCCGCTCCCAATCCTGCAACCCGTTCTTGTTCTTCTCTTCAAAGTGCTCCATTTGCTCGGTGGTCATGCAAATGATGGCTTCTTGCAATCGTTGCTTTACCGTCTTTTGTGTCGTGCTCATGTTGTTTCTCCTTCACTCGAATTTGGTCGCCACTTGAAAATCAAAATGGAAAATCCTTCATGCCGTCATCGGCACGTTCTTCAGCAACCTGTTGCGCGGCTTGCGCTCGTTGCCTGATTCTGTCAACGCAATCGGCCATCGCTTCTGCGATGTTTTCGTTTGTGATGGGGCCGTTGTGGAACGCCCAATCATCGAGATACATTTCAATCGCTGCCTCGCACCTTTGACGGTCTTCCTTCATTCGCCGCACAGCGATCTTGACCAACCGTGTTGCTTCAGCCTTTGCGAAGGTGCGTTGTTGGAAGTGTTTCTTATTGACATCACCGTCATCGAGAGAGGCCAAGGCAGCACGATTGCGTTGCTGCCTCACGTCGCTGTTGTAATCGTGAACACGCCTCAGAAAGCCCTTAAACAAGTTCATACTCACCTCATCATGTCGCCGAAGTCCCGTTGCAGTTCCGCATCTATGAGCGCATCTTCCATCAAGGCTCGCGCCTCTGCTCGTGGGCTAACCGTCAGCTTCGCGTACCGTTCCATCATGGACGGTTCAAAATCCACAGCCTTTCGCAACTCCCAAGCCAAGGCATGAACGAAGGCATCGGTTTGATCCTTGAAGGTTGTTAACGGAAAGTTCTCCAACTCGCTCTTGAAGTCAGCCAACCAAGGAGCACTCTCAGGCAACTGCACAACGCCCTTGTTCACCAACCAACACACCGCGCCTGCACGTTCCTCTTTGCTGCCCTTCGGATTCATGGGCACAATAGGCATCGGCAGATTGAGCATCCCGTAACCACCGGCTGCACGTTCAACGCACACCGCCTCGGGATACACGCCGTAGCGCCTCGCCGTTGCCTGGTAAAAATCAATCAACTGTTGGTTCATCACGTCAGGTCGCCAACGTCCACGGCGCACACCCAAAACCTTGATGTGGTCACCCCCATCGCTGCAAAGTCCCAAGCAAACGAAGGCCGTGTACGCGCCGCTTTCAGTTTCGGTCTGCGCTGCGTCCACGCCAATCCACAACTTTGTGATGGTGCCAATCATCCGGTACGTGGGCATCATCGAAACATCGAAGTAGCTCAGATCACCGAGCGATGGCACCTGTTGAAACTGAGCCATCCAATAGTAAGAAGTGATGCGGTTGTAGATCGCCCTGAGTTGTTGAACACCGTACCTCTCAGGCCACAGCGCGGAGTAAGCGTCATAGACGATCTTTTTGCCGCTGTATTGATCCTCAAACCAAGCGTCACGGCCACTCTCGTTGACGGCAGGCAAATGCAGCCGCAGAAATTGCCGGTCTTCACTGCTTAACAACCAACCGATGGTGTCCGAGGGGTGGAGTCTCGCTTGAGTGGCAATCACTATGCCGTCAGGGGTCAACCTGTTCATTGCCTGTGAAACCACACCATCAATGATGCTGTTGCGTTTGATCTCAGACTTCGCATCCATGCCGTTCTTGAACAGGTCATCAAAACTCATCTCCGAATAACCAAACCCTGCGAGTGAGCCGTTGATGCCTGTGCCTCGATAGGTCCAATCAAGGCTCTTGTCGCTTGCCAACTTCCACTCTGAAGTGTGATCCGGTGACACCGGCAACTTGCACAAGTTGCGCGATGCGCGGCAAAACTTGTTGCTTAGATCTTGCCCATTGCACACCAGGCCAAAGTGAGAATCGTGATGGCCTTCCGCCAACCACCACGCAGGCGCATGGACGTTGATAATTTCCGATTTCCCGTGCCGAGGTGGAACTTCAACAATTCCGTCCTTGCGCTCACGGTAGCAACGTTCAACGACATCGCAAATCAAGCGATGGTGCCAACCTGTTGCGTAGGTGCGCGGTCTGTTGGCCTCGTAATATGCAAGCAGACTGCTCATGATCCACTCCCCGGTAACAACTTCTGCGGTCCTCCACCTTCCATCACCACGCGGCAGGTACGCTTGCGGGCCTTCACGCGGTCCAACTCTTCCAAACGTTCGTCTTCGTACAACCCGGCAAACGCATTGAGGTATTCCAACTGTTGCTCAATCGGGATGACCTGTTGTTCAACATGCAAATTGGCCGAGATGCTCTTGGTAGGGGCATTCGAGCCGGTCAACCTGGCAACGGAATCCAACAACCCGCGAATGCTGTTGGCTGCATCAGGCGGAAGTTTGCCTTCCCACACTTCCTCAATCGCTTTGGTGAGCAGTTCAACCTGTTGCTTGACGTATTGCGAGAACTCTTCACGGCTAGCCGTCACAAACCCATCACGCAGCTTGGCAAGCTGACGATTAACCGTCTCGCGTGCTAGACCAAGCTCGCCTGCGATGGTGGATTGCGTCTTGCCTTCCGCCGTTCCTTGTACGATCTTCTGTTGGTTGGCTGCCTGCTTTGCTTTTGAATTGCGTGGACTCATGCTGCCTCTTTCTGCCGGTTGATCCACGCCTGCACGTCTTCACGCACAAAGCGAATCGTCGAGCCGATACGCAGCACAGGAAACGGGTTTGACTTCAACCGCTCACGGCCTCGCTCCGAGGTGTACTCATAGACACTTCGCTTGCTCACTCGCAAGAGCGCAGCCACTTCGTCAATGGTTAGGATTATTTGTTCCATGGCCCCGTTACCCCTGTTCTTCAACAAGTGACAAGATTGAAGCACCGCGTTCGCTGGTGGTGCGTTTCACCACTCCATCGGCAACCAACTTGTCGAGAATCGCGGTATAGTCCTCTCCGGTCACACCACGGCCCACATCGTTGTAAAAGTTGCGTTCATACTGCCGACCCTTACGCGCCAACACTCGCTTGATGCGTAGCGCCACTAGCTCTTTCAGAAGTTCATTCTGCGTTGTCATTGCTTTCATCTCCTTCGTTGGAATCGAACTCAAGGCTTTCTTGTTTCCATTTGCTCAACGTCTTTGAAGAGACGTTGATCGTGCTGCAAATCTCTCGACGGCACTTTCCTGCTTTCATCATTTCAATTGCTTGCTCACGCTTACCGGCGTCGCCGCTTAACAACTCGGAAAGGTAAGGACTATCACCCGGCCTTTTCACCAACCGCAACGGCACACCCTCAATTTGGAATGGACCTTCAAGGCCGGGGTTCTTCACGCCTTGCACGTACACCCAAAGACCCTTGTTGCTGTCTTCGTGCAAGTTCCTCATGCCGAGACAGGACCGCAACACGCCGCCATAACCGGCAGAGCCTAAAATTTGGTTCTCAAGCGTCATCACATTGCCGGTGGTCTTTTTATCTTTGCTGTACTTCGGCGGGTGATACAGGCCGCAAACACCCAAGCAACCTTCCCTGATGAGGTTGTTAATCTTCTTGGCAAAGTCAATGGCTTGCGTGTACGACGCCGAATCATCCCCATCGTTGAAGTACCCAAACGTGTCGAGGAACACGTACCGGCCTCGACTGCTATCAATCATCTGCGGGCTATCGAGCGGCCACAGATCACGCTCTAACGTCCTGATGAGGAAATTGTCGAAACAACCCTGTAACCGTTCCTCAGCGCCGAGCCGTTGCATGAAACTTCTAAACAAACTTGCGTGCAATTCCGGCACGTGATAGCAGACGGGCACCGGCTCATGCGGTCCTTTGAAGTGATCCAAGAAGTTCGTGCCGGTTGCCAGTGCCAACCCCATTTCAATTGCAACGTGGGTCTTGCCGGTGTACGAAGGTGCGGCCATCACCGTCAAGGCCTTCTCAGGAATCAAATGCTCAATCAACATCACCGGCTTTTCTTGTGGCAGTTCAACGAACGTTGAGGTGTCCTTGCGCCAATCAACACTAACAACCTCGCTGCACTCTTTGGTGAAGTGAGACTCCTCACAATCGCAAACGTTGAACACAGCCGGTCGAATCGTCTTCACCAAATGGCCGTTCTTCCAAACAGGCACCTCAAGAATCTTGTTGAGGTGTCGGTACGGCTCATCATTCGTCAACCCACCATCGAAGATCACCACGGCTGCGATGGGGTAGTAGTCAAGATCAACCGATGTTGCTATGAAGGTACGGAACTGCTCAGCGTCCATCTCGGATTGCAAACTCTTGTCAATGGATTCCCCATCATGCTCACGATCATCAAAGCGAAAGAACTTCGGTTGATGCGTCCACACCGAGTCAATGACCTCAAACTCAACCATTTTTTGCAGGAATCGTTCGCACTCTTCGCCACTGCCAACCAACAACACGGTCTTGGGATCATCAAAGTTGTCAACTATCCCTCGCACTCTATGACACAGGTACGTGAACGCTTGCGATCCCCACACTTGGTAATAGCCTGATCCTGTCAGCTTGTCCCACGCCTCTTTCTGCTCGGCTGTGTAGGCCCAAATTGTCTTTCGACCGTTCATGCTTCCGCTCTTTCTCCGCAAGCATGAATCTGAGGGACGTATGTGCCGCGTCGAATCTCAGTTCTGACAAACACTCGCCCACTCTCGGTGTGCTTGGTCACTTCACTGCGTGTGAAGCAATCAGGACAGAAGTTGTCAAAGACACGTCCCGTTCCCAGATCGCGGGAAATACCGTTTTCACCTGACGAACCCGCTGCAATCCGAGGTAGACCCATGATTGGGGCAGGGCGCGGGGATTCATGCCTCAGTGGTGGATCAAACACCGGCCCGATGAAGGGCTTGCGATATCCCACCGTGCTCTTCATCGGCGGACGAACATCGTTCCTCTCCGAAACGACACGATGCTTCGACCAGTCAAGCTGACCTTTGTAAAACGTGACCAACCCGTCACGCTTCATCGAATCGCCAAACTGAAACAGCTTCCCGCTTGGCAGAGGGACAAGGTTCCTGTCGATGAATCTATG
>Ga0207153_1119_pt1 | contig 15698 bp, 12 predicted proteins | sample Alteio_BWMinHeat_27_FD_153580 | JGI IMG/M metagenome (GOLD analysis project Ga0207153, IMG submission 153580) | Enriched cells from forest soil in Barre Woods Harvard Forest LTER site, Petersham, Massachusetts, United States -... | ecosystem: Environmental > Terrestrial > Soil > Temperate forest >...
CATCCTTAACCCGCGGCGAAAATTTAGCTTCCATATATATCCTCTGTTAAACATCCTAAAGTATAAATTTCTTTTTACAGTTAGGATGCGTTGTTTCTAACTTATCAACAATATTATTGCCAGTTTTTTAGCGTTGCTATAAACAGACATTAATATGATGCGCAATCTATCAAAAGATAAACTTTATACAACCTTTTTAAGGTAAAATTTATCCACCGCGGCTGTTTTTTATGTTTAAAACGTCGTAGTATAACAATTTGATATACGTAAACCCAAATAGTTTAGTTGCGCGGGTATTTATTTCAACAATAGTGGAAAAAAGAGGCAATTACGGCATGACAGAAGGGCAGGTGGTTAGTTTGCGGTTTAATTAGCATTTAATAAGACGGGATGCCCGGTTCTTCAACCGGAGGGGATGATGATTTTAAAGATGAGGAATCATTTACCCAACCTAAAAAAGTATCGGACATTAAATCAAAAACGCCTGTGTTAGACAATTTTGGCCGCGATTTAACCCGTGCTGCCGAGGATGGCAAGCTGGACGCTATTGTTGGCCGTGAGAAAGAAATTGAACGCGTATCGCAAATATTATCGCGCCGTAAAAAGAACAACCCTATTTTAATAGGTGAGCCTGGCGTTGGTAAGTCGGCCATTGCAGAAGGCTTGGCACTACGTATAGTTCAGCGTAAGGTATCACGTGTATTGTTTAACAAACGCGTGGTTACTTTGGACCTGGCTTCATTAGTGGCAGGTACCAAATACCGCGGCCAGTTTGAAGAGCGTATGAAAGCCGTAATGAACGAGCTGGAAAAATCGCCGGATGTGATCTTGTTTATCGATGAGATACATACCATTGTTGGTGCAGGAGGTGCTTCAGGTTCATTAGATGCATCGAATATGTTTAAACCGGCTTTGGCCCGTGGCGAAATACAGTGCATTGGCGCAACTACCTTAGATGAGTATCGTCAGTATATTGAGAAAGATGGCGCTTTAGACCGTCGTTTTCAGAAGGTAATGGTTGAACCGGCTACACCGGAAGAAACCGTAGAAATATTGACCCGCATAAAAGACAAATATGAAGAGCACCATGGTGTAACTTATACCGACGAAGCTATTGCAGCCTGCGTTAGTTTAACTACCCGTTACATTACAGATCGTTTTTTACCTGATAAGGCTATTGATGCTTTAGATGAGTCAGGATCGCGTGTGCATTTGACCAATATTCATGTTCCGCAGGATATATTGGATATTGAGCAGAAGATTGAAGAGATAAAGGTTGAAAAGAACAAAGTGGTACGCAGCCAGAAATACGAGGAAGCGGCCAAATTGCGTGATACCGAAAAGCATTTGTTAGAAGAACTGGAACAAGCTAAAACAGTTTGGGAAGCCGAAACCAAAAGCAAACGCTATACCGTTACCGAAGATAATGTTGCCGAAGTGGTAAGCATGATGACCGGTATACCGGTGCAGAAAGTTGGCCAGGCCGACAGCCAGAAGCTTTTGAACATGGCTGATAAAATTGAGAGCAAGATCATTGGCCAAAATGATGCGGTTAAGAAATTAACGCGCGCTATTCAGCGTACGCGTGCAGGCTTAAAAGATCCTAAAAAACCAATTGGCTCGTTTATATTTTTAGGCCCTACCGGTGTTGGTAAAACAGAGTTAGCTAAAGAGCTTGCCCGTTTCATGTTTGATACCGAGGATGCCCTGATACAAATAGACATGAGCGAGTACATGGAGAAATTCGCTGTATCTCGTTTAGTTGGCGCGCCTCCGGGCTATGTAGGCTACGAAGAAGGCGGACAGCTAACTGAAAAAGTACGCCGTAAACCTTATGCCGTTGTATTGCTTGATGAAATTGAAAAGGCTCACCCTGATGTATTTAATATCCTGCTACAGGTATTAGACGAAGGCCAGCTAACAGATTCATTGGGCCGCAAGGTTGATTTCAGGAATGCAATCATCATCATGACATCAAACATTGGTGCAAGGCAGTTAAAGGACTTTGGACAAGGCGTAGGCTTTGGTACCGCAGCCCAAAACAACCAGGCAGATACCCATTCAAGAGGGGTGATCGAGAATGCATTAAAACGCGCTTTCGCTCCCGAATTTCTGAACCGTATTGATGATGTGATCGTATTCAACTCGTTAGGTAAAGAAGAAATATTCAAGATCATTGATATTGAGTTAGCCTTCTTATTTAGCCGCGTAAATGGTTTAGGTTATAAAATTGAATTAACCGAAGCCGCTAAAGAGTTCATTGCCGAAAAAGGATATGACTCGCAATTTGGCGCACGCCCGTTAAAACGTGCCATCCAAAAATATTTGGAGGACCCAATTGCCGAAGAAATATTAAAAGGCGAAATGGGCGAAGGTGATACGATGTTAGTTGACTTTGACAAAGAAGCCAATGAGATAAAGATCATTGACCAAAAGGCTGATGAAAAAAAGCCTAAGGAAGAAGAGTCGAAATAAGCAACTGCTTCAAAATAAAATCAAGATGCCCCCGTTTACATAACAGGGGCATTTTTTATGACCGGAGGTTTAACCTTTTTTTACATTTCGTTTAAACCTTTTTACGTTTTTTTGTCTTATAGAAATATTAACAACAACATTTATGAAAAAAGTCTTATCTATCCTTTGCTTCACTTTATTAGTTGCAGCATTTTCTTCTTGTAAAAAAACATACGTTACAGAGGCAAGCCCAAACCAAACTATTTTATTTAATGTACCTACTACTGCCTGGACTTTAAGCACCGACGGCAAGTCGTATTACGCGGTAATAAGCACTCCTGAAATAGACGGCTATTTTAATAATTATGGAGGCGTATTAGCCTATTTCTCACTAACCACCGGTGTTTATGAGCAAATTCCTGAAGTGTATAATGGCGTGTCATATAGCTATACCCATAATGCTGGCAGTGTAGTATTGTATGCACAATCGTACGATGGCGGCACACCTATTAAACCCGCTGCATTAACATTAAAACTATTATTGCTGAGCTCAAGTAATTAAGAAATCAGTAAATCACAAAAAAAGGCTTTCCGGTTATCGGGAAGCCTTTTTTGTTTAGCTGAGTTATAAAATATAACGTTTGGTGGCTTTCAGGTGCTCAAGCACCTTATTAACGCACTCATCCGGCGTTGAGGTATCGGTATGTAAATGAATATCGGGAGCTGCGGGAATTTCATAAGGGCTGTCAACGCCCGTAAAATCTTTTAGTTTGCCCATTTCGGCCAGCTTATACAATCCTTTGGTATCGCGGGATTTGCATGTATCAAGGCTCGAATCAATATAAACTTCAATAAAGCTTTCAGTGCCAACTATATTTTTTGCTAACAGCCTGTCGGCCTCAAAAGGAGCTATAAATGCCGCCATGGTAATAATGCCTGCCTCATTTAATATTTTACATAGCTCTGCAACACGGCGAATATTTTCGGCACGGCCCTCCTTTGAAAAGGAAAGATCGCTGTTGATGCCCATGCGCGTATTATCGCCATCTAATATATAAGTACGGTAACCTTTGGTAAATAAATATGCCTCCAGCTCAACGGCAATAGTTGATTTACCCGCTCCCGACAAACCTGTAAACCATAGCGTAAATGATGGATTATTGTTTAGCTGCTCGCGTTGGCGGCGGCTCACCTTCGGGGTTTGCTTAAACAGGTTTGGCGGAATTATTTTCGGTAGTGTCAAATTGCCCGTGATTATATTCGAAATTATAAAATTAAACAGAAAAGCCATCTTTTGGATGGCTTTTTATTACTTGTAATAAGCTGAACGTATTAGTTTATTTCCTTACCATCCTGTAATGATTTTACGATCTTATCTATTGCATCCTGGTTAGGTTTGTCGGGCGCCTGCTTTTGTGCTTTCAGGGCAAACTCAATGGCTTTTTTATTATCGTTAATTGCCGAGTACCCCCTTGCCATACCCAAATTTGTTACAAATATGGAAGGGTGCCTATCATAATTTAATTTAAATGCATCAAACGCTTCTTTGTTCTTTTTGCTGCGTGTTAAGCCTCTTGCATAACTGTATAATTGATTTTCGTCTGCAAAAGGTAAGCCTTTTTTCATGGTGGCATCAGCTTCAGCAGTACGGTTAAGGGCATTTAGCACACTCGCTTTAGTAGTATAAGCGTGAAAGCTTTGGCTGCCCCCAAAATTAACGCTTACAGCAGTATCTGCCCATAGCAAGGCTTCGTCTAAATTTGTTTTGTTCTGAGCGCAATATTGTGCTGCCTGATCCCAGGTTGTGTAGGTAAATCCTTTATCTGTACGCAACTCTTTTCTGAAAGACGCTATCTGCATATTTACCACATCAACATCAATTTTAAACGGTATAATCAATTTTTCCCATTGCAATTGTACATCTGCGCTGGTTGGGGTTTCGTTAGTAAATTCATATTTCAGCCATTCAACACTTTTATCAGCAGGTTGCGGCTTAACATTTACACGCAACACATCTTCGGCCGGATTATAAAAAAAGCTACCCCATGAGGTTGAGTTTTTTGAGAAGATCAACGTACATTCATTGGCATTATAAGCTACAAAAAAACCATACCTGCCGGGGGGTAATGGCTGCCCGTTTATCTTTACATCAGTAGTAAATTCAATAGTAGTATTTTCATTTGCACCGGCACGCCATGGTGCTGCTTTTGACGGACCAAAACCCTGATCTACAAATCCGGGAGGAATCAGCTCACCCCAAATATGCCCATCGCGTTTTTTAACCCCGGGGCGGTTATAATTAATAATGATATTGGTAACACCTATTTGCTCGCTAACCGAAGCTTTTTTATTGCCGCCATCGGGAATTGTGGTTAACTGCGAAAATGCGAAATTTGTAAAAGTCAATTGCACAGCGGCTATTACTGCAATTAAGGTAACTGATTTTTTCATAATTAAGGATTTAAGGAACAATAGTTTAGATTGCTATTTAAAGCGATTGTTACAAACCCCTGCTTTGGGAATTAGCTAAATGTAAATTGGGCAGGAAAGCTGAGTTAATATTAAAAGGGGCGCTGCTAATTTATATGCTGGCAAATTAGTATAATGCCGCAAACAACACATCCTATACCAATAACCAACAAACCAATGCTTCCCGCCAACCTGTCTGAATCTTCTTTTTTTAAACTTCTTACCTGGCTAAAAACAAGAAAAGCGCCAAATACTATCAACACTATACCTTCAATTAAATTAACAATACTCATAGCGGTTATTTTTAAGTGTTAGTGAGAATTATATTTTTTGAACGCTAATTAAATTTTAATTCAGGCTATTTTCCAAATTCATCGGCCATTTTATTCAGTTCGGCTACCCCCATTGTTCCTTTTCCATTTTCAATTACTATCCTATATTTAAAAGTAACCGATTCGCCTTTTTTAAGCGTTAAATTTTTTTCAGACTTACCGTTGGTAAATATCTTTTCGCCTAACGGATTGGCCGCAAAAAGACCATATCCCCGGGCATGCCAAAAAGTTGGATAATTAGGGTTTTTAGGATGATCAATTATAGCTATGCTAACTGAATCATTACTCATTTTACCATATAGCTTGCACCATACGCCACGGGAGCTCCAGGCATCGTTACCTGTTTTACCGGCGCTGGTTAAATAATTCCCGGTAGGTACATTATCCGTACCACCTTTTACAATGGTTACATTCCCTTTATCATCGATAAATTTCTGATCCTCGGTAGTGGGCATTTGCAATTCATGCGCAACGCGCAGGCCAAGCATCCCATCTTTGGCATCTTTAAAAAACGCATCTTTATTTGCTTTTAAAGTTGTTGTTCGCTCAACGACCCTATGGCGTATATCGCCGCTAAACTCAAAACGGGTGGTTTCTTCCAGTATCACTCCCTTTTGCTGGTTTGTCCAATTGGCATGATAAACTAATATCCCTGTTTTACCACTCGCGGTTTCTATTATTTTATCGGTTCGTATCCAGCCGTATTGATTTTTTTTGTCTTGAGGGATAGCGTACGAGTTGTTCCAGAAATCAAGTCCATTTAAGTTTTCATAATTAAACCATAAGCCAATATGGTGCGGGTGGTCTGTCGGGTCACCGGTTTTCGGATCAAGCGGGAAACCACGGGTTACAATCGTTCCGTTGGCGGCACGCAATGGATATAGTACCGGTTTCTCTAAAGTATCGGGGTACAGGAAACTGGTGAATGGTTTGCCTGCTATTAACACATCTATCGTGTTATTTTTAGCAGATTGTACCACCTGCACATTTTCGACTTTTTGTGCCTCTGCAAAAAAGGACCATGCACTTAATACCACAAATATTCCTAAAAATATAAAACAGCTCCTTTTGTTTATAAATTTCATACTGATTGCGGTTATATTTGGCACAACAATTTACCAATAAAAAACTATTAATAAGCAAATTATGAAATTTTATAGCCTGCTATTGTTTGCCATCTATATTTCAGCTGCAGCATCGGCACAAAAAAAGGATACTCTTTTTTATGAAAGCTTTAATAATAACGGACTTGACCGTACTAAATGGAACGTAGAAGTTACCGGGCGTACCGTAAATAACGAACAACAGGCTTACGTTGATTCGGCCAGTGTGCTTATGCAGCAAAATGGCCTGTTGGTTATTAAGCCTACATTCCATGCGGGATATGTGAGTGACCAGCAAAAGCATTACGATTTTATTTCGGGACGTATCAATACGCGTGGTAAATATGAATTTACTTATGGCACCCTATCTGCCCGTTTAAAAACCACAGCAGGCGCCGGGCTATGGCCCGCGTTTTGGGCATTAGGAGAAGGTAAGTGGCCCGATTGCGGTGAGATTGATATTATGGAAACCGTTGGTGACTCGTCGTGGGTAAGCCACGCGTTGCATGGCCCCGGTTATTTTGGCAACACACCGTTAACCCATCGTTCTTATTTTCCTGCCGGAATTGATGTGACGCAGTGGCATGTGTATTCCGTTACGTGGTCGGCAAGCAAAATAGTTTTTAGCGTGGATGGGGCAGTTACCTACATAGTTACCCGCGACATAGTAGAAAAGTACGGCCGCTATGCTTTTGACAATCCTAAATTCATCATCTTAAATTTTGCAGTAGGCGGTGGCTATCCTCATGGGCAAAACAAAGTTGACGCCCCTTATTTTGGTGTATCGCAAACCACGGTTGATAAAATTAAAACAGGCCAGGCAAAAATGCTGGTAGACTGGGTACTGGTAACTAAATAGATTATTTATTATTGCTGAATTTGTTCAGGCGTGCAAGCGCTTGCTGGCGAACTTTGCTTTTCATTAAGGGTGTCCATCCCAACAGGTAGCCTTTTAGGCCAAACGCCTGCGCCGCCCATTTCCAAAAGCTAAAATAGTCGGTGTGCTTTATGATCTTACCGCCTTTAAATTCAAATTTGGCAGATACCTTGTTTACTACCCGTCTCCCTGTAAGGCTAAATTTATAAATAGCTACCCAGCTTGCTGAACCGGTATTATTATCGGCTGTAATGTTATCAGCTGTAACTTTTAATTCGGCATTTTTTAGCAGCATGCGCCACATATTTTTGGCATCATTACCCTTTAACAAGCCAAAAGCGGGGTCTTTAAATGTTATATCATCAGCGTAGTTGCTAACCATACCCTCCGCATCGCCGGCTGCGAATGATTTGTAAAAGTTGGCTATTAGTTGCTCGTTGTTCATATGCTGCCGAATAAATTGAATTTATTTATTCACATCAAACTTTAAAGTATAGCTGCCAACTTGCCCGTCGGTAGTTAGGCCCTGCATAACAGCAACATATTTTCCGGCTTTGTCTGATGTATAAAAAAATATTTTCGCTTTGCCATCCACACCTGTATTTACATTCGGTGCCCAATACAACACATTTCTAAAGTCAGGCATCCTGTTTTTTTGAGTTGTTTCGGTATCATAAACCGGCGAATAAAACTCCCGCTGCAATTGCATGCCTTCATAATCAAGTACCACTGCCTTGGGGTCTAACTCAAATCCTCCCAAATCGCCTTTATAGGTAGTATAACTTAATATACCATCTGCAAATATCGGTCCCCAAAAAAAAGGCTTATCAATCATTTCTAACCGTTTTACCTTTAATGGATCGATAGCAAAAACCCTGTCGGCATTAAAAACCGGTATGCCATCCAGCAATACCAATGGATCACCGTCAGGTAAAAATCCATTAGGGCCAAGTATTTTTATATGAAACCTATTTTGCCTTTTTATCACATTTACCTCGGCAATATATTCGCGCAGTACCTCTTCCATGGTAGTGAAGCGTACAAAATCTTCCAGCATGTATGGCTTGTATATATTTCCATAAAAAGCACTGGTATCAATTGATGGCACATAATAGCGTTTTAATTTAGCCGAGCTATACAGGTTTTGCACCTGCATATTTATGCTGTAATTTTCCAATTGGTTTTTTGCCAGTGTATTTAATTGCAGCTGCGGTAAAATAGTAGCCGAATATTGTTCAGAGTAAGGGCTGGAAACACTTATTTTAAATGTGCTATCGCGTTCGGTATTGGTTTGTAAAACCATTTCACCCGCACCATATAAATCTTTCGTATTAAACATTATGTGGCCAACAGAGTCGGCATGTGCGCCGTATAACTGTATGCGTTTGCCTATTATACCCATATAAGCTACTACATCGGTGGTCGGCCTGCCAGCCAGGCTGGTGAGCTGGCCGGTAACAATTGGGCCATTATATTCAGGCAGGTACGTAAACTTTGTCAAGAGATTATTACTTAAAACATCAGCCCATTTAAACCGGCTCCATCCTTGTGTAAGTAATAGATTGTCAAGCGCTTTGTCTGTTTCGGCAGTAATTACATTAAAATAATAACCCGGCGACTCTATACTTCCTTTTAACTCTGATGTTAACCAAAGATGGCTCACAATATTCGCATCTTCTTCGTTTGTGAGTGAATCTAAACGATATACAGAAACGGAGAGATTAGTAGCTAAAGGTTTGCCTGTATGGCTATTTGTGTTAACATCCAACGTAACCGGGGCGCGTGTTTTATATTGAGTGGGGGCTGTTGCCCTAAGCGAAAGCATATCATCCGGCCGGTTAAAAAGCAGGCGCTCGCAAACGGGCTGTTTTGAAGCATTAAATAAGGTAATGTGATTTATCCCTTTTCCTAATTTTTCTTTGTTGATGGAGATCGTGGCATTGCCGTCACCATCGGGCGTTATTCTTTGTGCTATTACCACTTTATGCCCGCTATGTATAAAAAGGTATAATGGCTGCCCGGTTCCTTGTCCGCGGGCAGTTATTTTTAATTCGGACTGATCATTACCTGTTAAATGTATTATGTATCCACTTGTATTAACAACGGGTAAGTCACTTATTAAAGAATTGTCGCGCCCTATACGCACAACTGCTTTGTAGGTATTGTTAGCATTGGGTGTAAATAAGAAGCTACCCATTCCAAATTTTAATGTTTGAAACCTTACAACGGTATCATTATGCTGATCGATCACAACGCCATTAATTTCCATTCCTTTGCCATCAGTATCCGTTGCTTTAAATGCTACTGTACTTGTAACACCGTTAACCAGGTTACCGCCTTCTGCAAAAAACCTGATATCATAATCGCCTTTCAGCTTTTCAGCAGTTTCAACTTCATTTAACGGATTTATAATAGTTACCGGTTTTTCAAAATAAAGGTCCTGACTAAAATTTTTCATCCAATTGGTATAAACCCTGAATTTATAATTGCCGTTTTTAAGCGTAACAGGTAAATAAAACGATCCGCTTCCCAAGCCATTTTCTAAAGCAATTTTGGCTTGCAGCACCGGGTTGTTGGCATTATCTAACACTTCGGCATAGGCCACTTTGCTAATATTTAACGGCTTATTGGTACCCGCATCAACATTATATAATTTGAACCATAAAATTTCTCCGGTTAGGTAAAAGCTTTTATCGGTATGCGCATATATTTTTTCCTGTAGTATATGATCGCTGTATGACCTAAAGCTATTTTGAATACCATCAAATACCTGTGCTTTTGCATTATTGCGGTTAAACAATAACAGCAGGCATAGTATGCTGATCTTTACCGGGAATAGTATCTTATTTATGTTCATTTTATTTCCAGTAGCTTGGTGTTGTTTTTGAACCCCTGATTGTACAATCAGCACATTCAGGATCTGCGTACAGGTATCCAAGAGGGGTCATACTTACAACATTCGATAGATAAATATTGAAAAACTGATCAATAGGAATAGCAGTGCTGTTTACAGGAACAAGTATTGCCGTTACTTCATTTTGCTTTGTAAATGGATTGAAAAAAAATGCAGTATCCAGCGAACAGTTGTAAGGATAGCCTGTTAGCCAGCTACCGGGTAAATCCTGCCTCGAAATAAATATCCGTTTTTGTTGAGTTATACCAGCGCTCATATAACCTATTACAGGTTCGTTGGCATTTGCAATGTTGTGTATGTTCCCAATTAGCTGAGATGGCTGCGCATCAAATATGCTACCCAGATCTTCGGTATTCTTTTTCAAGTTTTCCCAAAAAACATACGCATCTTTAGTTAGGGCATACTGGGTTAGTAATATGCTGTATTTTGTTTCTATTTTTTCTGAAGCCGGGTCAATATATGTTATAGGCACCTGATAGGCAACATCCTGGCTCAGGGCTGCTGTTGAGTTAATTATTGTAATAGAAGAATTGTCTGTCCCAAAGCAGTTAAATATTTGTTGGGAAGCATTTCGTGGCACAATGGCTGCTCCATTTGTAATATACCCGGCGTTATATTTAGCATGAAACTGCCATGTTTCTTTAAAGGTGTATCTATAATACCGTGTGTTATTACTTGGGTCATGCGTATTGGCGTAAATCTGCATCCCGGCAGGAATTATTTTAAATCCGACGGAATCAATAGGAGGCGATACGTTAGCGGCCACAAAATCGGATAAATAAGTATTGCCATTGCTGGTTTTTATTCTTACCCGGTATTGCTTCGTAACATCAAGATGCAAAGGTGCAGCTACATATATACCTTTAGGTGTTTCTATTAAGCTATAGGTTTTGTTTTGCGAATCCTCTACGGTTACAATGGCTTTGGTTTCGGGATTTGCTGTTGTTTTGGCATTAACAACAACGGTTCTGCTTAGTGTTATAAAGGTTGAATCTGTACCGGCATTAATATATCCCTCAACCACCAGGTAATTTCCGTTGGTTGCCACAACTGTGGGGGCATACGGCTTTTGGCAGCCGGCAAGTATAATCCCGGCTAAAAACAACACACTATTCCTCAACTTTATCATCATCTCAAAATCTTATATTATAGTTAATAAATGGTATTGGGGCAGCAAATATTGAAAGTTTGTATCCTTTAATAACACCGCCTTGTTCAGTAAAAAAGGTAGAGTATGCATTTTGCTGCCCGGTTAAATTATAAACACCAATTGTCCATGAATTATGTGTTAATTGATGAATACGGTGATTACCCAAAATATTGATTGAAAAATCAGATCTGAAATAATCCGGTATCCGGTACTCATTTCTATCCGAGTAAAAAACCCTTTCCGAGCCATCGTACTGGTATTTTGCTACAGGTAAGGTAATTGGCCTGCCTGTGCTATATACTAAATTAAGTGAAATACTGTAACGGTGTGTTATATGATAGCTGCCTGTAAAATTAAAATCATGTGGTTTATCATAATTAGCAGGATAGTATGCCCCGCCATTTACCAACGGTAATACTGTTGGATCATCTTGCCTTAAAAATGTCCGCGAATACGTATAGCTCATAATACCTGTTAGCTTACCTGCCGTTTTACGTGCCATCAGCTCAATTCCGTAGGCTTTTCCATCGGTATTTATAACATCCTGCTCTATGTTATGGTTAAGTTCAAGCGTTGCGCCGCTTTTATAATCAAGGTAGTTTCTTAATCGTTTGTAATAAACTTCCACTGATGTTTCAATAGTGTTTGATTCTAAATTACGGTACAGGCCTAATGATACCTGGTCTCCGCGCGTAGGCTTAATATTAGGATCGCTTAGCTGGTAAACATCGGTAGGTGATATCGCGGTAGTATTTGACAGTAAATGTAAATACTGCGTCAGGGTATTATAAGCCGCTTTAACAGAGAGGTTATCTGATAAATTGTACCTGGCGGATAAACGTATTTCAGGATTGATGTAGGTTTTAATAACCTTGTTATTAGCGTAGTTAACCGTATCAATAACGTTAACACTTTCTTTAGGCAGGTTAGGTGCATAATAGCTTACCGTACCCGGGCCCAAAAAGTTATATGCGGAAAGACGCACACCTGCCGAAACTGACAGATCTTCACTTACATCAAATTTATCCCCGGCATACAATGCGCTTTCTAAACCATGTTGAGTTGGGACTATATTAGGTAGCTCTAATGATTTTATGCCGTCAGGTTGTAAGTCGCCGGGGTGCAGGTTATAATAAATTGAGCTTAAACCAAAGGTTATGCTATGGTTGTGGCCCGGATAATAATTAAAATCTGCCTTGAAGTTACTTTGATTAATATTAAAGCCCAGCTTATAAGCATTTACCGGGTTAACATCGCTTTGTACACTATAGGCATACCTGTCAAAACCAACACTCACCACACTATATAGCTTGTTGTTAAATGTATGCTTCCATTTAATAACCCCGTTTTTATTATTGTAAGCGTAAGTGGTATCGCCATTAAGCTTAAAATTATCATTGCTTACATAGGTATATAAATACAGGCTGTTCTTGTCGTCTATCTGGTGACTGATATCAAAATTCACATCATAAAATGATGCTTTGCTATGTTTATAAGCCTCGGGTAATAGTTGTAAGAGCCAGTTTGAGTAAGTGGTACGTGCGCCAAAATTAAATGAGGTTTTATCCTTAACAATTGGCCCTTCAACATTCAGGCGACTGGTTAACAACCCTATACCCGCCGACCCGGTAATTGTTTTTTTATTGCCTTCCCTGTCAGATACGTCAAGCACAGATGAAACACGCCCGCCAAATTTTTCGGGGATGCTGCTTTTATATAGTTCAATATCTTTTACGATATCAGGGTTGAAAGCTGAAAAGAAGCCGAAAAAGTGAGCCGGATTATAGATGGTAGATCCATCTAATAATATCAAATTCTGATCTGCAGCGCCGCCACGAACGTTAAAACCAGTAGTTGCCTCACCAACTGTTTGCACACCCGGTAACACCAAAACAGCCCTTAACACATCGGCCTCGCCAAAAACCGCCGGTATCTCTTTAATGCTTTTTATATCCAAACGCGCTACCCCAAGCTGGGTGCTTTTTACGTTTGCAATCTTATCTGCCGATATTTTTACTTCCTTTAGTGTTTGTATCTGTTCCTGCAAATCAATATTAAGTTTGCCGTCAGCGTATAATATTATTTGCCGGCGGGTATCGCGGCTACCTATGGCACGAATGTTAATGATATGCTTACCCTTTGGCATAGTAATAGAGAAAAATCCAAACTGATCTGAAATAACCCCGGTTTTAAGATCGGGTACATATAAATTGGCGCCGGTTATCGGCTCGCCGGATTTAGCCTCTTTAACATAACCGGCTATCGTTGAATTTCCTGTACCTATGGTGTTTGTTTTAAGGCCTATCTCATAAACCTTATTTTCAATTGTCGCTTCAGGAACCTTCTTTTCTTTTTCGTCGGTAGCAAAGCCTTGTGCCACCACCTGGGTTTTTTGTTGGTTGGTTTTAGCTTTACGCCCGTAAAAACCATCGGCAAGAGCTGTTTGAACCGACCGGTCTTTTGTTAATAAAACCTCCTGTTGCTGCGTAATAGAAAAGTGAAAACTGGTATTATTAAAAACAAGCTCCAGGATGTGCTCAAGTGGTTGTTGGTTTGCCTGCAACGTAACCTTTAAACTATCAAATACAGCTTTGTCATAATAAAAATGATAGGATGTCTTGCTTTCCAGGTCATTTACAACCTGTTCTATCCCTGCCTGCTGATAATCAACATTTATTAGCTTTGGGTTTGGTACCTGAGCAAGTGCTTTAACATATAATCCAAAAAAACAGAAAACGATTAGGTGTAGGTGCTTCATATTATTTTGTTAATTGATCATAGTAAGCAGCCAGTAAAACCATATTCTGTTCGGGGTTATCTTTATATCTTATATTTTTATCTTTTAAAAACTGTTTAAGCTCCTTTTTTTTATCCTTTAATACATCCAGCAGTTTGCCCTGGCTATTGATGTTATAATATAAACCCCGCTTTTTTATATAATAATTGGTTTTGGGGATAAATACATTATGAATTGTAGTTGTTGTGGTTTCCTCCTGAACAGATTTTTCGCGGCGAACTAAAATTTGAAGTTTTTTTTGATACAATTCATCGTAAAAACCGATATCCATTTGCCTGTTCAAGCTATCGGGTACCAGCCTGATAAAATGATGCCCCCAAATATCAAAATCCTCAATCTTATCACTTTGGAGTGTATATACCGAAAAGTTGTTGTACAGAAGGCTTACTACCAGGTCTCTTTCAATGTTGTAAATTAATTGCACATTGTTATATAAAACACCTTCGTATGTTATCGAACCGGTTGTAAAACCAGTTGTATCATTAAAATTTGCATTGGTTTTACTAAGAAACTTATATGGTTCAAATTGCTTACCGGTGAAAATACGTGATTGCTGGCCAACTGCTTTATTAAAATAATTAACCATGTTTTCGCTAATTCGCCCTGCAAATGCGGTGTCAGCCTGTTTATTTTGGGCGAACGCATGTGAACAAAATGAAGCAATAAACAAAATTATTAAACCCCTGGTATAACGTATATTCATGAATACAATTGACGGTTTAGCTATCAGTTAAAAACAAGTACAAATAAAAGCCAATGGCGCTTTTACGCATTTGTTTTGGGGTATTTATTGGGGGTATTGGGGTTTATCCAATCTTTACTATTGTTGTTATTAGTATATATAACATTTAATTATGAACTAAACCAAGGGCAATTTAGCATAATAGGCTTTAAATCTGCAAATAATTTAACATTTATAAAAACTGTCAAACTTACATTTTAGTTAATAAAGCTTTCTTATACAAAACCGAAAGATAAATTTTCACATAAGAAAGTTTTTTAATTTAGTACCGCTTTAAACTTACTTTCATAATTAGCTAATTGAATGGTAAACTTATTATTCAGCGCCGCCTGGTGATTATCATGGGTAATGGCAACCAGTCCGTTTAAAAATGATAGATTATACTTTACATCCCTGATACTTAGCTCATCGGCATTGTTTTGGAGCTGGTGAACGTGATAGTCGAGCTGGTCGGTAATATAGCTATCTATACTGTTCACAATTTTATTGCCTAACGCAAGTTCGTGCAATTTATACGAAGTATCGGCAATAGTTAGTTTGGTTTGCACAGCGTAAGGATTCGGGTTAATATCAGGCAATACCTCGTCATATTTGTGCAAAGCTTTACGGGCAAGATCAGGGTGACCGTCTTTCATCAGCCCAAGACTCAAATCAGAAAATGAAAGTACTAACTGGGGGTATGACATGTTTGCCGATTCATGATCTAAATATTTTGCCTTTTTTAAATTACCCCATTTAAACTTATTCATCATGTTGGCATACATTACCAGGCTATTGGTTTTTGAATACTGATCTTCAACCGAAGTATCGGGCTTTAACGGCATCAAATGGAAGACAAAACCTTCTTTGTATAAGTAGGG
>Ga0207153_1120_pt1 | contig 15667 bp, 16 predicted proteins | sample Alteio_BWMinHeat_27_FD_153580 | JGI IMG/M metagenome (GOLD analysis project Ga0207153, IMG submission 153580) | Enriched cells from forest soil in Barre Woods Harvard Forest LTER site, Petersham, Massachusetts, United States -... | ecosystem: Environmental > Terrestrial > Soil > Temperate forest >...
GGCTTGCACCGGGGCCGTCGTCCGAAAGCCTCCAGTGAAGGAACGCGCGGGAGGTTGGGTAGGACGGCTGCTGCGGGCTATGGAGATTTGATGGCGCTAATGTGGGTGTGCGGAAGTCGGCAGGGCTCGGGGATGACGTTATTGCGTCCGCCGGTTTGGCTGACCGGCTTTGATTGAGCGTTGACGATGAGTTTCGGGGATGCCCGCGGCGCGGAATGCAATGCCGGCCATGTGTTCGGCCGAACGGCGGCGTATCTGGTCATTGACCAGCGAGGAAAGCCGTTGGCGGTGCGGAATGTTGCGGTTTCGCTCATGAGGTATCGATCCTTATTGCCGTCGGCCGGTAGCGTGGTTGGCAGCCGGCATCGAAGGTCTCGATGACGAACATGCGGCCGCCACAGCAGGGGCAAGGCTGGGCGAGTGCCTGCGCCGCCGCCGGATCGATTTCGACCGCCTCTTCGGCCGCAGGCGTTGCCAGTCCCAAGAGTTCTCGCACTCGCGCGATTGTCTCGACACGATTGGCGCTGGCGAACAAGCCGCAGTGGCGGATGCGATGGAAGCCTTTGGGCAGCACGTGGATGAGGAACCGGCGGATGAACTCGCCGACGTCGAGCGTCATCGTCGTGTACCGGCCGGGGCCTTCGTTCCTGTAGTCCTTGACCTTGAACGTGACGCTCCGCTGGTCGACTGCGATCAGGCGCTGGTTCGAGATGGCGACGCGATGCGTATACCGTGACAGATAGGCGAGCACGGCTCTCGGACCCGCGAACGGCCGCTTGGCGTAGACGAACCAGCGCTTCTTCCAGAGTGGAGCGAGGAACGCCGCGAATGTCTTCGCATCGGCCAGATGCGCGTGTGAGCCGAGGAACTGCAGCCTGCCCGCTCGGTGTGCCGCCAGAAGTTTCTCCAGCATCAAACGGCGAAACAGCTTCGACAGAACGCGCACGGGCAGCAGGAAGTTTGGCTTGCATGAGATCCAACGGCCGCCATCCATGGAGAGCCCACCGCCCGGCACGATCATGTGCAGGTGCGGATGGTGGGTCATTGCCGAACCCCAGGTGTGCAACACCGACGTGATGCCGATGCGGGCTCCAAGGTGCTTCGGGTCGGCCGCGATCCTGAGCATCGTCTCCGACGAGGCCTTGAACAGCAGATCGTAGATCACGGCCTTGTTCTGGTAGGCGATGTCACCAACCACCGATGGCAGCGTGAAGACGACGTGGAAGTAGGGAATCGGGAGCAGTTCGGCCTCGCGCGCCGCCATCCACTCGCGTGCTGCCGCGCCCTGGCACTTCGGGCAATGCCGGTTGCGGCAGCTGTTGTAGGCGATCGTGGTGTGGGCGCAGTCCTCGCAGCGCGCGACGTGTCCGCCCAGCGCCGCCGTGCGGCAGCTCTCGATGGCGCTCATCACCTTGAGCTGGAGCAGGCTCACGTGACCGCGGTTGGCATGACGCCACGCGGCCCCGTGGTCGCGGAAGACGTCCGCGACCTCCAGAGCTGGACGGGCCATGTGGACCCGTTACGCTGGCGGCTCGTGCTTTTTCTTCGGCACCAGTGGCGTGAGCCTGTCCAGCGGGCTCATGACCTCACGGATGATGCTGGTGGCCACCTGGGTGTAGCGTGCTGTGGTGTCGAGCCTGGAATGTCCGAGCAAAACCTGGATCACACGAATATCGACGTTTTGCTCGAGCAGGTGCGTGGCGAAGCTGTGTCGCAACGTGTGCGGCGCAACCCAATTGGGCAGTCCAGCCAGCTCGGCAGCCATGTGGCAGCCGCGGTTGAGCTGCCGCGTCGTCATCGGGTTGATGCGGTCGCGGCCCGGGAACATCCACACCTTTGGCTGTGCGATGCGCCACCAGTCGCGCAGCAGCTCCAACAACTGCGGTGACAGCATGGCATGGCGATCCTTGCGGCCTTTGCCCTGGTCCACGCGGAGCATCATGCGCTTGGAATCAATGTCGCAGACCTTCAGCGCGACCACCTCCATGGCTCGCAGACCAGCGCCGTAGGTGACGCTGAGCGCCGCCTTGTGCTTGGGCCCGGGCGCGGCCTCCAGGAGGCGCAACACCTGTTCGGGCGAAAGCACGCGGGGCAGCCTGCGCGGCTCATAGACGAACACGACATGTCGCGTCGTCTCCGGCCGGTCGAGCGTCACCTTGAAGAAGAACCGGAGCGCCGTCACAGTCGCGTTGATGGTCGGTGGTTGCACACCGGTCTCGGTCAGATGCAGCTGGAACGCGCGCAGTTCTTCCGCCGTCGCGGTGTCGGGGGAACGGCCGAGGAAGGTCGTGAGCCTCTTGACGGCACGGATGTACTCGCGTTGCGTATCGGGCACGAACCGGCGCATGCTCATGTCTTCGAGCATGCGTTGGCGCAGCGGGCTGATGGGCTTCTCGCTCATTGGGGGCTCCTGTCTTGAGGTTGGAGTGCTTGACCCCTCGATCCTCAAGACGGAGCGCCCGCCCGTCACCCGCGCTCGATCAAATAGTTACTGCGGTAGACGCAATGCGCCCGACCGCGCCGCCAGCACCTCCCGCGAGAGCGGGTTCGTTCTTTGACGCAAAGCCGACATTCGGATCGGGTAGGCTGTGACGGCGGGAGCTAACGGACTATGCGTTACGAATTTCGGTCGGGACTGCTGCGTCATCCAAGCACCCGGATGATCGGATGGCCCTCATCGCCGCATGCGAAACTGCAAATGATGCAGCGGCCGTCCAGACTGTGTTGATAGTCCTACGGGAAATACCGCTGAGCAAACTTTTGGAAGTTTTCCATTAGGAACTGATTTGCTCGCTTACTAATTGGAGCGTCTGGTACCATCACATCAAAACCGTGAAAAGCGCCGTCGAATACCTCGAATTCAACCGGAACATTGGCCCGACGAAGGCTCTCAACGTAGATTTTCGTTTCATCCCGAAATGGCTCTATACTGCCGACGTAAGTGATCGTCGGCGGCAATTTCGTATAGTCTGTGCAGCGTGCCGCAGCTGCGTAAGGCGTAACGTTCATCACGCCATCGAGATAACGGGACCATGCCAGCCTGTTAGCTTCTTCATCCCATACGGGTGCGTCGTTTCCAACGGCAGAGGCGCTATTCTGCCGGTCATCAATCATTGGATATAGCGGCATTTGAAAGGCTATTTTTGCATCGTCGGTATCGGTCGCCTTGAGCGAGACGGCCGCCGCAAGCCCTCCGCCCGCGCTATGGCCTGACACGATGAATCTGTCGGTTCTTCCGCCGATGGAGGCCGCATTATCCCTTATCCATAGCAGGGTGTCGTAGCAGTCGTTGAATGCGGCCGGGTATGGCGATTCAACGGCCTTTCTATAGTCCGGCGCGACTATGATGCATGGTTCTGTCTCGATGAAGTCCTTGATGCTTGAGCCGAATTGCTCGGGCACCCCGTGAACGTAACCGCCGCCATGCAAATACAGCATGACCGGCAGTGGTCCAACTGCCGCGGTTGGCTGATAGATTCTCACACGAATAGGCGACCCACCATTTCTGCTCGGAATATGCCGCTCTCGGCAGACAAGTCCTCTAATGTTTTTTCCCCGCAGGACGGCCCTACTAAAACGGAGCACGAGCAGAGAGAACCATCTCGTGTGAAAAAAGCCTGCGATAATCCGCCCAGCGGCATATCTGCCGCGCAAGTCTTTATCCACCATGTCTCTGGTGACCTTCATCCGATACTTCCTGCCTTAAGTCGCAGAACTTCTTCCATCTGATGGGTGTGCAGCAAGTTCACCGGCTATCGCAACGTGGCGGTCATCTTTGCCGGGACCGGCAGCCGAAGGCCCAGCCCCCGAGAAAACGCCGGGCGCCTCGATGCTGGCAGCCGGAAGCTGTCCGAAATATGAAATAGTTTGCGTCATCGCACCTCTGACGGCTGGCTCGATCTTCGCGCTAATAAACCAGCAGACCAGGACAAGCATGCCCAGCGCGACCCATACGGCCGAGGTGGCATCCAGGCCAGCATCGACCAGGCCACGAATAATCTCTGTGCCAATGACGTTGTGGGTAAGATAGAGCGGATAGGTGATCAGCCCGAGCGTTCTCAAATAAGCCGGCGCTTCAGGCGAAGCGGTAGCTGCAGAGCACCTGTTCCTCTTCGCGCAATAGGCAATGAGGCTCACCGCCACTGCCCAAACCATGATCGGCGCAAAGGCTGATTGACCCGAGATGGCGGGTATGCATGTCAAAAAGAAAGAGGCAAAAAAGTAGATTTCTGCGGCACCCGAAAGACACGTGACGGCGACGGCGACCCGTTCGAGCGCCGTCAATTTTCTGTTTGCAGAAATGAAAAGCCAGATGCCCAGCGCAAAAAAGCAGCCATGGGTCAACAAGAATGCTGCGCACGGCACCCGAAACATCAGAATAACGAGATAGGGCAAGTCGGATGGCGTCGTGCATGACAGAACCAGCAACGCGACAGCGTTGAACACCGCGCTGTAGATGGTGAGGCCCCAGGCGAGGTGCCGCAGGGTGATTTTCTTCGTGAGCATCGCGCAAAACACGAGCCCATAAAACGCCGTCTCGGCCGCCAGTGTCCAATAGACGCCGTCGAGCCATTGACCCGTGACTCCCTTGGGAACGAGCAGCATGGCGTGGATGTAGGGCAGGATGAATTCGGATGCTGGTCCACTGCCAAAGAGAACCAGAACGAGGAGGGTCGCGGTGGCGCAAACCCAGACCGCCGGATAAAGCCTGAGAGCGCGGCCAAGAAGAAACTCTGTCGGCGAAGACCTGCTCGCGGAATTCGCTATGACGAAACCGGAAATAACAAAGAATATCTCAACACCCACCCAGCCGAACCATGTGAAGGGCGCGGCGGACGGGTATAGTACATCGGCGGCGACGTAGCGCTCGAAACCTGGGACGCCAATCGAAACCCAGGCCCAGGACCAGAACATCTGGTGAAAAATGGCGACGCCGAGGGCAGTCCCGAAGCGCAGCGGATCCAGCAGGGGAAAATGGTTCTTCACGGGAGTGCTTCAAATGCAATGAACGATCCCGTTGCAGATATTGGATCCCTTCACCGAGCTCTTTGAGGTAGGTCACACTTCTCCGCCCACGGTTGAAATGCCCAGATCGTCGTATGGGTTAACGAGCGCTCTGTCGCCCAGGACAAACGACGACCCCAGCTCATCTGTGCTCCGTTGGCCCCGCCGGAGCTGAGCCGCTCGATCTTCAGTATCTTCCGGAGTTTCGGAATCAATCAGCACTTCACCTTCACGAGCGTATTCCGCCCGTTCTCGTTCTGATTTACGGCGGACCCTCGTCGGCCCCGGCGCGACCTCCTCGCGCCGGGGTCCTGCGTTCGTGAACCGGAACGTTGGTCTGGAAGCCGGCCGTTTTTTCCCGTGCCAATGCCGACGAAGTGAACTCGCGACTTCAGGTTTTGGCACGAACCGGACCAAACGTGCCGGTCTGACGATGTCCGTTCTTCGAGTTAGAACGGAAGTCGCATTTCAGGGCTGTCAGGACCGTTGTTGACCCATTGCGGAAGTTAGTCTCAGCGCGCGCTTCCGCCTGCAGCAATCACCACTCTTCAGGGCCTCTTGCGACGAGCTTTATGTGACAGCGATGCTTCTATTTTGCCTCCTAGTCTGCGCAAGTATCAGTCGATTGGCCGTTTCTGCATAGTGGTCCGCATAAGAAGGAGTAGTGTGCAATCCGCAGCGGCCTACTCGTTCAAGGGGCTGTCTCAATTATCAAACTATCGGCCGAACTGGGAACGCTTCGCGTTAGAGAGGAAAACGGCGAACCGACGAGAGGCTTCGATTCTTGGCGGATTTGGCATCAAGAGGAGAAATTGAGTGCGCAAGATCATTGGAGTTGCAGCGTTTGTAGCCATGGTGTTCACAGCATTACCGGCATCCGCTCAACCAAATGACCCCTACGATTATCCCTACTGCCTACAAGGTAGACAGTACGGCCTCCCGGGGTTGTGTCAGTTCACAAGCTACCAGCAGTGCCAGGCTACGGCCTACGGGACATTTTCGTACTGTGGCATAAATCCTCGATTTGCATACGGATGGCAACCGCGCGGCCGACGACCTTACCAGGAGCGGTGATCGTTCTGGCACTTTTCGGACATGGCCCGATGTCGACTTGAGTCCGTAATGCGACAGGTCTGGCTCATCCGGCGCCAGCTGAACGATCCCGTCGCGGATGACATCAAGGAATCTTGTTCCAGACCCACTTCGGTTTGAACAAAAGGGATTTCGATCGATACGAGGGCACGCAGGCAAAGAAACTGTTTGGAAGCTGTTGCGGATGAATAAAGGCTGTACTTCAGTGACGAACTGCGACGTCACTCCAAACTCGCCGTGTTTTTCAACCTTAGGAGGCTGGGCCATGAAATGTAGCAAGCGGTCGTTTGCCGTCGTATCCGTGCTTTTCGCGCTCCTGCTGTCATTTAGTACGGGAACACTCAATGCGCGTGACGCCGATCTCGACTCTCTCATCTTTGCGGCAGCTCAGACCGCTAATCAGCAATGCATAAATACCTGTCGTGCGCGATATCACGACTGCCGGTCCTTGAAGCAAATACCATCCTCCGAGTGTCAGGGGATTTACCAGGATTGCACCCGCTACACTTGTAGTGCTGGTGCAGCTGGTCGACCGTCTTGGTCGGGGTTTCCGAGGTAATTGATCGCGAAGGCCGCCCGCGCTTCTCGCCCGTGCTGAGGAGGTGGCGAATAGGATCCTACCTAAAAAGTCGCATCCAGAATGCGACGGCCGGTGATCACAACGGCGCCCTGGAAGCTCGATGCCTTCAAAAATAAACCGTAACATCCGTCACGGAGCAATTATGCTCAAAATCATTATATTTTTCGTAGCGCTGGCTCTTATCATATATTTCTTTGATAGGCCGATCGTTCCCGAGCCGATCGAACGCGATCCAACTGCGCTCGCGTTAGCGGGCCAAATCGAGAAGTGCACTCGCATTTACGGTAACGAGACCACTCGGAAAAAGAACTTTGCGAACTGTCAAAGCAATTGCTCGACGAACACGGATGATAAGATCAGAATGTGTATCGACGCGTGTCAGGCTATAGCGGATCAATTCAGCAATTGTGCAAATCAAGGTATCATTGGCAAATAACATCGCTGGCTAAATTGGCGCAACGCGCCTCTTCCGGTTTGACCCGAACCGGACGTTTCAGCCAACCGGAAATTACCCCATCCGTATTCAGCGTGGACTGAGCGTAGGCCGTTGATGGCGGCTTGCTCGAACAAATTTCCGGATGGACGAGAGTAGCTCCGCGACTACGTGCGTTCACGTTGATCTAAATCAGTCCGTTTTCATCTCCAATAATCTATTGGGAGAATTTCGGTGTCATGGGCAAAGCTGCCGGGCGACCGCGCTGTCGAGCGAACGTTGATCGTTCGTCGTTGCTTCCAGCCGTGAGGTCCGTTTCACCCAAGTGAACTGACACAGTTCAGCTCAGCCGGTTGCATTCGCGATGTGTAGTAGTCGGACATCATCTCGTCCGGGCGCAGTCAATGTCCTTGCCGCTCATGAGTTGGTCCATGGGTCGGCTACGGCTTGCAAGGAACTCCATACCAAGGCAGCATGAATTTGAATCGGCGGCAGCGACAGTAATCACCTTTGCGACGGATCGAGCCAAAAGGAGACATGGGACGACACCGCTTCTCTCGCTTGTCGTTTACATGGCATTGTTACCTGGGCCTCTCTGCTTGCTGCCAGTCTGATTCGCGCCGAGGGGTGGACCCACCCCGGCATGATGCTCGCAGCGGGAAATCGCGACAACCTTCCCGTACCCTGTCCGCTTGCTGGCCTGGAAAAATTGGTGGCGCTCGCGAAGCAAGACGGCGCCGGAGCGGGCGAAGGCGCTTTCGTTGGCAGATCGGCACCTTGGGCCGTGCAGACCATCGATCCCAGCAGTCCAACCGTCAACAACAGTTTGCGCATCCGGTCTCCATTGAGCCAAATTCGCTGAGCGGCTCGATACAGATCAAGCCAACTATCCAATAGAAACGGACCGGCCAATTTCTGCGTGTCATCCTAAGCGGGTAGCCCAGCGGCTCCATGTGCAATTACGGCAGCTCTCGCGGGGAAGAGACACACAGAGCGACGATTGGCGGGGAATGGAAGGTTCGCGACCTGGTTGCGCCGTTTTGCCAGGCTGCTATGACCCGATCTTTGGCAGGTGAATTGGATGCCCGAGCGTCTGCTCGACCAGGTCGTAGGTGTCGAGAAGAACGCGAATGCTGAGCAGACGGCCGGCCTTAAATTGTGCGAAGTGCGCGAGCCGCAGGTTGATCGGCTTGTTCGAGTCCAGCGCCGTCAGCGAATAGCGCATCATCGACGCAGCCGAATCCTCGCTCAGCACGATCGACTCGCGATCGAAGCGGCGGACCCGTACGTTTTCCGAAATCTGCCGGCATACCTCGAGCACGGCGGCTTTACCACGGCGCGCGCCGAGAAACGGAAACATGTCGATTGGTCCATGGATCACCCAATCGACGTCATCGTCGATCTGGGTCTGGAGATCTTCTGGCCGGCGTTCATTGATCGCGCTATGCAAGGCGCGTGAGAACTGCCAGAGACTGTGCTCTTTCATGGTGTTGGATTTCCTGAACTGGATTTGCAATCAGCAAGCGGCAAGCTCTCGACCCGCACCTCTAAGGCCTTCGAGCCGGGCCGCATGAAAAGCATGGAAGGACGTAAAGCCGCCTTCGGTCAGCTTCACACTTAACGGCCTCGTTCGCCGATGAGTACTCCACCTTCCATCACCCTCGCGACGGAAATGAACATGAACATAAAGACCTCGGTGAATTGAACCGCGGGATGTGGCCTCATCTAGACGGACGCTGATGGCAAGCCTAGTGAAATTTCGGCAATCCCCCTGTAGCTCGCTCTCTTCGCTCGGATTAAAGTTTTGTAAGCAGGGTTGTCTGCCAAAGTAGAACTGACCACTTCGCATTTGGGCAACGCGAACGATTTCGAGGAAACCGATATTAGTCGCGAGAGCCGCCGTTAGGGTGTTTTCACGAAGGAATTGGCGCGGACAATGCTTAGATCGATCAAGACCTTATTCGCGGATCTCGTTGGAGATATAAGGCCGCGCACCCAAACCGAAGGTTACAACAGCTGCCTTGCGACCGCAGCACTGCTTCGGCGTGTGGCAACTATTCATAGTGAAATGTCCGAGGCCAGACGAAAAAAGCTTTACACCGTGTTGCAGTCAAGTTTCGGACTCGATGATCGCACTACCGCTCAATTGATTGAAGAGTCTGCTGCAGTCGACCGTGACGCGATCGATCTCTATCATTACACCCGTGAGCTTAATGAAGTTCTCGACGACGAAGGTCGCCGCCTGACCGTCCAAATGATGTGGGAAATTGTTTACGCTGACGGGAATGCAAACGAATTTGAGGCCAATATCATTTGGCGGGCGGCGGACCTATTAGGGGTATCTTCACGACAACGTGTCGAGCTTCGTCAACGAGTATCAGCTGACACCGCCGCGGTGGCTCGCGTTGGTGCCGGTCGCCCGCAATCGCCAGCGTTGGCAACAACTATCGGCAACTGAGTTGCATCTCACGACAAAGGTGGCAGCGCCGTAACTGTTGAGGAGTCAAAACGGTTGGCGAAATCCGCAAGGGTCTGTTAGTCGACGTTCGAGCCCTCAAAATAAAAGCTCTTTTTATCATTTGCGCTACACCAAGCGTGGCCGCTCGCCAGTGAGACGTGCGGGACTGGATTGCTGTTTCTGATCCAGCGTTTCATGCAATTTCGTAATTCATTTAGAAATATTAATTCTCCGGCCAGCATTAGGTAATGCGAGAGCCTGCATGTACGGCGTCATAAAGGCGAGCAACCGCGCGCTGATTCCACATTTTGGAGATCTCTTGTGACGAACCAACGATCAAATTCTCCTACTTCATCCTCTCATCAGGAGAAGATTCGCTCCCTGTTCTCAGCACGGAAAATGGCATTGATGGCATCGGTCGTAACCGGTCTCGGCATTGCCGTGTCCGGCTTGAGCCCTTCGTCCGGTAGCTTTGATATCTTTACCAGCCCGGCACACGCCGAAGTCAGCAACGCTTTGTCCAGCGCCACGCAGCCTGCGGGTTTCGCCGATATGGTGGAGCGGGTGAAGCCTTCGGTTATCTCGGTGAAGGTGACAATGAAGGAGAAGAGCGCCGACGCCGGCAACAAGAGCGATGACGACGAGTCTAGCTCGCCCATGGAGCGTTTCTTTCGTCGGTTCGGCGGTCCGGATGGCGTGCCACAAAATCCTGATCGTGAGGGCAGGCACGGCGGAATGATGGGCCAGGGTTCCGGCTTCTTTATCTCAGCCGATGGATATGCGGTCACCAACAACCACGTTGTCGATGGAGCGGACAAAATTGAAGTCACGACCGATGCCGGAAAGACCTACACGGCGAAAGTGATCGGAACGGACGGGCGGACCGACGTTGCCTTGATTAAAGTCGAGGGCGGCTCAGATTTTCCATTCGCGAGGCTATCTGAGGGCAAAGCCCGTATCGGCGATTGGGTGCTTGCGATCGGCAATCCGTTTGGCCTGGGTGGCACTGTGACCGCCGGCATCGTTTCAGCCAGCGGCCGGGACATCGGAAGTGGTCCCTACGACGATTTCATTCAGATCGATGCGCCCGTCAACAAGGGCAATTCGGGTGGCCCCGCCTTTAATATGCAGGGCGAGGTGGTTGGCGTAAACACCGCGATTTATTCGCCGTCAGGCGGCAACGTCGGCGTCGCATTTTCAATCCCGGCCGCGACCGTGAAGAGCGTTATCGCTCAGCTCAAGGACAAAGGAAGCGTAAGCCGCGGTTGGATCGGTGTTCAGATTCAGCCGGTAACCCAGGATATCGCGGATAGCATGGGTCTGAAACAGGCGGAGGGCGCGTTGGTAGCTGATCCCCAGAAGGACGGACCCGCAGCCAAGGCCGGCGTGGAAGCAGGCGACGTCATTACCGCGGTAAACGGTCAGTCGGTCAAGGATGCCCGAGAACTGGCCCGGATCATCGGTGGCTTCGCACCTGGCAGCACCGCCAAACTCGACGTCCTGCATAAGGGCAAGAGCAAGGTCGTCAGTTTGACCCTTGGTCAACTGCCGAATGCTCAGGAAGCCAAAGCTGACATCGAGGCCGATGGCAAAGGCTCAACTCACGGCACGGACGTGCCACGACTGGGCATGACGGTCGCACCGGCTGGCAGGGTCGACGGCGCAGGCAAGGAAGGCGTCGTTGTCACCAAGGTAGAGCCGAAGAGTGCAGCTGCAGATCGCGGACTTAAGACAGGCGACGTGATTTTGGAAGTTGCCGGAAAGAGCGTTTCGAATCCTGACGACGTTCGCGAAGCGCTCGAAGGTGCGCGCACAGACAAAAAGAGCTCCGTTTTAATGCGCCTTCGCTCGGGCGACGCATCCCATTACGTCGCTGTGCCGCTCGCAAACGGCTAAAGCAACTCGAATGGTTGGCAGCGGCTCGTTTTGCCGCTGCCAACTGATTTCCGCCATTCTCATTGGCGCGGCGCGCAGTTCAGCCGCATTTCAATTTTGTCTTGGGCGATCAATGATAGCCAACAGCCGCAAGCTTGACCCCTCAGTTGGTTCTGATCCGGCGCAAGCTTGGGTTGATGCTTGGCACCTTTGGACGGTCATTATCCCGAGGCGATCGATCACGGGTCGCCTCGTTTGGGGGACCGTATGGCGGCGGCGCAACAGCGGGCAGCGCTGGATCTACAAGAAATTCGTGGAGTATTCCGGTGACGGGTCCCGGTAGCGGTGCCGAGCCCTTTTTGTTTTTGTTGCTGGCATTCGCAACGGGTCGCGCTGGTCGTCAATCTTTCGCAGCCGGCCGGGGCAGCCGTCCGCGGAATGAGCTACCAGTACTTGCTGCGCGACGCCGATTTCACGCGAGCGGTTAAGACGATCGCGGAGCAATGCAGCGTCAACGTCGACATCGCCAGCTGAAGTGCCAAGGGGGATGATCCCCGCACCGGCATGGTCTAACGATCGGCTACTTCCCTGCTGCGCGAGTCAAGATGGCTGCCATCAACTGGGCGATCGTCTGATTGGAGGAAGCGGCCTGCCTCCTGAGCTCTCGATAGACGTCGGGAGCAAGCGGAACGTTGGCGATGATCAGCGCTCCCACTGGCATCATGTTCGCCGCGATCTGTCGTTCCAGGACATTGTCGAACTGGCGCATGCGGTCCCATTTCTCGGCGGCGGCGAGCCCTGGCGTGCGAGTCACGACACGACAATAGGCGGCGATCAGGACGTTCTGCACATCGGCCCATGAGATGTTGGGGCTAGCGATTTGCAGCCGGTTGATCGACTCGTTGATTTCGTTAGCGAGGTCGACACGGTTGTCGGTCGCGAACAGCCCGCCACCAGAAGCGTCGCCGATTAGCTCGGGAACCCACCGCGAACCGATTTCCGGACATTCGAGATTCTCGGCGCCGTAGCTGTGCCCGGTCGAGCCACAGAGGAGTATGAAGAGCGCAAGCACCAATCCGATGCAGCGTCGCTGACATTTGGATAGCGCCGCAATGGGTGAACGCGGTTCTGAAATCGGTTGCATGGTTGACCTCTAATTGCTGGACGGCGGATTCCCGAGCTTCTCCATGGCTTGCTCGACATTGAACGAGCCGGGTCGCCGGCGCGAACAGGAAATTGTTCGAAGCGCCCCTGGGTGCGCTATGCGGTTTCGGCAATTTGCGCCTATGTTTGCGGATCGCGTTGCAGCGTAGCCGAAGGTGATTCACCGAAGGTTGTGCGGTACGTCACCGCAAAGCGCCCAAGCTCAATGAATTGATGATTTCGCGCGACCTCCGCGACGCTTGCTGTCGAAGGATCGGCCCGTCGCAGCGCCCGGCGCGCCTCGTTCAATCGTTGCAACAAAAGATATCGCGTCGGGCTTACGCCGAGGAATTCGGCGCAACACATCCGCAGCGTTCGCGCCGGCACGCCGAGTTCCGCACAAAGCGCGGGCATGTTGCGTTTTTGGTCAATGCGTTTGCGTAGCGTTTCTTCGAAACGAACCATGACAGCGGCGTGATGGTGTCTGGTCTTGGGATTGTCGTCCGTCTCGTTGGCGGCCAGGCAATTGATGATCGCGTGGAGCAGCTCCTGCTCCAGTGCTCTGGCGACCTCAGGGCGCTCGATCAATTTTTGTCTGGCGGCTTCCGCAAGGCGGCAGGCTTGCGCAAAAAGACGCTGGAATTTCAGTACATCCGCGCGCGCAGGGCGAAGTATCCTGCTTGCGTGCGGCGGCGCGATCACCTGGCCGGTCAATGCCTTACCGGAACTCGCGAATTGCTCGGGCGATAGCGATATCAAACCCCATTGGCAAGCACCGTTAGATCGTTGATGGGTGCGCTCGCCGCGAGCGTGCAAAACGATGTCATCGTTTCGCAAGGCAAGTCCGTCGGATATGAGAGATACCGTACCGAGCGAAAACGACAGGAACATCTGCTCGGGCGGCAGCGAGATATAGGCAATGCGCGGGAGGCTTTCGCAACACCGATAGATGTTCAGATCTTTCAATTTCAGCCGTGTCAGCCGTGCTTTGAAATCTCCGGCACCCGTTATCGTGAGACTGATGCGTGCATCGCCGAATCCGGCTGCGTAGCCATCGGGATCGCTAAACGTGAGTGTACCGTGTTCTGCCATATGCCCCGTCCCGTCGGACCGGCGGACAGTTCTTGCGACATGGTGAAGCCATTGGTCTCACCGCGGCAGGCAGCATTAAGCAATTGACCGCTTTCGACTATGCGGGTTCGGAACTTCGATGGGTGGTGGTGGCCTCCGACGACTATGCAATTCCGGCAAGGCGGCGAGGTGATCTCGAGATCAGAGCCTTCAGGCGGTCTTTCAGGAGAAACCGACAGCCATCAATTCAATTTGGCCGGGCCTGAGCTGGATGAAATTGTCGCATATCGACGATTTCCCAATCAATCTGTGGCCCCTGTCGGGTGCCCCTTATGCCAGGTTCGTTGGATCGGCCTGTGCAGTTTCGGAAGATCGGAGAGACAAAGATCCGAGATATTAGTTCTCCCGCCGGCTTATCGCGCCCGATAGCGGAAGTATTGTACACGTCGCGGCACTTCGCATGTGTGCCAGCAGGCGACCCTTTTCTAACGCTTCATTCGATCAATTAATCGGTACGGGCCAGGAATGTCGGTGAAATGTCGAGACTGAGCTGGTGGATATTCGGCTGGTCTATCAAGCCGCCGGCCAAGCCCAAGCCCGCCGCGACCTGAACGTGGCACGCTTCTTCGATCTAATGCTCCCAATCCCCTTCAAGCCTCTGCTCAAATATTTGCGCCGGGGCTCCCTGGTGAACTTCGGCAAACTCCTTGAGGGGAAGCGAGTTAGTCACACCCACAACATTAGAATTAACGGTCTCTAAGGCCAGCATCTGACCTGACTCCAGATCATGAATTAAGCCAGCATTCGCCACGCTTCCGGCTACGCAACCATTGGTGAGACAAATGACATAGGGAATTTGCATGGTTGAGCCCCGGTCAACAGTCAATTTGACGCCAGGCTGCAAGAATGATCCGGGGGGCACGAAAATCTGCAGACGAGCAACAGGATCGCCCTCTCGTTCGATCAGATCGACTCTGATGGCGATCTGACCCGTGTCCCATTTGCCGTTGATGGTCGTGCGACAAACCATTTTCGACCCGGCGTCTTGGGTGGCCTTGAAACATACCTTGCGCCACGGCGTGTACGTTAGCGGGCGATCTGGCTGTCGTCCCCGAGTAGCGATCTCTGCCTCAGAAAAATTATCGGTCGCCGGTACGTCGCCAAATGGCACCAGTTGTTGCGCGTCGACCCTGATCACTGTGGTCGCTATGAACGCCACAAGCGATCCAGTTGTCAGCAATCGATACCAGGGTGACCTTGCCGATGAGTACAGAAGCCGAATGTCCATAACCAATCCCTTTCACGGATGTTTGGCCAGGAATTCACTGACAAGAGGCGCCCAGAGTTGAACGGCATCGGCGGAGTCTATCAAAAAATGGCCGTCCGCTCCAAAATCGGATAATAGATGATATTCGACATTTCCGCCTGCGGCCCGAAACGCTTCCACCATTCTCTTTGAGAGATCCGGTCCAAAATAACTGTCGTTATGGGTGTAGATACATAATATTGGAACGCGCGCCGTGCGGCCGAATTCGGCAACGGCGTCGACTAGCTGATCAGGGGCACAGTTGTTGTTAGGTTTGCCATTGAGATGACCACCGCGGCCGGCTGCAAAGCCGATGATCGCCCGCACAGATTGCGGATTTTGACTGGCAAGCGCAATCGATCCCCAACCACCCCCGGATTGGCCGACAACGATGACATCATCGCGCTTGATAAATGACTGAGTTGACATGTAGTCGATGATCCACTTGTCAATCGACGCGACGGCAAGCCCCGCTTCACGAAACTCCGCATCCGAACATTTTCCCACGCCCGAGAAAAAAAGCCCGAACAGACCTCGCTCGGGGATTTCAATCGCAGTAGCACCGTATCCAGAGCGTACAGGTGCGACCACCACGTAGCCCTGTCGCGCAAACCAAAGCGCGGCGTCACGGAATTCGATCACGGGAAAGTAGCTTCGCTCCTTCGCGTCAAGCGAAACTCCGTGGTTCATCACAACGAGTGGAAA
>Ga0207153_1044_pt1 | contig 15546 bp, 14 predicted proteins | sample Alteio_BWMinHeat_27_FD_153580 | JGI IMG/M metagenome (GOLD analysis project Ga0207153, IMG submission 153580) | Enriched cells from forest soil in Barre Woods Harvard Forest LTER site, Petersham, Massachusetts, United States -... | ecosystem: Environmental > Terrestrial > Soil > Temperate forest >...
GAAGTAGTTTTCCGTGGTGATTGCAGAACCCGAAAAACTGAAGATCGCTGTGTCTCCGACACCCGGCGGGCACAGAGGGTTGTTATTGGCGTCAAGAAAGGGGCATATAACCGCCCCGTTCGGTTTGGGGTAGAAACCTAGATAAGGCGCCACCAGCGGATCGACGCCGATGTTGGCAAAGGTCGCGCAGTTCGGTGGATTGCAGATCATTCCACCGCGCGCGGTGAGCGACGGAACGTTGTCGACCATGCTCAAACCGAGCGACTGGCGCAGCCCTTCGTAGTCACCGAAAATAAAGGTCTTGTCTTTCTTGATGGGACCACCGGCTGCCACACCGAATTGGTTTCTCCGGAACGGCGCAATGGTGGGCGGGTCAAAGAAATTGCGCGCATCGAGCGCGCTGTTACGCAGGAACTCATACGCGCTGCCATGAAAGCGATTGGTGCCCGTGCGAGTAATGGCGCTGATGACGCCACCCGAGGTTCGCCCGTACTCCGCGCCCTGGTTCGAGGTCAAGACGGAGAACTCAGAGACCGCGTCCACACCCAGGTTGCCGCCGAGGATGCTACCCGGAGCCTGGTTGGTGTAGTCGTTGATGCTGACTCCATCCAACAGATAATTGTTCTGCTGGGGACGCCCGCCGCTGACCGACAACTCGACTCCATATCCACGGCCCAGACGGTCGGTACTGGAGACCGCAGCCATGGCTCGGATGGTGTTGACGCCGGGCTGAAGCTGGGCCAAGTCGGTCCATGATCTGGCGTTCAATGGCAGTTCAACAATGGTTCGAGAATCGGTAGAGTTGCTGACCGATGACGATTCCAGTTGTAAGTCCGCCGGCTGATCGCTGACTTCCACCGTTTCATTGATCGCGCCTACCTTCATCTCGAGATTGGAAACCATCTGCGCGCCAACGGTGAGAATGATTCCGTTTCGGATGGCCGTTTCGAAGCCCGGCGCCGATGCCGTCAGCTGATAGGTCCCCGGAAGCAGGTTTGGCAGGCTATAGAAACCTTGAGCATTGGTTTTGACGGCAGTGGATACGTCCGTCGCTAGATTCTTCAAAGACACGGTCACATTGGCAACCATTGCACCCGATCGGTCGCTGACCGTGCCGGATATGGATCCGCCGACCACCTGTGCATGCAGCGGTTCTGAAGAGAGAGTGCAGAGCAGCAGTACTCCTGCCACACAACTAAGAACGTTCCGCGGACGGGGCGGAAAAACCATCACTGCCTCCTAAACCGACACAATCATGGGGACGGAATGATGCCGGAGTGCGAATGGAATGAATATCGTGGAGAACAACCGCACCGAAACCTGGCATGGGAACCCGAAAGGCAAGCAACCTTGAGCCCAGCTTTGCCTCATCGCACGGGGACACTTAAGCGCGGGTGCATATTCACCCCGGAGGGCATATATTGTCAAATAATAATGCAGTATGGTAGGGATTGATTTTCAATATGAGTTGGGCACGCTTGGTTTGCTGGATCTCGGCCACACCTGCTTATCCCCCGGATAACCTCTCGCTCGAAGCGGAGGCATAGCGCGGCGCAGTTCGTCCGAAAGTCGATCCTGCTAACTGACGAAGGATATCTCAAGCCTCTTCCTGTGCATACGCGCGCTCAGCGATGCATTTTCATTTGTCCTCGTTGACAGGACGCGTGCTCGTTGTATACGGTGGCGGCGTGTTGCATCAGGAGCGCCTTGACATGCCCGATCCCACCAAACTCGGCGTAAAGATTGAACGCGCCGGCGATGTTCTGACATTTACTTTGGACAACCAGGAGCATTCCAACGAAGTGAGCGGCGCGATGTTCGACGCCATGCTGTTGGAACTTCAGCGCGAAGCATCTCGGCCGGAGGCGCGGGTGTTACGGATTCGGGCGGAGGGCAAAGTCTTCTGCACCGGCCGCGAACGCTCAGGCCGCGACGCCGAATCCTTGCGCCGCGAAGCGGGCCGAATCATCGAATTCAAGCGTTCTTTGCGAGGCACACCTCTGATCAGCGTTGCCGAGGTTCAAGGCGATGCTTTTGGCTTCGGCTTCGGACTCGCCATCTTGTGTGATTTCGCTCTAGTCGCGGAGCACGCAACTCTCGGTTTTCCAGAAATGCGTTCCGGCCTCCCTCCTTCTGCTGTCATGGCATATCTCGGCGAATACGCCTTGCCACGTTTCACTTTTCCTCTTGTGCTTTTCGGCGAACCCATCTCGCCGCAGGTGGCAATGCAGGCGGGCTTGATCTCGCAAGTCTGCGTCGCGGACCGTTTGGCTGCCGAGGCGGACACCTTGGTCGGCCGCATTCTTCGGCTCGATCCAACTGCTGTGCGGCGCTGCAAGCAGTTTTTCCAAACTGCTCAGCAGAACGCATTCGACCAGAATTGCGGCCTGGCGGCTGAAGCCCTGACCGTCGACAGCCTGGCGCGGCTGGCGCGACAGAAATGAAACAACCGGCAACTTCCAACGCCGGGGCACGTCTCGACCGGCTCCCGGTTTCCTCCTTCCACCGGCGCATCATGTGGCTGATCGGCGTCGGAATGTTTTTTGATGGTTTTGACATCTACGTTGCCGCAACGGTGCTGGGCGCAACTCTCAGAAGCGGTTTTTCGACGATTCGACAGAACGCTGAATTTGTCTCGGTGACCTTCCTGGGAATGATGGTGGGATCGTTTCTGACGGGTTTTCTCGGTGACCGGTACGGGCGACGATTCACTTACCAGGCGAACCTTGCGATTTTTGGCATCGCCTCGATTGTGGCTGCCTTTGCCCCTTCCATGAAGGCGCTGATTTTGCTTCGGTTCGTAATGGGAGCAGGGCTGGGCGCGGAAAACGTGGTGGGCTATGCCACCATGACGGAGTTTGTTCCTCCGCAAGCTCGCGGGAAATGGCTCGGCCTTATCTCCGTTTTCGTGGTGGCTGGCTTGCCCGTCACAGCACTTCTTGGGACCCTGATCATTCCACGGTTCGGCTGGCGCATTATGTTCGTGCTGGGCGGATTGGGCGCGCTAGTCGTATGGCATTTGCGCAAAGCTTTGCCGGAGTCACCGCGTTGGCTGGAATCGATCGGGCGCAACGCAGAGGCCGATCGCATTCTTCAAGCCATCGAACAAGAAGTATCGATCCACCACGGCCCCCTCAAGCAGCCGATGTCGTCGCCACCATCGACACAGGCGCGGGGCCTGAGCGCGCTTCTGAACCCTGTGCTGCTTCCGCGCATGATCGTAGGAACGACTACGCTGATCGTGATCAACACGCTGATCTTTGGTTTTATCACATGGCTGCCGACCTTCTTTGTTCAGGCCGGACGCAGCATCGCGTCGTCGTTGGGCTATTCCCTGGTCATGTCCCTGGGGGCGCCGCTGGGGTCTGCGATCGGCGCGTCGACCGCGGATTCGTGGGGCCGCAAGCCCACGATTCTCGGAGCGTCTCTTCTGACCATCGCCATCGGCAGCATCTATCCCTTTGTCAACAATCCTGGGATGTTGATGACGGTAGGGTTCCTGCTGACCATTCCAATCTATGTCCTGGTCACACTCCTTTTTGCCATATACATCCCGGAACTCTTCCCAACTGAGGTGCGCATGCGGGCGTCGGGAATCTGCAATACCTTCGGCCGGGGTGCAACGATTCTGACCCCGTTTATTGTCGTCGCATTATTCAGGTCTTACGGCGTGGGCGGCGTTTTGGCTTTCATGATCGTTCTTCTGATTGTGCAGATTGTGGTTGTGCTCATTTTCGGAGTGGAACCGAAAAAGCGGCGTCTGGAAGAGATCGAGGCCGAGGCGGCGGGCGCTCCCCAACCTGCGAAGGTGTGATTCGGTTGTATATCGTCAACTGGTTGCATCGAGCGCCTCCTTCACGCGCGCGGGTGTGAACGGGACTTGCCGGAGACGAGCGCCGGTAGCATCGAAGATGGCGTTGCCGATGGCGGCAGCGACCACGGTAATTGCAGTCTCTCCCGCTCCTGTCGCGGCGACGTCGGACCGATTGATCAGTACGCAGTCTATGACTGGCGCTTCGATCCCGAGGCGCAGGCTACGATAAGTGTTCCAGTCAATCGACGTAACCTTGCCATCATCCCACGTCACCTCTTCGCTGAGAGCACGACTCATGCCTTGTAATACGCCGCCCTCGATTTGATTGCGGAGGCCGGCCGGGTTTGAAATCGGACCGCAATCCTGCGCCACCGTAAAACGTTTGACCTGGACGTGTCCGTCCGCGGGATCAACTTCAACTTCGGCGATGAGGGCTCCGTAGCCGTTGTCGCCTTCATATGCGACGCAAGCGATACCGCGTCCACGAGCGATTTGGCCCCGACGCCGGTCCGACCTGGGCGATGGGCGAGCATCCCACTTCGCCGCTTTGGCCGCCCCCTTCACGACATCGATCAGGCGAGGATCGCGGAGGTGCCTGAGCCGGTATTCAACCGGATCTGCCTGGGCATGCGCGCTCAGTTCATCCATGAAGCATTCGTGCGCGAACGTGTTCTGCAGACGGAGCGGAGAACGCAAGGGGCCAGTGAAAAAAGGGGACTTCACCGAGTGTGTGAGGACGCGCTCACTGTGAATTCGCCCGGCGCCACCGCAGTTGCTGCCTATGCATCCCATCACATAGGACGGCACCGCATTGCTGCCGTTCTCCAGCTCTCCGGTCGGTTGGGAAGCTGCCTGTGGCGATATGGTGTGGGGCTCATACCCGGCAAGCATGCCCGTCACCACGTTTCCAGGACGATCGTAGCCGGGACGGCCCCCGAGCGAAACTGACCAGGGCTCGCACTCCCATGCAACAATCGTTCCAGTTGCGTCGATACCCGCGCGCTGATCGATGACGCATGCTGATCCATAATTTTCGCCCCAGGCCAATTCATCCGCGCGTGAGAGTTGCACTCGGACTGGTTTGTGAATCGCCTGCGACAGCAGCGCCGCATCAAGCGACACCGTATCGGCGCCATTGAGCCCGTAACAGCCCGAGCCGCGCACGAAGATGACTCGCACGCTGTCAACCGGCAGGCCCACGAGCGTGGCCACGCCTTGGCGCGTCGGATATACCGACTGCGTGGACGACCACACGCTGGCCTTATCGGCGCGCACATCTGCCACTGCGCAGGATGCGCCGATGGAACCGTGCGCTTGATAGGGATGGCAATAAGTCGCTTTCAGCACGGTTGCCGCCTGTGCCAGCTTCAGTTCCACGTCTTTGGAATCAACCAGCAGAACATCGCGGGATGGCTGCTTGCGCACGAAATCGTAGAAACCTTGCTGCGCCGGAAGACCGACGCCCGGCGTCCACACGACCTGGAGTCCGGCGGCCGCTTCTATGGCTTGCGCCTGCTTTTCGGCCACGACGCCAACGAAGTTTTTGCGAACCACAACTTTCACGAGCCCCGAAATCCCACGAACTGATCCTTCGTCCACACTTGCGACCGTTGCTCCCACTGCCGGTGGTCGAACCACGCGGCCGTGCAACATTCCGGGTACGTGAACGTTGTGCACAAATTCGAACCGGCCCGTTACCAACTCCTTAATATCCAAAGGCGGCACCGGCTTACCCAAGACCGTCCACTCGCTCGGAGGCCGACGCTTCGCCCGAGGGTTGACTGCCAGATTGAACTTCTTTCCCGCAACGAGCTCTCCGTAGCCGATACGACGCCCGCCTTTCGCGCTGATGGATCCGTTGGCGGCCGTCAGCAGATTCGCGGGCACTCCTAGGCGCTGCATAGCGATGTTGATCAACGCCTCGCGCGCTGTGGCGGCTGCCTGCGCCAGGCCGCTGGTATTGAAGTTTGTGGGGGTCGATTGACTGCCGGAGGTTGTCCCCTGGTCCGGCGTCACCGACGTATCGCATTGGATCAGCCGCACGCGTTCGATGGGAACGCATAGTTCTTCCGCAATCAACTGCGTCTGTGCGGTATACATGCCCTGACCGAAATCGCACTTGCCGCTATACGCGGTCACGATGCCGTCGGAGCCTACAGCAATCCAGGAATCGAGTCTCGCAGGGTCGATATGCGACTGGTGCGTGTCGAATTGGCCTTGAGCCCACGCCCGCGGCTCGACCAGGGGCGCCATGCTGAAGCTCACGACCAGCGCCCCGGACCCCGTCAGAAAATCGCGACGCGACCAGCCGGTGGTCATGCTCGCCTCGTCTTTGCATACTGTTGAATGGCTTTGAACATCCGCGTGTGAACGAAGCACCGGCACAGCACGCCGGCCAGTGCCTCTCTGATTTCCACGTCGGTCGCCTTCGGTTTTTGGTCGAGAAACGCTTTCGCGGTGAGGATCACGCCACTCAGGCAGAAGCCGCACTGGGCTGCATCCTCGTCGATGAATGCCTGCTGAATCGGGTGAGGTTTCTCGGGTGTCCCCAGCCCCTCCAGGGTCACGATCTCCTCGCGATTCACTGAGCCCAGGGGCGTAATACAGGAGCGCACCGCACGCCCATTCATAAGGACTGTACAGGCACCGCACTGACCCAGCCCGCAACCAAATTTCGGTCCCCGCAGGTGCAGTTCGTCACCGAGTACATAGAGCAGCGGAGTTTCCGGGTCGGCATCAACCACGTGAACTGCGCCATTAACTCGTAAGGGAATACCAGGCACATGTCTCTCCGTCTCGCAGGTGTGAGCGCCGAGGTTTCAGCCGGACAAGCCTAGCGTGGCTTGACAGTTCGGCCCGTTGGTTTTGGCAACCCGAACCAGCGTTTCTCTCAACCAGTGTAGAAAATCCTGACAGGTACTGGATAGCAGTTCGTCCTTGGTGCGGATCAGATAGAAGTCCAACCAAAGTTCGGGTCCATAGATTGGCTCAGCGACAAGCCTGCCTTGTTTCACTTCATCCGCCACGGCGATGCTGGCCACGACCGTCGCCCAGGCGGAGTTTCGGACGAGTTCAAGCGTGCCGAGCATACCGTCGATTTCCAGGATCCTGCCCGACGCCGTGGCACCCAGTTGTACTGCGGCGGCATCGACCAGTTGTCGCAGGCTATGTCGAGGCGAGGGGAGAATGAGCTTCAGCTTTTGCAACTCGCTCGCACTCCGGCGTCGCGGACGCTGGTGCTTCCGCGGACTACCAGTCCCCCGCGTCACCAGGACGAGGCGGTCCCGGAAGAAGTGAGTCGTCTCCAGTCCCAAATGAAGCGGAGGTTTGGTGACGATCGCGACTTGAACCTCACCCGAAACTACCCACTCGGAGAGTGTGCCGCTGTACGCTTCGGCCAGCCGAACATCAACATAAGGGTGCGCGCTAAGATAGTCGGGCAGCATCCAGGGCAGAACTCCTTTGAATACCGTGGGCGACACGCCGACGTTAATGCCGGTGGCCGCATTGCGCGCCATGTCGAGCATGCGCTGCCTGGCAATACTGACGCTCTTGAGAACATCGGCGCAGCAGGCGTAGAAATGCCGGCCCGCAATGGTCGGAGTCACACCGCGGGCTTTTCGATCAAACAATCGGTGGGCCAGCATGGTTTCCAGACGCTGAATGTAGACGCTCAAGCCCGGCTGTGTGCAATGTTCCCGCAGCGCTGCTTTGCTGAAGCTGCCCTCTTCATAGGCCGCGACAAAACATCGAATCTGTTTGAGATCCATCGAACCATTCAGGGGCTCCGGAGCACGCACTGGTGCGATAACTTTCTTTTCCAGCTGCGGAAGTCGCGGATCGGGACGGGATCGGGGTTCGGTGGCCACAACTCACGCATAATAAAACCGTATGAATACTATTTCAAGATATTACTGGTCGAGATGCCCCGGCTGATCTAGGATGTGCGCTGAAAACGTCGGGGTTTACGACATCCAAGCAACGGCGCGACGCGCCTGCCTTGCCTTCAGCGCTCGAATGCAGTCGAGACAGTGGGAGACACCTCACAAATGGACACCAGTTTCATTGGCAAGCCGCATGAATGGGATCCTCGCCGAGTCTACAGTCAGACCGGAGCCGACTGGCAACACCGGGTCGACTTTGACCGACTGCGCAAGGATCGCTTGCAGCGTCTCCGGGAACAGATGACTGCGCGCAATCTGGGCGCTCTGGTTTTGTTTGCTGGCGCTAATGTTCGGTATGTCACCGCCTCCTATCAGGGCAACTGGAAATACAACATCAACATTCGCTATGCCGTGGTGCCTCAGGGTGGCGAGCCGGTCCTGTTCGAGACAGCGGGATCGGACCTGCACTGCGCCGAGATTGATCTTCCCTGGATGGAAGGCCGGATCAGGCCCGCGATCACATGGCAATGGGCGGAGGGAGCCGTCCCGCTGATGGCAGCCCGGATGGCACAGAGTGTGGTTGACGTTATTGAAGAGCATGGCCTTCGCAAGGAGCGAGTGGGCATCGACAACTTTGACTGGCCCGCACTGAAAGCCTTTCAGGATTCCCAGCTCAATATTACCGACGCGTGGCCCGCGATCTCGGCGGCACGCGTCGTCAAAACGCGCGACGAAATCGAGTTGCTGAAGCAGGCGTCAAGTATTGGCGATGCCGCAATGTGGAGGATCAAGCACGAGTGGCTGAAGCCGGGCGTGAGGGAACGTGAGATTGAGGCTAAAGTGCACGAGTTCATGCTGGAACGAGGGTGCGAGATTATTTACGACATCATTGTGGCTTCCGGAGGCAATACCAGCCCCTACCGCCGGTGGGCGACGGACAAGATCATCCGCCAGGGCGATCTGGTGATCGTGGATATCAACGCAGTCGGGCCGTCCGGTTATTTCATCGATTTTGTTCGTTGCTTCAAGTGTGCCGGGAAGTTGAACCAGCAGGAGATCGATTTGTACCGCGAAGTCTACGATTCCATGTATGCAGGCCTCGAAAAGCTGCGTCCGGGCAACACGACGGCAGATGTAGCGGCCGCTTTCCCCAAGTATGACGACGACAAATATGGAACCGTTACCTTGCAGCAGTTTGCCCACAGCATTGGCCTGACGCTCTATGAAGGCATGTGGGTCTCGAGAGCTTATTCGCTGCAACATCCGGCCGAGATCAAGGAAAATATGTACTTTGCGATTGAGACCTTTGCCGGGCATCCGGGTTTGCAGCAAACTACGCGCCTGGAAGAGAATGTTCTGGTTTCGGCCAAAGGGCCGGTTGTTTTCACGCTGATGGAACATATGGAAGAAGCGATGGCGCGTTGACCATGCGGCGTCCACTGGTCGCAGTCGCGGACTCAGTCTTTCCGAACTTAACCCCAGCTCGCGAAGTGCTGTCGAAGGTCAATGCCGAGTTGCATCTGGCGGAAAAGCCAACCGCCGAAGCCATCATGCAAGTTGCGCGCGATGCCGACGCGCTGCTGGTCACATACGCCAAGGTGACCGCTGAGATGATCGGCCAAATGAGGCGATGCCGAATCATCGCCCGCTTCGGAATCGGCGTCGACAATGTGGACATCGCGGCCGCCACAAAGGCAAACATCGTGGTCACGCGCGTACCAGACTACTGCATCGACGAAGTTTCCGATCACACCATGGCTTTGCTTCTAGCCTTGGCGCGTAAGATACCGTTCGCAAATTCATCCGTACACGCTGGACGCTGGGAGATGCCAGCAGTGGTTCCCATTTATCGCCTGCGGGGCAGCGTTCTGGGGCTGGTTGGCTTTGGCCGAATCCCGCAGTTCGTGGCGCCCAAGGCCAAAGCTTTTGGTCTGAAGGTCATCAGCTATGACCCGTTTGTCTCGGAAGAAACGATGAAGAGTGCCGGAGTCGAGAAGGTGGATTTCCCTGAATTGGTGAGCATCTCCGATCACATTTCTATCCATTGTCCTCTTGCGCCCGAAACCAATCACCTGTTCGACGGCGAGACATTTCGGAGAATGAAACCCACGGCGTATCTCATCAACACCGCCCGGGGCTCCATCGTGGATGAAGAGGCGCTGGCGCGGGCTCTTGACCAAGGGCAGCTCGCGGGTGCGGCGCTGGACGTCTTGTCGCAGGAACCGCCAACGGGCTCGCCGCTGTCGGGCCGCGACAATGTGATCCTGACACCGCACATGAGCTTCTACTCAGCAGAATCCTTGGTCGACTTGCAGAGCAAGGCGGCGGAGGAAGTTGTGCGGGTTCTCACCGGGGAGGTTCCTAAGAATCCCGTGAACCCTGAGGCTTTGAACTCGAGTCGTGAGCGGCTTGCTGCACTCAATCAGTAGACCTGCAATCTTTGCAAAGGGGAGGAATCCATGATCTTCCGTTGTCAGAGCAGGGTTGTAATGTCAGCGGTGATGCTTGGCCTGGCAGCAAGTTTTCTTCTGGCTGGCTCCGCCCAGGCTGCGCCTGGTGCGTCGGGCTATCACGTTGTGAAGACCATTCCGATCGGCGGCGATGGCGGTTGGGATTACTGCGTGGTCGACAGTGCCGCGCGCCGCCTATATGTTTCGCACGGCACGCATGTGTCTGTACTGGATGCAGAGTCCGGAGCGGCCGTCGGCGACATTCCCAATACCCGGGGTGTGCACGGCATCGCGCTGGCGCCGGATCTGGGCCGCGGCTTTATCAGCGCAGGTCGAGCCAACACCCTCATCATCTTCGATCTGAAGACTCTCAAAGTATTGGACACAGTCAAGTCGGGAGGCTTGAATCCCGATGCGATCTACTACGACGCTGGCACCAAGCGAGTTTTCGCCTTCAACGGCCGCAGCGGGAACGCCATTGCCGTGGATGCCGCTGACGGTAAGGTTGCCGGCATGATCCCTGTGGGAGGCAAGCCTGAGTTTGCCGCCGGTGACGATCACGGTCACGTGTTTGTGAATGTTGAAGATAAGTCGCAGCTACTCGAGATCGATGCGCAAAAGCTTTCGGTCCTTCATCGCTGGCCGCTGACTGGCTGCAAAGAGCCTTCGGGACTGGCCTTCGACCAGAAGAACCGGCGGCTGTTTTCGGTCTGCGGAAATAAGAAAATGGCGGTCGTGAATGCCGATACCGGAAAGGTGGTAGCGACCCCTGACATCGGCGAAGACCCGGATGCCGCCGGCTTCGATCCGGATACGCAACTGGTTTTCAGTTCGAACGGGGAATCGGGAGATCTCACCGTCATCCACGAGGATTCACCCGATAAATACTCCGTTGTCGATACCGTTCCAACCAGGAAATACGCACGCACCATGGCGATCGATTCAAAAAACCACAACATTTTTCTTCCCATCGCTGATTTCGAGCCGGTCGCTCCCAAAGGCGAGGAAGAACCGCCGATGAAGCCGAACTCGTTCGGGGTTTTGCTGGTAAGCAAATAATCGCGCATCCGATCAAGGGACCGCGACGAGGCATTCGGCGAGAAGTTTCCGCACTCTTCGCGGCCCGCTGTAAGATCGGCTATACGGGAATCCGGTGCCGGTACTCCTGGCGCGGGATCTCGCTGGGTGGACTCATGAAACAGGTGAATATCGGGATCATAGGGACGGGCTGGTGCGGAGGAATCCGCGCGGAGACCTGCTCCGCGAGTCCGTATGTGAGCGCCCTTCACCTGGCTGAGATCAAGCCGGAGCGTCTAAAGGAAGTTGCCGCCAGAACCCAGCCGGCCACTGCAACAGCGGACTACCACGCATTGCTCCAGAACAGCGGTATCGATGCCATCATTATTTCAGCGACTCCCGAGACTACGCATTTTCCGATGGCAAAAGAGAGCCTTCTGGCCGGCAAACATGTTTTTCTCGAGAAGCCGATGGCGCTCGAGCTTTCCGAGGCCGATGAACTGATAGATCTGGCTCGGACTAAAGGATTGCTTTTCACCATCGGCTATTCCCAGCGCTTCAATCCCAAGTTTGCCTACGTGAAACGTTCCATCGACGATGGTACGATCGGCCAGCCAGTCAGCGCTTTGGTGAGCCGTCACATCACACGCAATCTCGGGAACAAAATCGGAGGCCGTATTAAGTTGTCGCCCGCCGCCATGGAGGCGACACACGACATCGACTTCTTGCTGTGGTGCTTTGCGCCAAGACGGCCGGTCCGCGTCTATGCCCAGCAGGTTCGCAAGATCATGCAGGCCACGCACGACGTGCCGGACTGCGTGTGGATCATCGTTACCCTCGACGATGGCAGCGCCTTTACGATTGGCGCGGGCTGGGTGCTCCCCCCGGCCTACCCGAATTTTTCATCCACATGGATTGAGATGGTGGGGACCGAGGGAGCGATCATGGCCGACGATACGCATCGCGACGTCAGCGTCAACACCATGAAGAGAGGCATTGAATTTCCTATCTCCACAATGCCGGGCGAAAAGGTAGCGCATGTCTATGCAGGCCCCATGGAGGCAGAAACCATCCACTTCCTGGAATGCGCAGCCAAGGGCCAGCAACCGCTGGTAACGCCCGAGCATGCGCGGCTGGTGATGGAGGTGTATCAGGCGGCCGATAAATCCGCGGATGATGGGGTCCCGGTGGACCTGACGCCTCCGGCGCCTTCGTCCAGCCCCCAGACCCGGCTTGGTTCTTCGGTCAAGAACGCAACGGCAGACCGCCGCTGAACTGATGCCGTATCAAACTCCGATCCCGCCTCCAAACCCGACACCCTTCCTGCAGAACGCAATTTCCCAGGCGACGAAGACCCGCTGGATGGTCCTTCTGCTGATCAGCGTGATGTACATGATCACGTACATGGACCGTAGCGGTCTTTCGATCGCCGCGCCATTCATGGCGCGGGAATTTGGTTTCAGCGAAACCACGATCGGCGTTGTCTTCAGTGTTTTCCTTTGGGCGTACGCAATAGGGCAGATTCCGGCAGGGTGGTTCGCGGACCGCTTCGGACCGAGGCTGGTGCTGCTCATCATCGTCCCGTTCTGGTCAATCATGACGGCGATGACGGCCCTCGCCACGGGCGTCGTTTCGCTCAGCGCGATCCGTTTTGTTTTCGGATTGGCCGAGGCCGGTGCCTTTCCGTCGGCCACTCGCGGAATGCAACTCTGGTTTCCACGGTCCGAACGGGGCATCGTACACGGCGTGACCCACAGCTTCAGCCGGTTCGCCATCGCTATCGTTCCCTTCGTGGGGGCGAGTATCGCCGGTGCATTCGGGTGGCGCTGGATTTTTTATCTTTTCGGAGCGGCCGGGCTATTGTGGTCGTTCGCTTTCTACGCGCTCTACCGCAATCTGCCCGAACAGCACCCCAAGGTGAATCAGGCCGAACTGGACTGCATACGCGGCCGCGATGCGGAGAGCACGATCACAGCGCAGTTTGACCTGCAGAGGCGGCCGAAGCCGCCCTGGAAGATTATCTTTCGCTCGGCAAACATGTGGTACATCGCAGCCGGCTACGGCTGCTTTTACTACGGGACCTATTTTTATGTGACCTGGTTTCCGACATATCTCCTCCAATATCGCCACCTCTCGCTCAAGAGCATGGGAACGCTGGCGTCCCTGCCCCTTTGGGCAGGAATGGCCGGAGACATTCTGGGCGGGACCTTGACCGACGGTATTTACAGGAGGACGGGCAATCTCAAATTTGCCCGTCGGATTGTAGCTGCGCCCGCCATGCTGGCTTCCGGAATTCTTTTGATCCCTGCAGCCCTGACGCATGATCTGATCACGGCCATCGTGTGTTTGACCGGATCGTTGTTTTTTCTGGAGTTGGTGATTAGCCCTGCCTGGGCAGTTCCCATGGATGTTGGAGGTGAATACAGCGGCACTGTGTCAGGGGTGATGAATATGGCGGGCAGTCTGGCCGCCTCAGTTTCCCCAATTGTTTTCGGGCTCCTGGTTCAGAAAGGACTGTGGACGGCCCCGTTTTTTATCTCGGCCGGCGTTCTGTTCACCGGGGCGCTGATCTGGACATTCCTGATTGACCCTGAAAAATCCGTAGTTGAAGAAATGACCGAGGGCGGTCTCGTAAACTGAATAGGAGCTGATCTTACCTCGACGATTGGACTCAGTCGAGCGTTTGGTTTAGCCCAGTGACGCACGTTTACCGATCTTCTTAAGTATCAGTTCAACCTGTTGCAGTTCTTCTGACGAGACATCTTGGAAGGCACGTTTGATTAGTGCCGTGTGCCGGCGAAAGAGTGGGACAAACGTCTTCCGTCCCCTTTCAGTCAGGGACACGGTTCTTACCCTCCGATCTCGAGTGCACTCGGCACGACTGACAAACCCCTTCTTGTACAGACGATCCACCGCAACGCTGACTGATCCTGGATTGAGGTCAACCTTCGGGCCGATGGCATTCACCGGCATCGGTCCTTTATGGAACAGTACTTCCAGGACCCGAAAGTCAGATTCCCCCAACCCCACCGCGCTCATTGTGGGGCGAAGATAGCGACCGATCGATTGCCACGATTTCAGCATGATCAACCAGGCATGAAGGGCGTTCGGAGGCCTTTTGTGGTTTCCCATAAAATTGTGAATCCTCTCATTATACTCGACATCAGATATATCGATATCGATAGACATGATGTCGATGAAACTAATTTTATTGGTCAATGAGGAGAGAGCTTTGAAAATTGCTTCGACGATCGCGCGTTATCTGCTTGGTTTTATCTTCCTGACATTCGGCCTCAACGGATTGTTGCACTTCATTCCCATGCCACCGCCTGCCGGGATTGTCGGGCAGTTCCTGGGCGCGATTGTCGTATCGCGGTTATATATTGTGCTTTTCCTGATGCAGATCGTGCCCGCGCTGCTTCTTCTGGCAAATCGGTACGTGCCATTGGCGCTTACAATCCTGGGCGCCATCGTTTTCAATATTGTCTGCATCCACATTTTCATGGCGCCCGCCGGTTTGCCTCTGGCATTGCTCGTCACGATCTTGTGGTTTCTTGCGGCCTGGAGTGTCCGATCCTCTTTCGCGCCGTTCCTTCAGCGCTGAGTAAGCGATGACGGAATGGGAACAGGGCAACGGAATCGCCATGACAGCACACGAGGGTCGAGATATCTCAAGGCGCACTCGATACCACAAGAGGCGAACGGTGCGCTGCCTCCTTAGGGCTGCATTCTTTCCGCCCCATGAATGGCACCGCGATGGATTCCTTGGGTATCCCGCAGCAGATCCGCAAGCAGCGCCTTGGTCACAGCAGCAATGGTGTGACCGAGGGCTACACGCACACCTTCACCCAAGATGAGCGTGCAACGCCTGAAAAACTTGGTGAGCTTTTTGGCGCTGGCTGGCCGGAAGGGCAGATGGGAAAGCTGATTTCTTTCCCAAATCTTTTGTCCGCGAGGGCACTCGCGTGGGAGGCCTTCACTCGCCACTGTTGCCAGTCCGTGGGATCGATTCGAGATGGCCAGACTTGGCAAGTACGGCAGCCGCCGACTTCGCACCCCAGCCTGTTAGTCCCGGGTAGCCGTCCGCCGCGTCGCCCACAAGTGCCAGATAGGCAGGGATCGATGCCGGAGAGACACCAAACTTCTGGATTACGCCTGCTTCGTCTAAGGTAACGCGCGTCCGGCGATTCAGCTGTACGACGTGCGTGCCTCGGACACATTGGGCGAGGTCCTTGTCCGGCGTGCAAATGACTACGCGTTCGACACGCACATCCCGAGCAGCAGCGACTGCTGCGGAAGCGAGGGCGTCGTCCGCCTCGAACTCTACCATCGGCCAGACGACGATGCCGACCGCCGAGAGGTGCTTTCGAGCCGTGGGAAT
>Ga0207153_1122_pt1 | contig 15485 bp, 18 predicted proteins | sample Alteio_BWMinHeat_27_FD_153580 | JGI IMG/M metagenome (GOLD analysis project Ga0207153, IMG submission 153580) | Enriched cells from forest soil in Barre Woods Harvard Forest LTER site, Petersham, Massachusetts, United States -... | ecosystem: Environmental > Terrestrial > Soil > Temperate forest >...
TACCACCATCAGCCTTTGAAAGCTGGTTCTTAAACAATGCATTAACCTACAAAGACCTGGATAAAACGATTACGGCAACTACGGAAAGCATTGCTGAAATTACCGGCTAGAAGGCTTTAAACCACTATTATATTATTGATTATCAATATATTATCAATTACTTAACAGTAATTTAGCCTTTCCCGATTTGGTTTTTGGCCCGCATATTGCTATTTTTGCAGTATCCTTTTCAAAGGGTATAAGAAACCATATTTATTTAATCCACAAAAATTTCTATTTTTTATGGCTGTTAAAATGAGATTGCAACGGCATGGCTCTAAGAAGAGACCCTTTTATTTTGTTGTTGTAGCAGATGCCCGTAGCCCACGCGACGGTAAATTCATTCAAAAACTTGGAACCTACAATCCACTGACTGTACCGGCTACTATCCAGATCGATCGTCAGAAGGCATTGGATTGGTTGCACAAAGGCGCTCAACCAACAGATACGGTACGCCGCATCCTTTCTTTCAAAGGAGTGTTGTACCTGAAACATCTGTTACGTGGTGTTAGCCTTGGTTTGTTTGACGAAGCTGCTGCAATGCAAAAATTCACCACATGGAGTGCAGAACATGATGTACAGGTTAACAGACGCCAGACCGCTCATAAAAAAGCGCGCACGGATAGTCGCACAACCGCACCGGTAGTGAAAAAAGTAGCTCCTAAAGAAGAACAGGCGCCCGCAGCACCAAAACAAGAAGAAGCTAAGACAGAAGAATAATTATATCACTCTGTATTACTAAATCATTCAGCAATCTTTTACGAGATTGCTTTTTTATTTTTGTTCTTAAAATAATGTACGAAGTACGATGTTGGATGTACGATAGCTTTTCGTATTAAACAATTGTCGTACATCGTACATCAAACATCGTACATGTCAGAGCAGTATTTTAAAATAGGAAAAGTAGTAGCCCCTTTTGGTTTAAAAGGTGAGTTGGTATTGGTGCATAGTCTTGGTAAGAAAACTTCTTTAAAAGGTTTAGAAGTTATTTACCTGGAAGAAGGCAAAGATAATTTCCTGCCCCATTTTATTCAATCAACATCCATTAAGAACGATACGGAAGTATTTATCAAGCTGGAAGGGGTAGACACCAAAGAAGCGGCAAAAAAATTAACTCCAAAAATGGCCTGGCTCCCTGAAGCAGATTTTAAAAAATACGTAGCTGCAGCTTCTCCCATATCAATGCTTGGTTATAACCTGATCAATGCGCAGGAAGACCTTGGTGAGATCATTGAAGTGATCGAACAACCGCACCAAATACTCTGTGCGATTATGGTTGATGGCAAAGAAGCATTGATCCCTATTCATGATCAGTCATTGAAGAAGATCGATAAAAAAAACAAGAAAGTGTATGTGGAGTTGCCGGATGGGTTACTGGATATCTATAGATGAGTAGATATGCGGATATGCAAATGCGAAGTATATTGGACTTTAATTATAGAGAAACAGGCGAACATATTGTTCGCCTGTTTCTTTATTTAGAATAATATTGTTTGCTGCGAGTAAAAAAGCTTTTCACATCTGCATATCCGCACATTTGCACATCAGCTGTTCCCTCTTTGCATTCTCTGTTTTTTCAACTCCTGTAATTTGCTGAATTGTTCAGGTGTTAATATTTTCTTCAAACCATCTTCTCTTTCATTTTTCAGATCGGATATTTGAGCTTGTTTTTGTTCGCGGGTAAGGCTGTCATTATCTCTTATAGATACCATCTTTTCCTGCATAGCATCGCGGTGTGCTTTCATTTGAGCAACCTGGTCGTCGGTAAGTCCGAGTGTAACCTTCATTTTATCGAGATGATGATCCATCATTGAATCTTTGTGTTCAATTCGTTCATCACGCAATTGTTTCAACTTAACCTTTTGATCATTGGTAAGAATGCTTTCAAAATTTGCTTTGCGTTGCTGGCGTAGTGCATATTCCTGGTCGCGCGATTCCTTTACTGTAATGGCTTCATTTTTATGTAACGAATCCATTTGCGCGCGGAAATTCTCATTGTATGCTTTCAGTTGTGCTTTTTGATCAGGAGTTAAATTCAGTGCCTGCATTTCCATTCCATGTTTGCCACGAAATTGTTGATGGAAATGATGACGGCCGGTTGAATCTTGCGAAAAGTCTTTTTGCTGTGCAGTTGCACTAAGGGTGATGGCAGAAAATGCCAGTAAGGTCAATAATGTCTTTTTCATGTTGTAGATTTTACTCTATAACAGACGACGAATGGAAATGAAGGTTTAAACTACAACCCAAAAATTAATGTTAATGCAGAAAGGCTTGAGGATCAATTGCCTTTATTAGCTAATTGTCCGCAGGCCGCGTCGATATCCTTACCGCGACTTCTTCTCACCCGTACATTTACCCTGTTTTTGGCAAGATGATCGGTGAAACGTTGCGTGGTTTCTTCATCCGGTTTGGAGAACCGTGCACCTTCAATGGTATTGTATTCGATCACGTTTACCAAATGGGTAGGTATCTGGCGATAGATCTTTATTAAATGATCCGCATCTTCAATAGAATCATTGATGTTCTTGAATAAAATATATTCTAAGGTGATATCATTTTTTGTTTGATCATAGAAATAATTCAGTGCTTCTATTAATGCTGCAATATTATTTGTCTCATTGATCGGCATGATCTCATTTCTTTTCCTGTCATCCGCGGCATGCAAGGAAAGCGCCAGGTTAAAACGTACTTTATCATCACCCAACTGGCGTATCATCTTGGCAATACCTGCAGTAGAAACGGTGATACGTTTCGGGCTCATGGCTAATCCATCAACAGCAGTTATTCTTTCTATAGATTTTAAAACATTCTTATAATTCAGCAAAGGTTCGCCCATTCCCATGAATACTACGTTGGATAATTTCTTACCGTATGTCTTTTCTGATTGTGCATTGAGGATCGCTACCTGGTTGTAGATCTCATCATAATCGAGGTTTCGTTTGCGTTCCATTGTTCCGGTAGCGCAAAATTTACAGCTTAAGCTGCAACCGATCTGTGAAGAAACGCAGGCAGTATTTCTTTTTTCAGTAGGGATCAAAACTCCTTCGATCATATATCCGTCAACCGTAGCAAATCTTGATTTTACCGTACCGTCTCCGCTATATTGTGTTGTATTGACTGTTAAAGAGGGAAGTGTGAATTGTTCCGAAAGCAACTGGCGCATTTCTTTGGAAAGATTCGTCATGTCATCAAAGGTCTGCGCATTCTTCTGCCAAAGCCATTCGTATACCTGTATGGCACGAAATTTCTTTTCGCCTATTGTTTCAAAATAGCCCTTCAATTCGGTAAGATCAAAATGGCGTATGTTAGGACGTACGACCTGTTTTTCGCTGCTCATTTTGCAAAGATACGGCGTAAAGGCCCAAGAGTCAAGAAAGAAGCCTCAAGTAGAGACTGCTGCTATTTGGATAGATATGCTGACAATCCATCAAATTTCACCGCTTCCTGCTTACCCGAGGCCATTTCTTTCACCAGGCAATGACCTTCTTCGATCTCTTTACTGCCGATGATGATGACAAAGGGGATATTCTTTTTTTCTGCGTAGGTAAATTGTTTGTTGATCTTGGTGAATTCGGGGTAAAGTTCACTTGCGATATTGTCGGCTCTCAATTTCTGAAGAATGCCAAATGCAAAAAGACTTTCTGTTTCTCCCATATTAAAAAATAAGGCACGGGTACTTATCTCAATATCTTCAGGAAAAAGATTTAATTCTTCCATTACATCATAAATTCTGTCTACACCAAAACTGATACCCACACCCGGAATATTGGGAACACCAAATAAGCTAGTAAGATCATCATAACGTCCACCGCCACCAATGCTTCCGATCTTTACTTCGGCTGGCGCTTTTGCTTCAAAGATGATGCCCGTATAATAATTCAATCCTCTGGCTAAAGTGAAGTCGATGTTCAGGTCAATTCCTTTTGTGTGTTGATATAAGTATTCTACTTCTGCAATTCCCTGTACAGCTGTTTCAATACTTCCGAGTAATTGTTTTATCTTAACTAATTTCTCTTCATTGCTACCATTGATACTTAAATATTTTTCAATCGTAACGATCTGGTCATTGTTCAATCCTCTTTGTTGCAGTTCTTCTTTTACTTTATCAATGCCGATCTTATCCAGCTTATCTATTGCAATGGTTATATCTGTTAGCTTATCTGCTCCTCCACATAGATCCGCCAACGCAGCAAGTATCTTCCGGCTATTAATTTGCAATTTGTAATTTGTAATCTGCAATTTACTCAACACCGCATGGTATATAAAAGCAAATTCCACTTCATTCAACAGCCATGTACTTCCTACCACATCCGCATCGCATTGTGTAAACTCTCGATAGCGGCCCTTTTGCGGCCTGTCGGCGCGCCATACGGGTTGTATCTGGTAGCGTTTATACGGAAACGTTAGTTGTCCATGGTTCATGGCAACATAACGCGCAAATGGAATGGTGAGATCGTATTTTAATGCGCGCTCGGTAATGTCTGCATTGTTCTTTCCTTCCAATACTTTTTCAAAACCAGCTTTTGCTTTATCAATATTTTTTGGATCGTTCAGTCCGTTATTCAGAATTTTAAATATCAGGCGATCGCCTTCTTCACCATATTTTCCCATCAATGTTTCCAGGTTCTCCATGGCAGGAGTCTCCAATGGCTGAAATCCATAGAGCTCAAATACATTTCGTATAGTAGAAAAAATATAGTTACGCCTGCGCACGATGGCCGCGGAAAAATCTCTTGTACCCTGCGGTATTGATGGTTTGGCCATTTAAGCGGTTGTTTTGGATAAGGCGTTCTTTATAATTGTGTCACAGGCATCATTGATCAACTGGTAAACATGGTGGTATCCTTCTTCCGGTCCCGACCATGGATCAGGAACATCCAGGTTTTTTCCCGGCGCTGATTCATTTAATAATAAACTTACTTTTTTGCTGTCGAATCTATCCTTGCTGATATGTTGTATATCTTTCACTACATCGGCAGACATTGCATAGATCCTGTCGAAATAAGCAATATCTTCTTTTTTAAATAAGCGGCTTCTTTGCCTGCTTATATTCAATCCGTTTAATTGCGCAACCTTTTGTGATAAATGATGCGGTGGCTCACCGGTGTGATAACCGTTGGTGCCGGCGCTTTCAATGATCCAGTCGAGGCCCGCTTCAGCGGCCTTTTTTTGTAAGATCCCTTCTGCAAGCGGACTACGGCAAATATTGCCTAAGCATACCATCAAAATCTTCATGAATGCAAAGATAGGATAAGAGAATGTCCAAAAAACAATACCTCAAATATCCAAAACCCAATGCCCAAAATACAAATTCCTGTACCCCGCTGTCCGGTGCTAAGCTTGGACATTGGATTTTGTTTTTTGGCTTTTTCTATGGAAATATCCTGTAGCCATCATCTCATACATACCAGCGCTGGTTTTGAAAAATTTATTCTTTCATTCAAAACCATTTTTATGCAACCCGAAATGATACTGAAGAGCGATCTATTAGATATCCTCTTCGAAAACCGAAACAAAGCTTACGGTGCTTATGAATTGCGCCGTGGATACGACAACAGGGTAAGAAATGCTTTGTTGTTCACTTTCTTATTGATAACATTGTTCTTATTTGGGTTTGCCAAACTCAACAAGCCCATCCCTGTCAATAAAGAGATCGTCTGGAATGGTACAACCGTTACACTTAAAGAAGCGCCACATTTTAAGGACCCATCATCCGGCAGTCAAAAGAAAAGAACAGTACAAGCTGTAGCCGCCAGTGATGCGCAAAACAAGCCAAAGATAGTAGAGGATAAAACTATTGCTAAAACTCCTGATGCGGTTAAACCAACAGATGATAACAAGGTCACTGTTACGGGCAATGTAGTGGCAGATAATGGTGCGAAGACGACGGGAACGGGCGATAACAAAACAACAGGCGATGGAAAAGGAGCAAATAAAACTACCACGGATATAACAGATGAACAAGGCCCGGTATTAAATCCTGATATCAATGCACAGTTTCCGGGAGGTATGAATGCACTGAAGAAATTTTTGGAAAAGAATATGGCAAGGCCTGATATAGATGCAGGTGAAACGGTAGAAGTGCAGGCGAAATTCATAGTAAATGCAGATGGAAAAGTAAGCGGTATTGAGATCATACAAAGTGGCGGTGATGAATGTGATGATGATGCATTAAAAGCGCTTAATAAAATGCCTGATTGGGTGCCGGCCAAGATCAGAGGGCATAATGTGGCTACTTATTTTATAATACCGATACATTTTGTTGGAACAGACGGATAGCTATACGATGATTCTTTACATAAACACAATCCGGGCTATGCAGTATTTTCTGTAAATTGCCCTTCACATTTACTAACTAATAGTATGGCATTGGAAGAATTTGAAAACGGGGACGAAGAGAAAAAAAGGCCGGGGACAGATGCGAATGGCACAAGGCATTATATAATGGGCGCGCTTTGGATACTGATGGGCGCTTATCTTTTAGCCCCGGGAAGATTAGGTTACGCGTATTCACATGGCAGGGATTCCCTGGTGATGGGTTTTGGCGCTGTAAGCGTGATTTACGGGTTGTATAGGATATATAGAGGATATAAGAAACAAGATTAGCGCATCATGATCAAGGCTTTTATAATCGGCATAGGTATCTTTATAAGTGGCGCAGTGATTGTGTTGATAAACGGGTGCAATGGTATTCATAAGCGTACCGATATAGATATTGCTGATTCGGGAACTATACATATCAGCGTGGATGAATCTTTCAGGCCGGTGATTGATGCACAGATAAAAGTATTTGAAGCATTGTATCCGCATGCCAATATCATCCCGGAATATAAACCGGAAGCAGATTGTTTAAAGGACCTGGTGCATGATTCGGCAACAAGATTGGTAATAGTTACAAGAGGATTGTCGGACCAGGAAGAACATTATTTCCAGGATAGTATAAAATATGTTCCGATATCGGATGTGGTGGCTTATGATGCGGTAACGGTAGTGGTGAATCCGCATTCGGCAGATTCGATCATCACCACTGAAAAGATCCGTAGTATTTTGGATGGAAGTACAACCGGAAAGGAAATAGCGGTATTCGACGGGTTCAATGCTACCAGTACGGTTAGATATGCGGCAGATTCTATTTTGCTTGGGAAACCGCTGGATAAGAATAAAGTGATGGCGGTTCCTAATAGCCAGGCAGTTATTGATTATGTAGCAGACCATGATAATGTGCTGGGATTTGTAGGAGTGAATTGGATCGGCGAACCGGATGACCCTGATCAGTTAAGCTTTATCAAAAAAGTTAAAATTGCGGCTATTGCTTGTCCTGCTTGCGGTAGTAATATATTTGTAAAACCATACCAGTCGAATATTATGTATAAGCGTTATCCGTTCGTGAGAGGTTTGTACTATATATTGAAAGAAAATTACCAGGGATTGGGGTATGGCTTTACCAATTTCATGAGCCTGGAAAGAGGGCAACTGATATTCAGAAGAGCTTATCTTGCACCGGCTAAAATTGATTTTAACATAAGGAATGTATCCTTCTGATAATTATAACAGATAAAGAGATGAATAAGAAAATCAAAACAGTTTTTTTGTTGCTAATGACGATCACTGTCACGTCAGGTATAAAGGCACAAAGTTTAGAAGAAGGTAAAAAACTCTTCTTTTATCAACGATATGCCAGCGCAAAAAATGAACTCAGCCAGGTGTTGAAATCAGACGCGTCTAATATAGATGCGATCTATTGGTTGGGGCAGACTGAAATAGCATTGGGTGATACTACGGGTGCTAAAGCATTGTACCAAAAAGCCTCATTGGCTAACGCTGGTAACCCTTTATTACTGGTTGCAATGGGACATATAGAATTGCTTACCGGCCAATCACAGGATGCGCGCCAGGCTTTTGAAACAGCCATCAGTCTTAGTAAAGGCAAAAGCATCCCGGTATTGAATGCGATTGGTTTCGCTAATATAAAAGCGCCTGCAGGCGATGCGAATTATGCTATTGATAAATTAAAACAGGCAACTGCTATAAAAGGATTAAAAGACGCGGATGTATACATTAATTTAGGTGATGCCTATATGAAGATACAGGATGGCGGTGATGCACAAACGGCGTATCAAAGTGCAGCTGATATGGATACTAAATCACCGATACCTTCTTTTAAGCTTGGTAAATTGTATGAAACGCAGGGCCATTCACAGGAAGAGATCTTTGTAAGTGATTATGATGATGCCATTGGAAAGGATCCAACTTTTGCACCCGTGTATTATGATCTGTATGCTTATTATTATTTGTGGGATATAGATAAATCAAGAGATTATTTAGATAAATACATTGCGAATGCAGATCCCGATCCTGCAGATTGTTATTACTATGCATCTATCTTGTTTGCTTCTAAATTATTCCAGCAAAGTATTGATAAATCCAACCAGTGTATCGCTGATGGCGGCACTACTCCTTATCCGAACCTGTTTGGATTAAAGGCGTATTGTTATTTTGCGTTGGGAGATTCTGTAAATGCAAAAGCATCTTTCGAACAGTATTTTGCAAAACAACTTCCGTCTAAGATCGGGCCAACAGATTATTCAACTTATGCAAAAATATTGTTGGGTATTCCGGGTAATGATAGCCTGGCCAGTGTATATATTGATAAAGCGATCGCGTTGGATTCTTTGCCCGACGATAAGATCAATGAGGCTAAAACATTGATCACCTATTATACCGCAAAGGGGGATATGAACGGTGTTGCTAATGGATATAAAAAGATCATAGCTGTAAGAACGCCTCCTTTTAATGGCGATTATCAATCTGCCGGATTCTACTATTATAAAGCATTGAATTTTCCTGCAGCTGCAGCCATATTTGATTCTGCTGTACAGTACTTCCCGAACGATCTCTACGATAATTATATGTTAGGCAAATCATTGTCTTACGTGGATAGCACCATGAAAGATGGATTGGCAAAACCCGCTTTTGATAAAGTAATACAGGTCGGCGCTGCCGATAGTGTCACCAATAAGGCCCAGTTGATCGGGGCATACCAATACATGGTTGAATATTATGTCAACATCAAAAAAGACAAAGACACTGCGCTGATGTATTGCGATAAGATCCTTGCTTTGGACCCCACAAATGCGGAAACGATCAAGAACAGGGAGATTATCAGTAAGTTAAAGTTTAAGTCTTCGGGGAGCAAATAATACCCATATAAGGATTAATTATATAAGAGGCCGGAGGTTTGAAGTCTGATATTTGACTTCAGACTTCCGGCTTCAGTTTTCCCCTTCAGGTTCCCTAAAAACTACGTTTGTTATTTGGTTGCCCTTACGTACTTTTGCCGTACCGGTTCAATTAGGCAAACTGTTATGCAATCCATCTTACTCCAGTCCGATATTAATAATGTAACAAACTACCTGCCGATAGGCATGCAACTGATTTTTGCGGTATTGTTAATAGGCGGCATCATGGTTATTACCCACTTACTTGGACCGAAAAGAAAAGGGACCGATAAACTTCAGAATTTTGAAAGCGGTATAGAAATAAAAGGCAATGCCCGCCAGCCGATGGCGATCAAATATTTTTTCGTTGCGATATTATTTGTGTTGTTCGATGTGGAAGTGATCTTCTTCTATCCTTATGCGGTTAATTTTCGCGCGTTGGGGAAACCGGGTTTTACCGCAGTGATCATGTTCGTGGGATTATTCGTGGCAGGATTTATTTATATCCTTAAAAAAGGTGCATTAGATTGGGAAGACTAAAAGAATTGCCAATTTTGAAATGGGCAATTGGCGAATTGTGTAAACGATGTTAAAGGTTGATTTATTATTAGGTTATAGTAACCAAAATAAAAGCTAGTTGTTATTAAAGTTGCTGCGTCAATTGACGATTGGTAATTTCAAAATTCAAAATAATTATGCGTCCGGTACAATTCAATCCAAAAGTAAAAATGGTAGAGGCTCCTGAAGGAGTAATGGGCAGCGGCTTCATGGCTACCAATTTTGATAAAGTGATCGGTTTGGCAAGAAAGAATTCTATCTGGCCGTTACCATTTGCTACTTCTTGTTGCGGTATAGAATTTATGGCATTGATGGGATCGCATTATGACCTTGCCCGTTTTGGTTCTGAAAGAGTAGGTTTTTCTCCACGCCAGTGCGACTTGTTAATGGTAATGGGAACGATCGCTAAAAAAATGGGCCCGGTTTTACGCCAGGTATATTTACAAATGGCAGAGCCACGCTGGGTATTATCAATGGGAGCCTGTGCATCCAGCGGGGGAATTTTCGATACCTATTCTGTGATACAGGGAATAGACCAGATCATTCCGGTAGATGTTTATGTACCGGGTTGTCCGCCAAGACCCGAAGCTGTTTTGGATGGCTTCATGAAGATACAGGACCTGGTAGGTAAAGAAAGTATGCGCAGGAGAAATGGCGATAGATACAAAGACCTGATGGCGAGTTACGGAATACAATAATCTTTATAATGTGGAGATAAAATATCCGCGGTTGATAAAGAGAGTATATGCTCTTTTAATAGATTCCGTTTTTAAAGCTGCATTGATATACGTGTTCACTTGTATATTCAGCCTGGAGCTTTTTAATTGGAATAAATGGAGTTGGATAAAAGGTACGGTGCTGTTCCTGATCATTGGAGTGTATGAACCGTTGTGTATGTGGTTAGGCGTTACACTGGGATATTATATGACTGGTATGAAGGTGAAAAGGTTCCTTGATCCCACAAAAAGGATCAATCTTTTTCAATCGATTTGCCGGTATATTGTTAAGATATTATTTGGATGGCTTTCTTGTTTTACGATCGGGTTTAATCAACAACGAAGAGCCTTGCATGATATGGTCGGAGAAAGTATTGTAATTGAACATAATAAATAAGCGAATTACCGAATGGCTTTAACCAACGAAATAGTTAAACAAAAACTAACAGAGAAGTTTGGAGAACAACTGGCCGACTGGCAGGAGCCATACGGCATGTTAACCTTTGCAGCGACTAAAGATCTGAATCTTAAAGTGCTGCAATTTTTGTTTGATGATGAAACCTTGCAGTTTCGTTTTTTAACGGATCTGCAGGCGGTACATTACCCCGATAGAAAAGGCGAAGAGCTGGCGGTTGTTTATCATTTGCATAATTTAAAAGATAATATCCGCATACGTTTTAAAGTGTATACCGATATTCAAAAACCGGATGTGTACAGCGCCACTGCATTATTTGCAGGTGCTAACTGGATGGAAAGAGAAACCTACGATTTCTTTGGAGTGAACTTTGTTGGTCACCCTAATTTAATACGTGTATTGAATGTTGATGAGATGGATTATTTTCCAATGAGAAAAGAATTTCCATTGGAAGATCAGACAAGAGTTGATAAGGATGATCAAATGTTTGGACGAGGGTAAAGCCCCTCCGCCCCTAAAGGGGAACTCTGAAGAGTATTGTATTTTGAAATAACTGATTGAATAAAGAAAGAAGGTATAAATAATTTTAATCTAAAAGCCCCTTTAGGGGTTGGGGCCACCAATGAGCGAACATATTTTATTACCGGAAGGAAGTATTGAAAAACAAACCAATACACTCAACCTCGGACCAACGCATCCGGCAACGCATGGCGTGTTCCAGAATATCATTGAGTTGGATGGCGAACGAATTTTAAAAGCTACTTCCACTGTTGGGTACATTCATCGTGCCTTTGAAAAACTGGCAGAAAGAAGACCGCTTTACCAGATCACCACACTTACCGATCGGATGAATTACTGTTCATCTCCTATTAATAATATGGGATGGCATATTACCTGCGAACGTTTACTGGGAGTAGAAATTCCTAAGCGTGTTGATTATTTACGCATCATCATTATGGAATTGGCAAGGATATCAGATCACCTGATCTGTAATTCAATTGTTGGTGTGGATAGCGGCGCTTATTCAGGATTCCTTTATTTAATGCAATACCGCGAATTGATCTATGAGATATATGAAGAGATCTGCGGTTCACGCTTAACAACCAATATGGGCCGTATCGGAGGTTTCGAAAGAAATTTCACTCCTGCTGCTTTTGAAAAATTAGAAAAATTCTTAAAAGAATATCCTGCTCAATTAGTAGAGTTTGAGAATCTCTTTCAACGCAACCGCATATTCATGGATCGTACGATAGGGTGCGGGCCAATTAGCGCTGAGCGTGCATTGAGCTATGGATTTACCGGTCCGAATTTAAGAGCTGCCGGAGTTGATTATGATGTGCGCGTGCATACACCATATAGTAGTTATGAAGAGTTTGATTTTAAAGTTCCGGTTGGTACAACAGGTGATTGTTATGATCGCTTTTTAGTGAGAGAAGAAGAAATGTGGCAGAGCTTAAGCATCATCAACCAGGCGTATAAAAAAGTAAAAGAATTCAAAGGCAAGGATGCAGAAGTGTTTCACGCAGATGCACCGGCTTATTATCTTCCTGAAAAGAAAGATGTATACACCAAGATGGAAGCATTGATCTATCACTTTAAAATTGTGATGGGTGAAACGGAAATTCCTGCAGGCGAATTATATAGTGCAGTTGAAGGAGCAAATGGTGAGTTAGGGTTTTATATAATCAGCGATGGTGGAAGAACACCGTATCGTTTGCATTTCCGCAGACCGTGTTTTATTTATTACCAGGCTTATCCTGAATTGGTACAGGGCGGTATGTTGAGTGATGCAGTAATCACCATGAGTAGTTTAAATTTAATTGCTGGAGAACTGGATGCATAATTAGTTGATTTGGAGATTTGGAGATGCAACAATTGATCATCACCAAATTAGCAAATCATCAAATCGAAAAATTGATATGATAACATTTTCACAGGAGAAGTTGAACAAGGTTAGCGAGATCATTTCTCGTTATCCGCAAGGCAAACAAAAAAGTGCCTTGTTGCCTGTATTGCATTTGGCACAGGAAGAGTTTGGCGGTTGGTTAGATGTACCGGTGATGGATTATGTGGCTTCATTATTAAGTATAGAACCGATCGAAGTATATGAAGTGGCAACTTTCTACAGCATGTACAATATGAAACCGGTTGGTAAATATTTATTTGAAGTTTGTCAGACCGGACCATGCATGTTAAACGGCAGCGATAATATCATCGACTATATCAAAGAAAAACTGAACATCAAAGTTGGTGAAACAACGGCTGATGGAATGTTCACCTTGAAAACGGTAGAATGTTTAGGTGCCTGCGGTTATGCACCGATGATGCAGCTGGGTAAATTTTACAGGGAACATTTGACTAAAGAAAAAGTGGATGCAATTATAGAAGAGTGTAGAGCGAAGGTGAATTAAGAAACAATTACACGCCTTTAGCAATGCAGTTTTGAGAGATAAGTTCAGGTCAATTGGATGTTTAATTGTCCGCAAAAGAAATAGGAGGGTTAAAAATATGGCAGAACATATAAATAAATTCGAGGTCAACAATTTTAAAAAGTTTGATCATTTGACAATTAATAATATTGGTCAAGTCAACTTAATTACGGGGGACAACAATGTGGGTAAAACTTGTTTACTAGAAGCGCTTGTGTTGGAGACTAACATTAAAGCAAATCTGAAATCTTTCAACTATTTTTTGTATAGCAGGGGATTTGTTTTTGACTATGAAATAGAACATTCTGTTACGGACGTAGATAATAACCAGAAGAATAATATAGTGGCATTTTATCAAAAAGATATATCGAAACCTATTACAATTAAGTATCAAAATAATGACGGTCAAAAAGTAGATTTTGAAATTCGCAATGATATTATTGATATTATCAATACATCTGATAGTCAAGTAAAAGGATTTGCAAAAGAACTGGAAAAATATCCGGAAATAAATTCATTATCTAAAAATTGGATTTTATTTTATTTAGATAATACTCTTCGATATATGGTAGATGTTACGTCAAAATATTACAATGACTTTTTGACTCCAGCGGGCTCGTATCATACTATAATTACTTTAAATGATTTTTTTAGAGATGATTTGATCGATTTTTATATTACAACAGTAAGTAACATTGACGCTAAAAAGGACTTTCTTAAAAACTTGAATAATATTTTTCGTAATGATAAAATAATTGATATACAAGCAAGCATACTTTATGGAGAAAAACAAATAACGATTGCCACAGAACTCAATTCGAATTTTCATTCCATAACACAATATGGAAGTGGTTTTATAAGATTATTTAGAATAATTCTTGAAATAATGCTTAATGCGAATAAATATTTAATGATTGATGAAATAGATACCGGAATTCATTTTTCACGCATGAAAGAAGAATGGGCATTAATATTTAAATTGGCAAAACAAACGAACACTCAGCTTTTTGCCACAACACATAGTTCTGATTGTATTAAAGCATTTGTAGAAGCTGCTCAAGAAGATTCGAATATTAGAAATGATTTACGATTAATTGAATTGGAAGAATTCGTTTCTAAAAATGGGCATAATGTTAATAAGGCAACTACTTATGATTACGACACACTGAAATTTAAGTTAGAAACAGATACAAATGTCAGAGGAGGCAATGCATGGCAATAGATATTAAATTACTTAAGATATTTGTTGAGGGCGATGGAGATAAGGTTTTTGTAAGAGATATCCTGAAACTTTGGTATGGAATCAACTTGAATAAAGATCAACTGAAAGAATTAATTGTTATTTGTAAGGGGTATAATCAAATAAATAATCAAATAGATGAATTTAAACAAATAGGAGTTGGGGAAAAACGGGAAGCTGGTAAGAATTTGATAATATTTGATGCAGATTATAATGGAAGGGAGGTTAATCACGGATTTACAAATAAAGTGGCATATTTAAAAGGCGAAGGGGTTAAATTAGGAATCGATTTTGAATTATTTCTTTTTCCTAATAACCATGATGACGGTACTTTAGAGACAATGTTAGAGTCTTGTATCAATCCTCAACATGTTGGAATCATGGAGTGTTGGGAAGGGTTTGAAAGTTGTGTGCAAGCCAAGGGTAGGTATACTATACCAGCGAATAAGTCTAAAATGTACGTTTATTTGGAATGTCTATGTGGCAATAGTAATAGCGAGAAAGAAAAAATAAAAGATCCTAATAGAGATTTTACTTTGACTGATAAATGGGTTATTGATGATAAGACTAATGCTTTTTTAGGAGCGTTAAAGAATTTTTTGAATCAATATTTTTTATAAATGGGAAGAAAATTATTATTAGATAAAGTACATGTAGAAGGCATTCGCACCTACGAAGTATATCGCCGTGAAGGTGGTTATCGTAGCGTGGAGAAGGCATTGAGAACATTGTCGCCGGATGCAGTTACTGAAGAAGTAAAGAAAAGTGGTTTGCGTGGTCGTGGTGGTGCGGGTTTTCCTACGGGAATGAAATGGAGTTTTTTGGCTAAGCCTGAAGGAGTGCCGCGTTATTTAGTTTGTAATGCTGATG